>Ga0272442_10004032_pt1 | contig 20238 bp, 16 predicted proteins | sample SSMForm2O_FD_200262 | JGI IMG/M metagenome (GOLD analysis project Ga0272442, IMG submission 200262) | Marine sediment archaeal communities from Little Sippewissett salt marsh, Falmouth, MA, United States - SSM-Form-2O | ecosystem: Environmental > Aquatic > Marine > Wetlands > Sediment ... | reverse complement strand
CCAGACCCATTAACCCCATCATATTGTCGATAAACTCTTATCATTATGAAGCTTAACCGGTGCTGTAAATAATTGTCGCATCGCATCAGGGCGGGCCTTGAACCCTTGGTCCCTTGAATCCTGAAAGAGACGGCAACTATTTTGGAGATGAGCCGTGAATAACTTTTAAATTTAATGAAAAAATGGTGGTTGATCGAGGGGCCGATTTCTATTATGAAGAACTATTACGTTAAGGGAGGATAGAATGGAAATACGACACGGTTTTGAGTTGTTGAAAGATGTCACCATCAACGAACTGCGAATACAGGCGAAGTTCTATCGACATGTCAAGACGGGTGCCGAGCTCCTGTCTCTCATTAGTAATGACGAAAATAAAGTATTTGGTATTACCTTCCGCACTCCGCCCGCCGATTCAAGCGGTCTACCCCATGTTCTGGAACATTCCGTTCTCTGCGGATCACGAAAATACCCCGTAAAAGAACCGTTTGTGGAGATTCTCAAAGGTTCACTTCAAACGTTTCTCAATGCATGTACCTATCCCGATAAGACATGTTATCCCGTGGCAAGTCAAAATGTGCAGGATTTTTATAACCTCATCGATGTGTATCTTGATGCGGTTTTTTACCCTCGTATTTCTCCGTTTATCTTTCAGCAGGAGGGATGGCACCATGAACTGGCGAGACCGGATGATCCGATTATCTATAAAGGCGTCGTCTTCAATGAGATGAAGGGTGCCTATTCATCTCCCCAACGTTTGATTGCAACATGCTCCCAGCAATCGCTCTTTCCCGACAACAGTTACGGGTTGGATTCGGGAGGAGATCCCGCGCTTATCCCGAACCTCAGTTTCGAACAGTTCTGTGAGTTTCACCGAAACTATTATCACCCGTCAAATGCGCGCATCTTCTTCTCCGGCGATGATGAACCCGATCAACGGTTGCGCCTGGTAGACGAGTATCTGAAGGACTTTGACAGATTAGAAACAGACTCGGCGGTGCCGCTGCAACAGAGCTTTGACGGTCCGAAACGTTTTATTCATTCCTATGCATCGGGGGAGGGTAAAGCTTCGGAATCGAAGGGGATGGTTACGGTCAACTGGCTCCTTACGGAAACAATTGATGCCGAAATCAATATGGCACTCCACATTCTTAGTTACATCCTGCTCGGAATGCCCGGCTCACCCCTTCGAAAAGCCCTTATTGATTCAGGCCTGGGCGAAGATCTCACCGGAGCGGGTCTGGAAGACGAATTGAGACAGATGTATTTTTCTGTCGGATTAAAGGGCATTCACATAGAAAAGGCCGATGTTCTTGAGACCCTCATTGTCAAGACATTAACCGATCTGGTGAAGAACCGCATTGATCCCCGGACAATAGAAGCATCACTCAATACGGTCGAGTTTCGGCTACGGGAGAACAATACGGGGAACTATCCGCGAGGGCTGGTGTTCATGCTTCGTTCACTGACGACCTGGCTGTATGATGGTGACCCCCTGCTCCTGTTACAATTTGAGTCCTACCTGACGGCGATACGGTCTCAATTACAGAGAGATGCAGCTTTTTTTGAAAAGCTGATTGACCGTTTTTTCCTCAACAACTCATATCGTACAACCGTTATCTTACAACCCGACGCCACGCTGGGACAGAGGACAGAAGAAACAGAAAGAAACAAGCTTGCCGATGCAAAAGCCGCCATGTCGGATGATGAGGTGCAATCGATCATTGAGAATACACAACTGCTTCAGCAATTGCAGGAGAGACCGGACACCCCGGAGGCACTGGCATCAATTCCCGTTCTGAAACTCGGTGACCTGGACAAAGAAAATAAGATCATCCCTCTCGAGCGTTTCGATGAGCATGAAACCCGAATCCTGTATCACAACCTCGAGACAAACGGCATCAACTATATCGATGTGGGTTTTGATCTGCGCACATTACCGCAGAACTACCTCCCGTATGTACCCCTTTTCGGGAGAGCGCTTCTCCAGATGGGAACGGAAGCTGAAGATTTTGTAGCGCTCTCGCAGCGGATCAGCAGAAAAACAGGAGGAATACGAACAACATCATCTTCATCCGTTATCAAAGACAGGAAGGAAACATCGGCATGGCTGTTCCTTCGCGGAAAAGGAATGTTGAACCAAGTGGGAGATCTTTTCAAAATTGTGAGTGACGTCTTGCTCTCTCCCGGACTCGATAATAAAGATCGTTTCAAACAGATGGTGTTGGAAGAAAAGGCCCGACAGGAACAAAAAATGATACCCGGGGGGCATCAGATTGTAAACCTCCGTCTACGGTCTCATTTCAGCGAGGCGGGCTGGGTAGCAGAGCAGATGAGCGGTATAAGCTATCTCTTCTTCCTGCGAAAACTCGTGGAACAAGTCGATCAGGATTGGCCTTCAGTCCTTGCTGTCCTGAGAGACATGCTATCCAAGCTGGTAAATCGAGCTTCCATGATTGTGAACGTTACAACCGATGACGAAGGGTGGTCTCCTGTGAGGAATCACATACTCCGGTTCTTAAGTGATGTGCCCATACGACCGGAAGTAAAAATCACCTGGAGTCCCGGGCAGATTGATAATTTTGAGGGCATGACCATTCCCGCCCAGGTTAATTATGTGGGCAAAGGTGCGGACCTGTATAACCTCGGGTACAGGTATCACGGATCTGCCAGGGTTATTTCCCGGTATCTTCGGACCTCATGGCTGTGGGATCGTGTTCGTGTCCATGGCGGTGCCTACGGTGCATTTTGCCAGTTCAACAGTCTCTCCGGTGTGCTGACATTCCTGTCATACAGAGATCCGAATTTTGTTCGGACACTCACGACCTTTGATGAAACCGCCACGTTTTTACGTCAGACTGACCTCAATCGGGAAGAACTGACAAAGGGCATTATTGGTGCCATCGGAGATATGGATGCATATATGCTTCCCGACACAAAGGGATATACATCGATGCTTCGCTATCTCAACGGTAACGATGCTCGATCCCGTCAGCGCACGCGGGATGAAATATTGTCAACGACGATACACGATTTCCGGGCATTTGCCGATGTGCTGGATGGTGTAAAAGAAATCGGGCTCATAAAAGTTCTCGGATCGGCACGGACAATCGAGAATGCAGTCAAAAATGACAGGGTGCCCCTGAAGGTACTCGACGTTTTCTGAACATCGGTCCGTCCGTGTAACGTGCCACGAACATCAATAGTGAGAAGAAAGGGACTGACAATGAAAAATACAAAGGCCTCTACTCCAGCTGTGTCGAAGAAACGTGATGTTCAACAGTGTGAAAACTGTCTGTTTTACTATCGTGATGAAGAAACAAATCTCAGTAAATGTATGAGGTTCTCCCGATTTGTTGATCATGTTATTAACGATATGACCAAAGATTGTGACTACTGGACGTCACCGGACGAAGGATAATTCTTGGTCATGCCCTGTGGTTTGCAGTGGCCTCTCACGAGAAGTCAGCACAACTGCAAATTCGAAACCCGAAGTACGAAATTTCCTGGTCCAGACCGTCCACCATAACGGTAAGCAGGGGTCAACATTTTGAGGGTTATTTCAAGGTTGCTGATTCATAGCTGTTTCGGTTGCACCAGGGCAGGCTAAATAATATCAAAGCCCTAAGCTCGAATATCCAAACTGTTTCGAAAATGTCTTATTTGCTATTCGGATTTGTTTCGGATTTCAATAGTTGAGTTTCTGTTTTTTGTTTTGCCTGTATCTACATAAAAAACGTACCTATTGTAAATAAAACTCCGGGGTCTTTCCCCACATACCGTTTCAGGATATGGTTGTCATCAGATCATGGATGCCCTGTAAATAAATGCGAAATCCGCGGAACAGTATATCGTTATGATTGGCACCTTCAATTTTGATCATCTTCTTTTCTAACGCCGTACTTGCATCGAAAAGGGCCTGCCCGTCCGAGAATGGTATGATATGGTCATATTCCGCATGGATAACCAGTGTCGGTTTATCATAGATGCCGATCTTCTCTAAATTTCGGCATCCATCCTCTTCGGAAATTCCCAGTGCTCCCACATTAATGCCCATGAGCCGAAGAAGCGGCAAGAGATAGGCGAACCCGCTTTCAATGACAAGCCCGTCAATGCTTTCTTTGTAATGAGCTGCGAGTTCCAGAGCGGAGGCGCTTCCCAGCGATCTTCCCATGATAACAAGCGGACCGGTATGATCATTCTCTCTCATCCATTTCAGGACATAGTCGAATACAATGTGGCAGTCATCCATCATGCCCGCCACGGAAGGGTTACCCGTTGAACGGCCGTACCCGCGGTAGTCTGCGGCAAAAAGGTTGATGCCCAGGTTCAGATAAATAGGTGCCAGGTCGTCATAATCCGCGACAATCTCTCCATTTCCGTGAAAAAAAAGAATGTTCGGATTGGATGTGCCTGCAAGATGAAACGATGAACCGATAACAATATCTTCTTCAACAGGGATAAGAACGTCGACTCTGTTTTCCTGTGCCGGCGCTCTTGATTGTTCCGGACGGGGATAAAAGAGGTAATTGAGAATCTCGGGCCGGTCAAGAACGGAATAATCGGTATGAGGGATATCTGCCATAACAAGCTCCTTTTTTTACCTTTCTGTATCATATAGCTGTCTTCCTGTCCACAGTGGCAGAATGAGGAATGCCGGACTGTCGGGAACTGGACAGACCTGTATCATCCCGGAAAATGGCATTGATTTTGCTAAAAATGAAGAGGGGTTAAAAAACGGTATAACTGACATATATTGTCGTAACCTAATGATATTATATTACATGTTACCTAGTGCAAACGATAATGAGGAAATCAATTGTTGATTTCGAATGAATGCATCGCTTGAAATCTGTCCATATACTGACATTAGTTGCAAACATGATAAGGCAGTCCGAAAAGAACAGGACAAAACTGATCGTCAGGTTGACAGTTTCATGTTATGTTTTGTGAAACAGCTTGATCCGTGAAAGAAGGAGGCCGACGATAATGATGAACGGTGAAGATTATCTCATGTCTTTACAGGCAATGAACACGGTGGTTTACATCAACGGTGAGAAGGTTGAAGCATTCTGGGCTCATCCTCTGCTGAAGCCTGCATTTAACGCTCTCAGGCTGACCTATGACCTTGAAAGCAACCCGGATATACATCCCGAACTTCACGCTCTGCTCCGTGCCGACAGTGAACTGACGGGAGGAACCGTCAGCAGGTTTCTCAAGATCGTTACATCAAAGGAAGATCTTATCGACCGGATGACAATGCAGCGGGCGCTCATGCGTTACACCGGCGGTTGTTTCGGCGGGCGATGTATTGCCGGCGCCGTTATCAATCCCCTCTGGTCGGTGACGTACGAAGTTGATGAAGGCAATGACGGAGCAACCGATTATCATGAGCGGTTTAAAACTTATATGAAAATGGTTCATGAAAAGGGTCTCACCGTCATGGGTACTATAACCGATGCCAAGGGGGACAGATCGCTTCCACCACATAAACAGGCAGATCCCGATATGTTCGTCAGGGTTGTGGAGAAACGGAAGGATGGAGTCGTCGTCAACGGGGCCAAACTGCAGCAGTCAGGTGCGCCGTTTGCCCATGAAATCCTTGCCGTTCCTACAACCGCTCTGGGACCGAAGGATACGGATTATGCCGTTGCCTTCGCCATACCCGCGGATACGAAAGGTGTTATATTTGTCAATGATTCAGCCTGCGCAAATGCAAAGTTTGCCGCCATGGATCAGGAAGACATTGGCAACGCAACATTCGGTATGCACCAGAGTGCCCACGTAATCCTCGATAATGTTTTTGTTCCCAATGAAAGAATTTTCCTGTGTGGTGAGTGGGAGGCGACCCGGCATTTAGTCCATCGATTTTCCGGTTACCAGCGGTTATCCAGTTCATCATGCAGATGCGGCTACATCGATCTGTGTATGGGGGCCGCCGAAGCCATGGCAGATTACAATGGCGTTGGCAAGATTTCACATATACGTGATAAGCTTATCGACATGAGTATCGATGCGGAAACACTGTATGGCCTGGTGGCCGGTTCGGCAGCCATGCCCGAAATAACGAGGTCTGGTGTAGTCCTTCCCAACACCCTCTTTGTCAATGCATCAAAACTCTACATGAATGATGCGGTGCTCAAAGCCGGCCACAGACTGGCTGAAATCGGTGGCGGTATACTCGTCACCCGGCCTTCACATCACGATTTTGAGATTCCGAAGGTCGGGGAACTTTTAACAAAATATCATAAAGGACGAGAGGATACACAGGTTGAAAACCGTATAAAGATGGCACGCCTTGCTGAGTCACTTTCAGGCCTGGCATGTCTGACGCCCATATTGTCGGTAATCGCTGCAGGACCACCGGCGACCCAGAGATTGAATTTCAGATCGTTGACAGATTTCAAGCGGAACCGGAAAGCAGCGGAGCATCTTGCCGGAATTTCGGAATGACCATGACACAGGACGACAAAATATGAATTTCCCTTCATCACAAGGAAAAGGGTTGCAGAAGCAGGGAGATTTCATTTTATGAATAGGCAAAAAAAGGAGGCAGGTAGGTTACAGGACGTACTTTTAACAAAAGAAGAGATAGTGTTGAAAAATAAGGTACGCGATTTTGTAAAAAATGAGGTCTCAACGGACCTGGTAAAGAAAATGAATCGGGATGAGATCGGTATTCTCGGTACAGCTGTCGGATGTGCGTTCCCCATGCCGTCTATCATGGGTGAAGCATGAAACGTATTCGGAATTGAAAAGCAGAAAAAGAAATTCTTAAAACTATTGCTGAAAGGTGACCTGATTTAGGCCGAGGTGCTGACCGAACCGAGAAGGGGATCGGACTTTTTTGGAGCCACCACAACAGCCGTACTGAAAGTTGCTCTGGCGCTGGGTAAGATTGGTATCAACTCTATTTTTCGGTGAGCATGCTGGCGATCTATGAAGGGGGTCTTACATATGTTACCGCAAAGACCCAGCGGGGAGCCTCGATTGCCAAATTCCAAGCGATCCAGATGGTCATAGCCGACATGTTCATGAAATACGAAGTGGCACGGTGGATGGCATATCGAGTCGGCTAGTTAGCAGATAACGTACAAGATAAAGGAGACATCCTGAAGGATTCGGCAACGGCCAAGATATTTATTACCGAAACAGCGATTGACGTTGCCCGTATTGCACTGAATATCCATGGTCCCTGCGGTTTAATGGAGGATTACAAAATATAACGGGTGTGGAAAGATGTGATCTTCGGGTCTCAGGTTGAAGGTGTGTCGCATCTGCTGAAAGTAATCGTTGCCGGTGAAATTCTCAGGGAATAGACATCACTCACGAAATAAGAGAGATGAAACCAAAGTAAACTACTAGGCAAACATACTGGACTGTGCGGAGCGAAGAACAAGGAGGGTCTTTATACATACTTCGTGCCTCATTGTACTCCTGCCGTGATCGATTCGTTTCATTTCTCATTGAATCTTTTCATGAAAACTTATCAGTACCGATTCAGAGATAAGACCCCACATCTATGAAGTAACTTCTTGCTTTCCCCCATTATGAGACATGCCATGCACGTCTGTCTGCATATAATGAATCATATTCTGCAGCAACATTACATGCAACAAATAACATATAAGAGAAAGCCTGATAATAAAATCAGGATTTGGATGATTGAAATGCATAAATAATACTGATAGTAGAAAACTTACTGACGGTAATAAATCTACCAACAGTAAGTTTTATGCCGTGAGTATGGATGCCAGTATTTGTAAAATGTGTTGAGTCAAAAAGGGAGGGGAACCTGTGACAATGCATAAGAAAGTAATCCATGAGAGAAGGAAAAAGGAACGGGGAAAAAGGATTCAGAGTATATTGGATGCTGCCAGAGAAGTGTTCCTATCAAAAGGATATCTCAAGACGACCATGGATGAGATAGCTCTCAAGGCCGAAATCAGTAAGCCGACGATTTATCAATATTTTGAGACGAAGGATGCGCTGTTTTTTTCCCTGATTATCCCGGTTACCAGAAAGGTTGGAAAAGAAAGCGATAAAGTCGAGAAGAAGCTTATCGATGGTGAATATTCGTCAGGTTCATCCCTGATTCATGACATTTTATATGCCTTTTACGAAAGTTACAAGATGGACCCTGATTCTTTCAGAATGGTGATGCTTTTCCAACAGACCCACATGGCGTGGGAAATGAAAGAACAATCCCGTCTGAGTATCATGGAAAAAGGGCAATATAATTATGAAGTCGGACGGCGCATTCTGAGACGTGGCATGGAACAGGGACTTTTGCGATCAATGGATGTGTATGCCTTGCTTGATATTCTTTGGGGACTTTTTGTGGGAATTGTACAGATAGAAGATATTAAATCAACGAAGAAGGAACGTAACAAATACCTGGAATCGACATTTAAGCTCGCTGAAACATTAATGACTGATGCCGTTGCAAAAAAACTAGACGATATTCATTATAACGACGCTCCTGTCAAAGGTAAAAAGAGGAATTAAACAAACGATACCCACACGTTCTTTACATGATGACGGATCGACAACCATGAGGAGAATAATTATGCTTTTACGTTTGCCAATATAAGGTTCGGCAGTTTCCCGTCCGAACGGTTGGGAACCAAACGATGTTTCTCCCTGGATATGTACAAGGAGAGTCGGCGTGGGAAGATAGATATTTCACACAATAAAAACGCGATAAGGAAAGGTGATGTTATGAGTTGGAAAGACAGTTACAAAAGTAAGTTGATGTCAGCTGAAGAAGCAGCAAAAATTGTTAAGTCGGGTGATAGATTCTGGACTCCGCTATGCCTGAGTCAACCATCAACGCTGATCATGGATGCCATTGCGGATCGAAAGGACGAACTGGAAGATATCGAATACGTTTTTGCATTTATTCTGAGACCCTACAAACTGTTACAACCCGAATACCGTGATACGTTTACCCTGGTTTCTACATTTTATTCCCCCATGCCTCACCAGCAAAAACTCGCAAAAAGCGAATGGGCAAACTACTGGGCGTGCCAGAGTTCTGACGTTGCAATTAAGGTGCCTCATCGTGAGCGTGTAATACCAAAGAGAATGGGTACAATCCTTCAGGTATCACCGCCGAACGAACATGGATACGTGAATCTCGGTCTTGATTGTTTTTTTACCGAGGCCCTGATGGAAAATTCCGAATACGTGATTGCAGAGGTCAATGAGTACATGCCGAGAACGTTTGGTGAAACCGACTTTCATATATCCGAGTTTACCGCCTTTGTTGAAAATTCGACACCCCTGCCGACGCTGCCCTCTCCGACGGCCTCTGATCTTGAAATGAAAATGGCGGAAAATGTCCTCGGTCTTATCAAGGATCGTGACTGTCTGCAGGTCGGTATTGGTTCTGTCCCCGCGATGATCAGTAAACTGCTGCAGGAGTCAGGATTGAAAGATATTGGAATCCATACAGAGTTGGCTCCTACGGGGATTAAAGAATTGGTAGACAAGGGTGTAGTAACCGGTAAATACAAGAAGGTAAGTCCTGGTAAAATTGTTCTCACCTTTGCCATGGGGGATCAGGAACTCTATGACTGGCTCGGAAACAATCCCCTCTTAGAATGGCACACGACCCTCTATGCGAATAATATTGCAGTCATCGCACAGGAAGATAACATGGTTGCCATCAATGGTACCCTTGCCGTCGACTTGGCCGGGCAGATATCTTCCGAATCAATGGGGGATTTCATGCGGAGCGGTCCCGGCGGACAGCTCGATTTTGTTGTCGGTGCTTTCTGGTCACCGGGAGGACGCGCAATTAATCTGGTGCCGTCGACCGCCAAAAAAGGAGAAGTATCCAGGATAGTACCATACCTTGAACCGGGTACGAGAGTAACAGTGCCGCGCACCTACTCGGGATTTATTGTCACGGAGTACGGAGTTGCAGATTTGTATGGTCTGTCTGAGCCGGAGCGGGCAGCGGCATTGATTAAGGTAGCCCATCCGAAATTCAGGGATGATCTCGAGAAGGCTTCCCGTGAGAGAGGCCTCTTTCAAAAAAAGATTTTTGCTACGTCATAGGTTTTTAATAAATGTGTGTCATTGAGAAGAAGGAAAAAGCGAATCGGAGGAAAGCGGCCTTGTTTCAAAGCACCATCGATGAACGGATGGAATATCGTTTATGCATTCAATGCTGATCATTCTTCGAAAAGGTTGTTTGTTTTTCGGATTCTCAACAAAGAAAGGATAAATCCATGGAGTTTAAATTAACGAAGGAACAGGAACTCATTCAGAAAACTGCAAGAGATTTTGCCGATAGATCTATCGAACCGGTGATCGATCATATTATGAAGGAACATACCATTCCACAGGAAATACTGGATGGTATGAAGGAACTGGATCTTTTCTGTCTGCCGATTTCAGAAGCATATGGAGGAGCAGGAGCAGGCTATCAAAGTTATGTGGTTGCCCTCGAACAGATTGCCAGCGTAAGTCCCGGAGTCGCCATCGTGATTTCGGTGAACTGTTTCGGTCTGGCTGCGCTTGAAATGTTCGGATCAGAGGAAGTGAAGCAAAAGTATATGCCAGGTGCGTGCACGGGGAAAAACATTATGTCGATTGCCATGACCGAGCCCGAAGGTGCCGATCCGAGATTGGTAAAAACCATAGCTGTCAGGGAGGGTGATGAATACGTATTGAATGGGACGAAACGGTTCATCACTGCCTGCGGATACGAAGGTCCCCTGGTGATTTTTGCCCGGGAGAGCGATACAGGGCAGATCTGTGGTTTCGTTATGGAGAAGTTCTGTGAAGGATATTCCATATCGGAGCCATGGGACAAGATGGGCCTGCAGGGAACTCCCATGTACGACGTATATCTAAAGGATGTGAGAATCCCTGTGGGCAATATGCTCGGTGAATTAAATCAGGGATTTCGTATTTTGAAGAACAGCATCGCCCTCGGAAAAATCGGAATTTCGTCAATCTTCCTCGGGACAATCCTCGCCGCCTATGAAGAATGTATGAAATACGCGGGCGAGAGAATATATATGGGCAAGCCTCTCACGCAGTTTCAATATGTTCAGGGTGACATCGTGGACATCGCGATGAAGTACGAAGCGGCGCGCTGGCTCGCCTACCGGTTGGGATATCTGGCAGATATGAATGAAGACAAAGGAAACATTATCAAGGATTCGGCTCTGACGAAAATGTTTATCACGAACACGGCAGTCGACGTGGCGCGCAGTGCGATAGATATTCATGGATCATACGGTCTGATGGAGAACTATAAGGTTTCCCGAATATGGCGCGACACAATTTTCGGACCGCAGACCGAAGGAACGAACGCCCTGCTGAAATCGATAGTGGCCATGGACATCCTGAAACGATCGAAATAGAAAAGAGTGAATATATTTATACATGAGGAGGGGGGCAATGCCCCCCTCCATGGCGTGATAAGTTCTCATGCTATTTTAGCAAATTCTTACATGAAATATAAAAGGAGAAGTCCGTTATGGAATTCAAGTTAACGAAAGAGCAGCAGTTAATACAATCGGCTGCCCGAGATTATGCCGAGAAAGAAATTGCACCCCGTATGGAGGAGATTGTCGAAACAAATGAAATTCCTGACGAAATTATAACGGGACTGAAGGAACTGGATCTTTTTGCCCTTCCCATATCTGATGAATATGGCGGCGCCGGTGCGGGCTATGCGAGCTATGTTCTTGCTGAAGAGCAGTTATCGCGAATCTGTCCCGGTGTTGCGATCATTGTTTCGGTTAATAATGTGGGAGCGGCGGCCATGTCGATTTTTGGTACGGAGGAACAGAAAAAGAAATATCTTCCCATGGGGACAACGGGGAGTGGCGTCTTTTCATTCGCTTTTACCGAACCCGGCACGGGATCGGACCCAAAGCAGATAACGGCGACTGCCGATCGAAACGGGGATTATTACGTGTTGAATGCCACCAAGCGATTCATCACCAATAGCAGCTATGAAGGTCCTCTCATTGTTTTTGCCAGAGATACGGAGACGGGACATATCAACGGTTACATTGTAGATAAATTCTGTGACGGATACTCGATTTCCGAACCTTGGAACAAAATGGGAGCCAAGGGCGCGCCCCTCTACGACATGTATCTCAAGGACGTCAAGATACCTGAGAGTAATATCCTGGGCGGACCCGGCCAGGGGTTCTGGATACTGAAAGTTGCCATGGCACTGGGGAAGATCGGTATCAGCTCTATTTTTCTGGGAGCCATGCTGGCGGCCTATGAAGAGGGCCTTACGTATGCTACCGCGAAGACCCACCGGGGAGCCCCGATTGCCAAATTCCAAGCGATCCAGATGGCCATAGCCGACATGTTCATGAAATACGAAGCGGCACGGTGGATGGCATATCGAATCGGCTATCTGGCAGATAACGCGGAAGATAAAGGAGATATCCTGAAGGATTCGGCAGCGGCCAAGATATTTATTACCGAAACGGCGATTGATGTTGCCCGCATTGCACTGAATATCCATGGGTCCTACGGGTTAATGGAGGATTACAAAATATCACGAGTGTGGAAAGATGTGATCTTCGGGCCTCAGGTTGAAGGTGTATCGCATCTGCTGAAAGTACTCGTTGCCGGTGAAATTCTCAAAGGGTGAAGAGCCCGGTTTCGGATGTGTAACGAATAATGACATGCCGTACGAAAGAAACCGTGTATGTTTATCTTGTAACAGGATAAAACATATCCCTATGGAGGACAGATAACGATAAAATAAAAATCTACTAACACACGCACCACCCTGCTGGTGTGGAGAATTGCTGTATTTATAATGAAGAATGAAAGGTAATTACTGACATGATGGAATTTACATTAACGGAAGAACAGAGAATGTTACGGGATACAGTTGCCAATTTTGCGGAAAAAGAGATACGGCCCATAGCAGAAGAGATCGACAGGACAGACACATGGCCTGAAGGAATGTGGAAGAAATTGGGTGATCTGGGTGTCTTGGGTGCTACCATCGATCCCGAATATGGCGGCACGGGGTTGGATCTTCTGTCCGGCGCTCTGGTTGGTGAGGAATTGTCGAAAGTGTCACCATCGATATCCATATCGTATGGTGCACATGCCAACTTGTGTTGTAACAATTTGAAGTTAAATGGAACGGAAGAACAGAAGGAAAAATATCTTCCCCCGCTCTGTGCCGGCGATCATGTGGGTGCACTGGGTCTGACGGAACCCAATGCAGGGTCTGATGCGGTAAGTATACGGACCAATGCCAGAAGAGACGGTGATCAGTACATCGTCAACGGGAGTAAGACATTCATCACCAACGGGGTAATTGCCGATACGATTATTCTCTATACGAAGACCGACAAAGACGCAGGTGCAAAGGGAATAACCGCCTTTATCCTCGATACGAAATTCCCCGGATTTTCTGTTTCCCGAAAACTTGATAAAGTAGGAAACAGGGGGTCCGAAACGGGTGAGTTGGTCATGGAAGACTGCGTTATCCCGAAGGAAAATATCCTCGGTAAAGAGAATATGGGTGTGGCCGTTTTGATGAGAGGGCTGGACCTTGAAAGGGCCTTCCTGTCAACATACTGTCTGGGAATGGCAGAAGGAGCCTTCGACGAAGCGTTGAAATATTCTAAGGAGAGAGCCCAGTTCGGTAAACCGATCTGTTCATTCCAGTTAATACAGGCAAAGTTAGCCGATATGTGGACACTCATCGAGGCATCACGATTGTTGTGTTACAAAGCATGCGTTATGGCGGAGTCTGAAACGGGAGGCGGCAAAGGGACGGAATTGCATAAATTAACGGCCGCGGCCATACTGTTTACCGGAGAGGCGGTTGATAAAGTATGTAACGAAGCCATACAGATCCACGGAGGTTATGGGTATTGTATGGAGTACCCCGTACAGCGATACTGGCGTGATGCAAGGGTAAATACGATTGGCGCAGGAACATCCGAAATGCGGCGGCTCATAATTGCACGTGAACTTATTCAATAGCGATAATGAACAATAGGACGCTCCAAGGCGGGTAATAGTTTTTAAAATAAAGGAGGAGGAGAAACAAATTCTTTGTTTACGATTGAGTCTGTCTTGGTTATGATATGTCCAAAATGATACAGAAGTATCTGGTAATTAATGTGAAGCCATCGGCACATTTTATTTGACATGAAAAAATGGTTCTGTTATTTAGTACACGAAATATATGTGCGGGGTGCTGTACTTTAGAAAGAGAATTGAGTATTATTTCTTAATCTTAGTTAATTCAAGGAACACGGGAGTATTATGAAGCATCCCAAAAGTATGGACGCAATTATTTGTTTAAAATATATTTAGTATGCTAAATAACTAAGGCACGCAATTGAGGGGTTTAATGAGTAAGTGCTCATCCGGGAGTGGATGATTTTAAACGAATGTAAACAGTTTTCAGCGTTCCGTTTCAGCGAAGACTATTCTAGCATGATGGCTATAGCCCGTCTTTGATAACTCCATCATGATTTTCCGTTTCACGACGGATGTTCGTTATATATAATCAGCCCCGGCATTGTAAAAAAATATTCAAGAGAGGAACAGGAATATGGATTTTACCTTGAGCAAAGAACAACTGTTACTACAGAACATGGCCCGGGATTTTGCCGAGAAACATATAGAACCGGTACTACAGCAAATTGAGGATGAAAATGATGTGCCTCGTGATCTCATCAATCATATGGCGGAGCTGGAACTCTTCGGAATACAGTTTTCCGAAGAATGGGGTGGATCGGATGGAGGTTATGACGGGTATGTCCTCACCATGGAGCAAATAGCCCGAGTATCTCCCGGTGTTTCCATGATACTGTCGGTAAACGGTCTTGGGCTGGGAGCGATTTACAACTATGGAACCAGGGAACAAAAGGAAAAATATATAGAGCCGGGACTGACAGGCAAACTGTTAGCCTCATTTGCCTTCACCGAACCCGGAACCGGTTCCGATCCCAGACAGATAACCACAACGGCGGCTAAAAACGGCGATTCCTATGTTATCAATGGAACGAAGCGTTTTATCTCCAACGCGAATTTTCACGGTCCGATTGTTGTTTTTGCCCGGGAAAGTGAAAGTGACGAAATTACCGCGTTTATTGTGGATAAATTTTGTGAAGGTTATTCAATCTCCAAACCGTGGGACAAGATCGGTTTGAAGGGAAACAGGGTCGTGGATGTCTATTTTAAAGACGTCAGGATTCCCGCTGAGAACATGCTCGGGAAGGTCGGTAAGGGTTTTAATATTCTTCTTTCCGGTATTGCCTATGGAAAGGTAGGGATCAGCTCCACCTATCTCGGTATAACGTTGCGAGCCTATGAAGAAGCGGTGAAATACGCTACTGAAAAGACACACCGGGGAAAATCCATTGCAAAGTTTCAGGCCATTCAACTCAGGGTAGGGGAGATTGCTATAAAACTGGAAGCGGTGCGATGGCTTACGTACCGTCTGGGGTGTCTTGCTAATGATGTGAAAGACTCCATGCAGTTTGCCAAAGAGGCTGCGTTGACGAAGAGTTTTGTCTGCGAAAATACCGTTGAGGTGGCCCGCATTGCCGTCGATGTCCACGGGTCTTACGGAGTCATGGAAGACTATACGATTCAGAGGCTTTACCGTGATGCTATCATCGGCCCGCAGATAGAAGGTGTGGGAGATATGCAAAAAATGATTGTTGCCGGCTCGGTCTTACGAGGGGGACGCTGATAAAAGTATCGTACATGAAAGTGACCAGCACCTCAATGAACATATATATACAGTGCGCATGTCGCAGATTCAGCTCTAAATAAATCCACATCCCCCCTGTCAGGAGGGGATAACGGGGAAAGGATATATGTAATCAATATGAATATAATTGTAGCAGTAAAACAAATACCGGATCTACAACAGATTCGAATTCGGAACCGCGAACCGGTCCTCGATAATATTCCCATGGTTCTCGGTGACATCGACAAGAGTGCCCTGGAGGCGGCCGTCGAGTTAAAGGAATCAGCCCAGGGACGAGTAATCGTTGTATCGGCAGGGAATAAAGAGGTTGAAGATACCGTCAAGGAAGCCCTCGCAGCCGGCGGGGATGAAGCCGTGTTGATCGAGGATGATACCCTTGCCGATGCTGACAGTTCGGTTATTGCCGGAGTTCTGGCGGCAGCCATTCGTAAAATTGACGATGTCGGTGTTATCCTGTTTGGTGAAGGAAGTGCCGATAACTACTCGGGACGAGTTGTTTCCGCCGTGGCGTCAAATCTGGGCTATTGCCAGGCAGGGTATGCGAAGCAGATAGAAGTGGACGGCTCGCTGGCCCGGGTTACCCGTTCGCTGGAGGATTCCGATGAGATAATTGAGGTACCACTCCCGGCGGTTGTCAGCGTCGTCTCGGAAATAAAAGAGCCGAAAATACCGTCAGTTACGAACATCCTGAAGGCGAGGAAAAAACCGAAAGAGGTGTATCGTCTCGATGAACTGGACATAGAGATTCCTGTTGAGAAAAACGTTACTACGATCAGTAATCTGGCACCCGTAAGTGAGCGGAAGGGTATTGTCGTTAAATCGGTTGATGAATTGATAAAGATTCTTGAAAGTGAAAAAAAGCTGGAGAGGTAGAGACGATGGGAAATATTCTTGTGTACAGTGACAACAGCAATTATGCCTGTGAGCTTTTATCGGCAGCGCACAATATAGCCACGGAACTGGGTCTCGGTGTAAAGGCCCTAAGTATCAACAATGATGACCAGGCCGAACGTCTGGCTCAGAGGTGCGGTGAAGCATATAGAATACAGAATGAAGCGATACAGATCGCGGATACGACAGCTGTTGCTTCGGCAATCAGCCAGACGGCAAAAAAGATTGATGCAAATATCATTTTCATTTCTTCAAATCGAAGAGGGAAGGAACTCGCCGGCAGTCTGGCGTATCTTTTTGACGGGGGATGTCTCACAGAAGTGAATGCCCTTCGGGTTGAAGATGGCAAATTGTGCTGTCAGCGAAATGCCTTGGGCGGTGCGACCGTGGCAACCCAGGTGATAGAATCGGAAAATAAGGTGATTGCCATAACCCCGAAAGTCTTTGAAACAATGGCTGAGGGAGGAAAGGGCACCATCACCGATATCGATGCAGACGTGCAGCCCTCGGGCATAAGGATTGTCGAAGTACTGCCAAAGGTCAAAGATTCTGTCGATATCGAAGTTGCCGAGGTACTGGTGGCTGTCGGTCAGGGACTGGAAAGTCAGGGTGATTTGCCAATGGTGGAAAAACTGGCAAAAGCACTCAAAGGAGAAGTTGCCTGCACGAAACCCGTGGCCACCGACAAGAGATGGTTGTCTGAAGAGAGAATCATTGGATTGTCCGGAAAGAAATGTAACCCCGATCTTGCCATACTTATGGGGATTTCGGGACAGGTACAGTTCACCGTCGGGATACGCGATGCAAAAACCATTATATCGGTAAACACCGACGAAAATGCCAATATCATGACAATGTCCGATTACAGAATGGTTGCGGACATCAAAGATGTGGTATCGGCACTGGTAGAAACGATTGGTCTGTCATAATCGGTACGTGTGTGATGTAGTCAATTTAAATTATGCTGTAACCCGATCCGGTGGTTATGTTAAATGCTGCTATTGAAATACGTGGCGCAAAATCGCATATTATGTAATATTGATCAACTACGGAATTGACCCGTTAGACCTTTTATAGAAGTCCAAAATTATGTGGAGTATATTCCATGTAAGATGTTTACGGCTTCTCAGAGGATAAAAGCAAACCGTGTTCATACACTTTCCTGAAATATATATTCATGGAACTCGAAAAAAGGAAAACATAACGATGATATAATCCAACGGTATGATGACTGGTAAAGAGGGGTACGTTGGATAAGTAAATTAAAGAGATAACAAAAAAGAAGGGAGAATAGAGTATGTCTGAATTGTTGAGTATGCTGGGATGTCGTTATCCAATCATTCAGGGTCCAATCGGACACATGAACAGCCCGAAGATGATAGCCGCAATATGCGAGGCCGGAGCCTTCGGAATGGTAGCCCTGGGTTTCAGTAATCCTGAAAATGCGAAACAACTGATCAACGAGGTCCGCGAGTTAACGGATAAGCCTTTCGGGGCTAACCTGATGATTTTGAACCCTGCAAACATGGAAATGCTCGAGATTCTGGCAGATGCGGGGGTAAAGACGGTTACAACGTCAGCAGGTTCTCCGGGAAAAATCTATGGGCAGATCCACGAATATGGGATGAAGGGACTCCATGTTCTTCTCTCAGCTGTTCAGGCGAAAAAGGCGGAAGAGAGTGGTGTTGACGGCTTGATCATTTCGGGCTCAGAATCGGGCGGTCTTCGTACCAATAACCGCGAATCTTCCACGATGGTACTAGTGCCTCTGGTGGCGGACAGTGTCAACATTCCTATCGTTGCTGCCGGTGGGATCGCTGACTCACGGGGGTATCGAGCTGCGCTGGAACTCGGCGCACATGGCGTACAAATCGGGACACGTTTTATTGCAACGGAGGAAAGCCCGGCTCCCGATGTATGGAAACAGGCCATCGTCGATTGCGGTGACGGAGGTACAACACTGCTGCCTCTGGGAAAAATGAAAATACGATCGATCCTAAATCCAAAACTCAAAAAGCAGATGGAAGATCCCAGCGTAGACCTCGTAGAGGAATACGATTTTAAGGATGCTTCAAAGGCATGGAATAGCGGAGATTTCGAGATTTTCCCTGCAAGCGCCGGAGAAATAAGCGCTCTGATAAAAGATGTCAAACCGATAGGGGAAGTTATCGAAGAGATGGTTTCGTAGTTAGAAGCAATCAGCTTTCAGCTGTCAGCAGTCAGCAAAAACTTTCGTGGGGCGGAAAAATCAGGAATCGGGAGACAGAAGTCACCCTAGTGGAACCTGCATAGGCAGGTCAGCTTCGCTGATTTCCACTGGGCAGGGGAGTCAGAATTAAGAGCAGTCAGCCTTCAGCTTTCAGCGGCCAGCAAACTTATGTGGAGGGGGAAATCAGGAGGCAGAAGATAGAAAAAAAAGGGGGGGAGATTATTATGCAGTATGAAGCGATCACTTTTGATGTGAAAGACCATGTAGCTAAAATTACCTTAAACAGACCTGACGCCGCCAACGGATTAGATACGGCAATGGGAAAAGATCTCATGCATGCGGCAATTCGCTGTGATGAAGATCCCGAGATCCGTGCCGTTCTGATGACAGGAACGGGAAAGATGTTCAGTGCTGGCGGTGACCTGAAATATTTTAGCGGATTCGGAAATGACCTCGGTGCTGCCCTGAAGGAAATAACAGTTTACGCCCATGCGGCTAATTCACGTTTCATTCGAATGAATGCACCTCTGGTTACAGCTGTTAACGGTCCTGCCGCCGGAATGGGGATGAGCTTTGCTCTTTGTGGTGACATGATAATTGCCGCAGAGTCGGCAATGTTCATGGCAGCTTACACCGCTGCCGGACTTTCCCCCGATGGCGGTATGACGTATATGTTACCGAGGATGATCGGTCTTCCGCGGACAAAAGAGATAATACTGACCAATAAAAGAGTGAGTGCCCGGGAAGCACTGGAATGGGGTCTTGTCAATAAGGTTGTTCCCGATGATGAACTTATGAAAGAAGCGGAAGCAATTGCTAAAAAGCTTGCGAACGGACCAACGCTTTCATTCGGTTCGGTCAAGAGACTGCTTAATAGAACATTCTCAGAAACCTTAGAAAGTCAGATGGAACATGAAGCTCGGGGTATCGCTGCTATGACAAAAACGAGGGACGCAAAAGAAGGCATCGCGGCATTCCTTGAAAGGCGACGCCCGGAATTTACGGGTTCATAGCTTGTCCAACCGATGAGTCGGCGCTTAATTCCCTTGACAAAAATGCTCGGAGGTGTGTTTTCTCTGTAAGTTCAATCAGGTATATCGATTCTTTAAAACGTAGCATTTCATCCATAGCCGACAAAGGAGGGAGCCGCGGAGTGATTGACGATAAGACCCCGTTTCTCAAGAAAGAGAGCGGGGTTTTTTGTTGGGGGGGGGTAAGCTGGATAGGTGGCAAAAAGTATGATCTGACCCCGCTACTCAAAAGTTACGAACTTCGTGAACCAAGCGTTTCTTATGGGGCCGACTTTACCCCTGAAAATGGCCTTTTAAGACATCAAAACAGCTATTATTGGAATTTTAATAGTTAAATATCAATAGGATAGCTTGGTCCGACCCCAAACTCC
>Ga0272442_10004030_pt1 | contig 20243 bp, 22 predicted proteins | sample SSMForm2O_FD_200262 | JGI IMG/M metagenome (GOLD analysis project Ga0272442, IMG submission 200262) | Marine sediment archaeal communities from Little Sippewissett salt marsh, Falmouth, MA, United States - SSM-Form-2O | ecosystem: Environmental > Aquatic > Marine > Wetlands > Sediment ... | reverse complement strand
AATCTTTTGATTTTTTTGTTAAAAAAATCGCATAAGATCTTTTATCAAAATCATCACGTTTTCTAATAACATAACCTTCTTCTTCTAATTTTTTTATTGCTCTTGCACTTGTTGCTTTGTCTTTGTTTAAATGATGCGCAAGATATTCTTGATTTATGCCGTCTTTTTGGTATAGCATATTTAAAAAATGTAATTGTGAGCTTCCAATTTTGTAGGACTCTAACTCTTGATTTATGTACATATCGGAAAACTTATGGATGTTTGCAATAATTCGTCCGACTGATTTTGAATTACTCATTTCACCACACCTATAAATAGTTGCATATGCAACTAAAATGGCAATATATGATGTATATATAAAAGTTGCGATTGCAACTATATCAACTTAAGGTTTTGCAGCGAAAAGTTATTATTAACAAAGTAATACCTATTAAGCGGAGGTATAAATTTATGAATGGTAAATTAAAAATTGGTGATATTGCACCTGATTTTTGTCTAAAAAATCAAGATGAAGAAAATATCTGCTTAAAGGATTACAAAGGAAAAAATGTCATTCTTTATTTCTATCCAAAAGATAACACTCCCGGATGTTCTATGGAAGCGATGACTTTTACAAGATATAAACCAGAATTTGAAAAAAATAATACAACAATTCTTGGTATAAGTAAAGACAGTTGCCAATCACATCGGAAATTTATTGAAAATAAAAACCTAAATATTACACTTATTTCTGATGAAGAAAAAAATATTCATGAAAAGTATGGTGTTTGGCGCCTTAAAAAGTTTATGGGTAAAGAGTTTCTTGGAACGATTCGTAGTACTTTTTTAATAGATCAAAATGGTAAAATCAGAAAAATTTGGGATAATGTAAGAGTAAAAGGCCATGTTGATCAAGTTTTAGAAGAAGTAAAAAAACTCTAAAGAGTTCTTGGCTCAAAACAATCAATACATCCAGGCTTTCCGTCTGGTTTTATTTCATTGCCAAGCCTACATTTAAGCATGGTAACAAAGTCAGGCATCCCATTTTCATTCATAATCTGTTTAAAATATGTATAGCTGTGTTTGCAGTTCTCACATTTTATATCAATATTTGACATTTATTAATGTAAAATGTTTTTTTAAATTTAAATGTTTTTATTAATTGACTTTTTTGCAACAATTTTTAGATATATAACAAAAATAATTTAATTTGTTTCGTTAAATTTGTTTGTTATTGCTTCTTTATCTTTCTGTTGTTTTGATTAACAATCTAATTTAGCCAACATATTATTTAAATATAACTTGTGTATTCGGACTCTGTAATGGCGCTTTGGCAAGGAAATTCAAGAAGAAGCAAAACTGGACGAAGAAAACGTTATGCACGTGGCAAGAGAAAATTTGAGATAGGTCGAGAAAGGCACCTTACAACAATTGGTAAACCTGCATTTAAAAAAGTAAGAACACTGGGTAACAATAGAAAAACACGTGTTAAAACAACGGATCTTGCTTATGTTGTAGATCCAAAAAATAACAAAACTACAAAAACAGAGATAATGTCTGTTGCTGAAAACTCAGCAAATATACACTACGTACGACGTAACATACTAAACAAAGGTGCAATTATAGAGACAAAACTTGGAAAGGCTAAAGTTACATCTAGACCAGGACAGACTGGAACAGTAAACGCAATACTGCTTTCCAAATAAAGAGATTTTAGTTGGGATTATTAATGGTCTCAAGAGGAGAAGATAAATACGTTGTATATCCAATTTATTTTGACAAGTCAGTTTCAAGAATATCTGGTAGAAAAGTTCCCAAAAAAAGAGCCGTAGATAAACCATCCATTGAAGATATTTCAAAAGCCGCAAAATCTTTAGGTCTTAACCCAATCTTAGAAAAAGAAGTAGCATATCCTTCAAGAAACTGGAAAAAAGAAGGCCGTATTTTAATAGATAAGAAAGACTCTAAATCAAAGCTATTAGATCAGATCGCGAGCAGATTGTAACTTAATTATTTTTATAATAACTTCTAACAATTGAAATTAACTCTTCTGGTTCAAAAGGCTTTGTGATATAATCATTGATATACTCTCTTAGCTCATTTAATTCTGGATCAGGCATATCTTTTGCGGTTATCATCGATATTATTATTCCTTTATGCAAATCTCTTTTAACTATTTCACGTATTGTATCCCATCCATTCATTATAGGCATCATTATATCCATCAAGACAACCCCTTTAAAACCATTCTTAAGTTCATAGATACAGTCTTTACCATTAGGAACTGTATATACCTCATAACCATATTCTTCAAAAAGTTCTCTAAGTGTTATAAGTATATATGGGTCATCATCCACAACCATTATTTTCTTGTCCAATTTCTTCCCAACCTAATTTAACAATACTTGGCTATTTAATTATTTTCATTTATTTTAGAGTTATATAATTTTAATTTAAAATAAACAGTTGTTCCTTTGTTTTCACCAGGGCTTTCAATCCATATTTTTCCACCATGTTTTTCTACTATTTCCCTACATATAGATAAACCTAAACCTGTAGATCCATGGTCATGACGGGAAAAATCTGCTTTATAAAAATTATCAAAAACATGATCTATCTGCTCAGGTATAATACCAATACCATTATCCTTTATGGAAACAAGAACCATATCTTTTTCTTTCCTAGCATCAATAGTTATCTTTCCAGGTCGTTTTTCTATATATTTTATCGAATTCGAGATAAGATTATCAAAAATCTCCTGGACACGTAAATTATCGGCATAGACAAAAAAAGATTTATTTAACCTGTTTTCTACCTCTATATTATTTTGTTTTAACTCATATGACTTATTACGCAAAGTTTGATTTAAAAGGTTTAAAAGATCTACCTTTTCAAATTCAAATTTAACATTTGGAGAATTTAAAAGAGCAAGTTTCAAAGTTTTTGTTACAAGATTTTTCATATAATTAGAATTAATTAGTACGGCATCAACCATTTCCTTTATTTTTTCATCTTTAACCTTATTTTTAATAAGTGGTAAAAGAGTAGTAATAGGTGTAAGAGGTGTTTTAAGATCGTGACCAAGTTGATAAATAAACATATTTTTTTCCTTCAGAAGTTTTTCAACATCACGCGTCCTACTTTCTAAATCCTGAGTCATCTTATTAAAAGAATTTGCTAGCTCAGCAAATTCATCATGTGAGCTTATTGAAACTCGTGTTTCTAAATCTCCTTTACTAATTTTATCAAAAGCCTTTTTAAGAGTATTAATAGGTATAATTACAGTTGCTCTCATTAACAATAAAAAACTAATAATCAATACAAATGAGAAAAAAATTGTTATAAGAATCAAGTTAAAAGTACGAGCAGATAGATTATTATATGATTCATCAAGAGAAAAAAGAATCTCATATGTTCCAGCTAACTGTCCAGAAAGGTGTATTGGAGCAATAACTGTAAGAAGATGTGAATTATCATTTTCCTCTGGAATTTTTATTATCTTACCGTTGTTATATGTCTCTTGATTTTCATAAGAAGAAATGCTACCTGAAAGATCTGAATTACTTGAAACAAAAACATTTAAAGAACCGTTTTCAGGCAGATTAACAGAAATCATTAAAACGTCTTCATTGTGATAAATAAAACCCAGAATTTCATTGAGAAGTTCTTCTTTATCATACAATTGAGTATGGCTACCAATACTTGCATCCAAAGCCTGAGCCAAAGCCTCCGCTTTTTCAGAGTATGACTCCTCAAAAAGTTCAGTCTGTTCTCTAATATTAAGATATGCCATTGAAATAAAAATAAAAACAGACATAAATACAACAATTAATGTAAGTTTAAATGAAACACTAAACTTTCTTTTCATTTATGTCTTTACACCACCTAACATTAAAATTTAGAACCATTTTTCTTCAAGAGTTTCAATAACTCCGCTGTTGATTATTTTATCAATCTCATTTTTTAAAGCAGTTTCTCCTTTCTTAATAGCAACGCCATACAACTCATCTGTAAAAGGATTTCCAACAATTTTTATTCCCTCATTGTTTTGTACCAGACCAAAACCTGCAGGATAATCAATTATTAAAGCGTCAACAGAGTTGTTCAACAAGCTATCAACTGCTGTAGAATAATCATCAAAAGTAAATACCAAGCTTGCATTAGTATACTTTTCTGCCTCTTGCTGACTAGTAGTACCATTTTGGACACCAATCCGGCTGCCATTTAGTTCTTCAGGCGAAGTTATATCTTCTCTACTAACATTAAAAATGACGACTTGGCCCGCATTAAGATACGGATTGCTAAATAATACCTGTTCTGATCGCTCTAAGTTAATTGTAATAGCAGCTATTGAAATATCAATATCTCCTGCAACTACACTGTCTATTAGATCATCAAAGTTCATATCAACAATCTCAAGTTTAACTTCAAGAGTAGAAGCTATTTCATTAGCTAAATCAATATCAAAGCCCACAATGTTATCCTGGTCATCTATATACTCCATTGGTTCATAAGGCGTCGAAGTTCCAACAACAAGTTTTCCAGCATTTTTAATTCTCAGAATAGTCGGATCTATCTCATCTTCAGACGTTATACAACCAGAAGAAAAAATAATGGATAATAAAAATATAACCATCACTGAACATAACTTATAATTTTTGTGCATCTTAACCCTCTCTTCACCTTTTTTTACTATTAAGTATATTTGACTTAATTTAAAATATTTCTTGTCTTTTTTTGTAAAAAAATTGTGATTTTAGCTTTATACTTTAATTAATAAATATGGTTAATTAAATATGTTAAATATTTAAGATTATGTCAAAAAATATATTTTAATGTTAACATGCATCACGGGTTTTAATTTTAAAAATCATGCTAAACTTTATCTATCAAACTTAAATTCCAAATAATTGAATGATAGATATTATTTAGCATACGTAACTCTTTTAACTAAATAACAAATTTAGAATAATGGATGGATGCAAAGTCTAAACGAGCAGCTATTTATACCAGAGTATCAACTGAAGACCAAGCTAAAGAAGGATTTAGTTTAGATGCTCAATTAGATAAACTGAGATCTTACTGCAAAGCAAGAGGTTGGGATATTTTTAAGGAATATGTAGATGATGGGTACTCTGGAAGATATGTAACTAGACCGGCATATAAACAAATGATTGAGGAGATGGAACTTTGGGATGTTTTATTAGTAATAAAAATGGATAGAATCCATAGAAATTCTAAAAATTTTATGCTAATGATGGAGCACCTAAATAAAAATTGTAAAGAATTTGTTTCAATGAGTGAATCTTTTGATACTTCCACAGCCATGGGGCGTTTTGTTATGAATATTATCCAGTTAATAGCTCAATTAGAATCCGAGCAAATTGGAGAGCGTGTTTATATTGGCATGGAACAAAAAGCAAAAACAAATGCAGGAATGCTTGGTTTTAATATTCCTTATGGTTATGATTATGAAGATGGAAAGCTAATAATTAATAGTGAAGAGTCAAGAATTATTGAAGAAATTTTTCAATTATATATCCAAGATAATGGTCTAAAAAAGATTGCTGATGTTTTAAATGAAAAAAATGTTAAAACTAAAAAAGGAAAATTTTGGGCACCTCAAACCATTTCAGTGATATTAAAAAATCCAATATATTGTGGATATACACATTGGGAAAAATATCTAAATAAAAGTGACCATGAGCCTATAATCAAAAATAAGACATTTAATCAAGTTCAAAGTAAAATTAAAAATAAAAGTAACAAAAAAGATTTAGACCTATTTATTTTACCAGAAAAATAATGAAAAATGCAATAATTGCTTAAAAGCCATGTTTTTGATTAAAAAGTGTAGGTTTTTTGTTTAAAAAAAGGTGTTTTAAGCATTTTTAATAATTTTATAGGGAGAACCCACTCTAATTTTTTATGAAAAATGGTTTAAAATTTGAAAATTTAAAGTAAAAATCAAATAGATTATTGGTAAATTACCAATATATGTTTATTTCCTTCAATAAAAAGTTGTATAATTTAAGTTTAAAAATCCTTACCATATTATCAATATCGGTCTACCGAAGTTGATAATAAAGAAAAGTGGTTTTAAAGGATATTTAAGGAGTGAAAAATGGATATTATTACTTATCGCTTGATTTAGCTCTCCTTATATTATATATTATTATAGTCTAGATTATAGTTATAAATACAGGTTTGGGTCAGGTTTTTCAAAAAATGAAGACCAATATAAAGCATGATAGAGTTTATCTAACATTCTAATGTATGTACCATGATAAATAATAGCACTCAAAATATGACATAATTTATCATGATTTTTGCCATTTAAATACTTACAATAAAAAGTTAAGCTTATAGCTTAAATATATTTACAAATCATATATTCATACTTAAATCAAAGTATTTAATTATATCTCTCACAAAAAATAAATAATTAGTTAAATCTTAATCATTATAATATAACTTATTTGCTTAATAACCATGATTTTTGTAATATAATTACTTAAATCAATCAAAAGTTTTAATAACAACAAAAAATTTACCAGGCCTAATTCAAAACTTGGTAATTGGATAGGTGCACAAGATGTACATAGTTATCATTGGAGCCGGCGGCATTGGAAAACGTCTTACAGAAGTAGCTCTTAAAGACGGTAATCACAATGTCATAGTTATAGATAAAGACCAAACTGCTTGTGAAGAAATTGCTCGTAAATACGATGCAATAGCAATCAACGCTGATGCAACACAAGAAGAAACACTTGATGAATCAGAAGTAAAAAAAGCAGATGTTCTTGTAGCAACGACTAACGACGATGCAACCAATCTTATGGTTATTTCCCTTGCAAAAAATAAGGGAGTAAAAAACCTTGTATCTGTTGTAAATCAGGAAGAGAGTAAACCCATGTACATGGAAAAAGGTGTTAAAATGATTAAAAGCCCAAATATTGTAATGGCTGAGCACCTTTACAAATCTATTAAGCACCCCAATGTTGAAGAGTACATGAATGTTGGAAAATATGCAGAAATTTTTAGAGTGCCTATCCCTGATAAATCAAAGCATTCTGGAAAATCCATTAAAAAACTGGGTCTTCCTAAGAAAAGCTTGATTGTTGCAATTGAGCGTGATCATAAATTCATAATACCAACAGATAATGTTCAGCTATTTTCAGGTGATAGAATTACAGTTTTAGCCCATAAAGACCAAGTTGACAAAGTCGCAGCACTATTCTCAGATTAGATATTATTCATATTACGTAAATTATTTATAAAGGTTGTATTATTCTAACTCAATAGTTTTATCCAAGTTTTTGAGGAGTTATTATGGAAAATGAAAAGTTAACTAAAACAGGAACAACAACACTAGGCATAGTATGCAAAGAAGGCGTTGTAATAGCAACAGAAACTCGTGCTACAATGGGCCATCTGATTGCGCATAAAGCAACTAAAAAATTGTACAAAATCGATGAGCATCTTGCACTTGCAACAGCAGGTCTTGTAGGTGATTTACAAGTTCTTGCAAGATATCTTTCGGCTGAGGCTAATCTTTATAGATTAAAACGCGACTCTAAAATACCTGTTGAGAGCGCAGCGACACTTATGTCAAATATTATGAATCAAAGAAAATTCATGCCATATTACGTTCAATTAATACTTGGCGGATATGACAACGAAGGCGGCCATGTATACTCACTAGATGCTGCTGGTGGAGCAATACCTGATAAATATACCTCAGGTGGTTCAGGTTCACCATATGTATTTGGTGTCCTTGAAGACCTCTTCAGAGAAGATTTAACATTAGATGAAGGAATTGATATAGCGATAAGAGCAGTAGGAGCAGCAAAAAGACGCGACTCGGCTTCAGGGGGTATGACAAATATCGCTGTTATCACAAAAGATGGGTTTAAACCGGTTTCCCAAGACGAAGTCAAAAAAAGAACGGAAAAAATAGAAAAAATAAATCAATAATTTAAAAAAATTCTCTAATTTATTTATTATATCTTTACTCTAAAATTATATCAATTTTAGATTTAATTAAAATATAATTAAAGAAAGAAAAGCTAGAAGGTGGCATATTTGCCTGTAGATGACGTTTTAAGAGAAATTAAAGGAAAAGTAAGAGCGGTTATCCCGCCAAGCATTGATGTATCAGATGTAGAATTTGAAGGGGCACTAGTTGTTGTTTATACTAAACATCCTGATAAATTTGCAAAAAATGAGGATTTAGTAAAACAACTTGCAAAGATGCTTCAAAAGCGTATTGTAGTAAGACCCGATCCATCAGTTATAACTGACATTGATACTGCTGAGCGCAAAATAAAAAACATTATTCCAAAGGATGCAGAGATTACAAATATTTACTTTATGCCTGAAGTAGGTGAAGTAATAATTGAGGCTGTAAAACCGGGTGTTGCAATAGGGAAACAAGGATCTTTACTAAATGAAATTCGTAAGCAGGTAAACTGGTCACCTAGAATAATACGTACCCCGCCGATCCAATCAAAGACAGTTAAAGAAATACGAGGTTACTTGCGTTCTATGAGTGAGGAGCGTAAAGAAATTCTTAGAAAAGTAGGAAGACGCCTTCATAGAGGTGTTTCTGATGGTGAAAAATTTATTAGAGTGACAGCTCTTGGGGGTTTTAGACAAGTAGGTCGTTCATGTAGCCTTCTTCATACACCAGATAGTAAGATTATGATTGATTGTGGTGTAGATGTTTCTTCTAATAATTCAACACCATACTTGCATTTACCTGAAGTTTTGCCTTTTGAGACACTTGATGCAGTGGTGATCACCCATGCTCATCTAGACCATAGTGGTCTTGTCCCACTTCTTTATAAATATGGTTATGATGGGCCTATTTATTGTACCCCTCCAACTCGTGATATGAGTACTCTTCTTCAGATGGATTATTTAAAAGTAGCAGCGGCGGATGCAAAAAAGATTCCTTATTCTGCTGAAAATATTCGTGATTTGATTAAACATTGTATTGCAATAGGTTATGGTGATACAACTGATATTACACCAGATGTTCGTCTTACTTTTCATAATGCAGGGCATATTCTTGGTTCTGCTATTGCTCATTTTCATGTAGGTGAAGGACTTTATAACATAGCATTTAGTGGAGATATTAAATACGAGAGGACTTGGCTTTTTAACCCAGCGGTTAATCGTTTTCCAAGACTTGAAGCAATATTTTTAGAGTCAACCTACGGGGGTCGTGAAGATTTTCAGCCCACTCGTAAGCAAGCAACAGAGCGTCTTAATGATATAATTCAGACAACTGTAAAAAGAAAAGGAAAACTTTTAGTTCCTGTTTTTGCAGTGGGTCGTTCACAAGAAGTAATGATTGTTCTTGAAAACCTTGTTCGTACCAAAAAAATACCTAAAATCAACGTTTATCTTGATGGTATGATATGGGAAGCAACAGCAATTCATACAGCATATCCTGAGTATTTGAATAATAAGCTTAGATCTCAGGTATTTCAACAGGGGGAAAACCCACTTTTATCAGATATTTTTAAACGTGTAGACAGTCATGAAATGAGACAGAAAATAATATCTGATCATCCTGAAAGCTGTGTGGTTCTTGCAACTAGTGGTATGATGAATGGTGGTCCTGTAATGGAGTATTTTAAGGAATGGGCGTCTGATAAGAAAAACACTATTGCATTTGTTGGTTATCAAGCAGAGGGAACCACAGGTAAAAGAATTCAGAAAGGATGGGACGAAATACCTCTAAATAATGGAGGAAATGTTGTTAATATCAAGATGAAAATGCAAGTTGAGACTTGTGATGGTTTTAGTGGTCATAGTGATAGAAAACAGTTAATGAATTTTATTAACAACATGAGTCCAAGACCTGAGAGAATAATATTTGGTCATGGTGAAGAAAGTAAGTGTCTTGATATTGCAAGCTCTGTTCATAGACGTTACAATATTAATACCAATGCTTTGAATAATCTTGAGACAATAAGGTTTAGATAAAAAAAGAGAATAATTGACTATTTTTTATTTCTTTTTTTCTTTATGATTTATTGTTTTTTCAAGTGGTTTTGCAATATCCCATAGATTGTTGAATCTTTCATCCAGTAAATGAATATCCTCAACGTTGACATATGCCGTTCCAATATATGACGGCTCATGACTTTTTTCAGGAAGTATTTTTATTCCATTCACAGCTATTTCTTTTCCATATACAAAATTTCTCATAGTACCAGTAGTGTCTTCGTTGAAAAACCTTATTTCAAGGTTGTCACCATATACTTCTTTGAGTTTGTTTATTTCATCCATGTTTTTTGCATTATCTACAATAAGTTGTACTTTGGTATCTAAGTCAAGGAATTTCTTGAAATACGTTACAAAGGGCTCTTCAAAGAATCTTTCTCCTCCAACCTGCATTTTAAGACCATTTTTGTTTTCAATGCAGTTGTTTAAAACATTATATAAAATCCATTTACCACTGTATTGAAGCGTTACATTTCCATTACGCTTAAGTTTTATACCATATTTTTCAAAATTATTACTATAATAATCGCCATAGTTTCCTAAGCGATGTTCTATAACATTGTATGTATCTTCTGCAATTACTTGTTTAAGATCTTTTTTAATGTCTTCCCAGATGGCCCTTGGATGAGCAGGTAAGTAGCTTTCACGACCAAAATCTTCATCTGCTTCATTTGAGAACAAGACTTTTGCAATAAGTCCATGTCTTAAAAGAGAAGCACGGCCCGTTTCAAGGGGTCTTCTTGTTAAATTTGCTAGGTTTTCAGCTATTTTCAAAAAATCAGAAAATTCTTTTGGACAGTCTACTACAAGAATCGAATAATAAACAGCTGCTTCTCTAGGACGATCTACTTTCATCCTTTCAAACATCATTTCAAAATCTTGAATATAATCCAACTTAACATTGGATTTAAGCTCACATCCCATCATTTTCACCAATCCACACACATGATTTGTTTATCAGCATTATATACTGATATTTGCTTTCTAATCATCAAAAATGTATAGTTCTTTTATATATTTTTTGGATGCATATTTAACTGCATATGTAATTACAGATAGAGTGGAAAAGATTTTTAAAAAAAATTATTTATTTTTTTCTTGCATCTTCAATTCCATTGAAGTATTTACGACAATCACGTTTGATCATAGCTATTTGCTGTTGAGGAATTTTGTATGTATGTAATACATATTCCTGAGCAAAAATTAATCCATGTACAAAAGCACCTATATTATATTTTTTATCTTTGCCCAAATTAAATATGTCATCTGCGATTTTTAGTGCTTCTTCTACAGTGTAAGAAGTCTTATTTTTTCCTTTTTCTTCTGTTTTCTTTTTGTCTGGCATAGAAAAACGGTATTAACTAAAGCTATAAATTTTTTTGTGAAAAACAAAATGGGTAAGAAAAAGCAGAAGGAGGGCCGGCCTCACACATAGGAGGGGATGGGATGCACTCTAAAAACTACCAGCCCGATTCCTTCTATTTACTAGGATTAATTATGTGTTTAAGTATGTTTTTCGCAGATACATATGTAGTTGTTTATGCATTTAAAATATAAAGTAAAATAATAAATAGTGTAACGAAACAAAAATTATTAAATAAAAGATAATAAGATTATTTTATTGTTCAAGTGGGGATTTACAATACACTTTTTTAAGAACATTATTTATTCTGTTTTTAAGATCCAAGATATCAAAAGGTTTTTCTATAAAATCCATTGCTACAGAACTTGCAAAAGTTCTGGTAAAATCATCGACTTTTGCAGTTAAGAAAATAATTGGTATCTTGCTTAGTTTAAAGTTTGCATGTATCTTGTTTATGACTTCCCATCCATTCATATTAGGCATCATTATGTCTAATAATATTAGATCTGGTTTTTCGCCATTATTTAACATTTCAATGCATTCTACACCATCTTGAGCATCAATAAATTCAAAACTTTTATCATATTCTTTAAGGCCTTCTTTTATAGACAATATAATATAAGGGTCATCATCCACAATCATTATTTTTTTCATCTTACCATCCTTCTCAGTGATTTCACAGATTTTTTACATATACACTTTTCTAAAGTATGATATATAAATGTTTCTTGTAAAAATGTCAAAAAGTTGAATAGTAATAATACGCCGTCGGCCGGACTCGAACCGGCGACCGCTCGGTTAACAGCCGAGTGCTCCACCAACTGAGCTACGACGGCACAAAGTAGCTAAAGACTAGCAACACAGAATAGAACAATGCTTTAAAAGAATTCCCATCTAAAAACCTAGTTTTTCTGCTCTTCTAAGTTCCTTCATTTGTGTTTCTACGAACCTGTATACTGTTGCTTGTTTACTGCCTGTAAGAAGCATATCAACTGCTTTTTTAAGTATATTCATTTTCATCATATCTGAAATTATTGATACAGTATGTCCATAAATAGAAATTTTTGATTCAGTAAGATCTTCAAGTACTTTTCGTGTTTTACCTTCCTTACCTATAACACGGCTTTTAAGCCTTCTAACATGAGCCTCTTTTTTTCCTACATAATCATGAAGGTCAAAACTGAAGAAATCTGATTCATCATCAAGTAACATGAACGCATTTTCAGGTGAGAAACCTCGGCCAATTGCTTTTATAATATTTTCAACTTTAATCAAAGATAAAGGATCGTTTTCTTCATCTTCACTTATTACTACTTCGCCTTGTTTGGAGTCGATGTTAAGTTTAATGTCACATTTGTCTTCTAGTTCTTTTTTGGTTTGACCTTTATGACCTATTAAAACACCAACTCGATCCATTGGTATTTTAAGATATTTCATATCTATCACTTCTTTTTATCTAATATTTTTTTATAAATATCTTCAGCATCAGCCCTGATATTATACTTGTTAAAATAACTTACGACGTTTTTAATGTCTCTTTTTAAAAATTCTAAGGAGTTTGGATGTTCAGATAAAACTCCTTGACCAAGATCAATGATATAGCATTCATTTTTAAAATATAAAATATTGAACGCGCTTATATCTCCATGGACAAGGTTTGCTTTTGTATACATTTTTGAAATATATGATATTAAAGTTTTGAAAGTTTTTTCAGGATTTTTAATTTCCACATCTTTTAAAAGAGGCGCAGGTTGTATTTCATCTCCTATATATTCCATTACCAAAACATTGTTTTTAAAAATAATGGGATTTGGTGCTTTTACACCGATCTTTTTTAACCTTTCAAGATTTTTAAATTCTTTTTGAGTCCATGCAAAGATTATATCTTTTCGGGTTTTATGAATTGATTTAAAACGAGGATCACCTAGTATGTATTGAGATATATGTTTAAAAGTTGAAGTAGATGTTCTATAGATTTTTATTACGACATTTTTTTTATCAGGTGTTACTGCACGAAAAACGTTTCCTTCTTTACCTGTTGATATTGGAAAATCAATTATGTCGATGATTCTATTTGATATAAGTTTTTCAATAGTAGAAAGTGTATATTTATCAAATACTTCATCAGCGGTTCTTTTATCAATGCCTGTCCGACTTATAACTGATTGAAGCTTAAGATCAAGCTTTTTTAAACGCTTTTTATCTAAAAAATCATCAGAAGACATCTATTTCCTCAGGTATGAGATTTCTTCTACTAAGGACTACAGCCTGTGTCCTTCTGTACCGGTATACAATATCTGCTTTTTCGTTTTGTATATCCCATGGTTTAATAATTACCAAATCTCCTGCACGGACGCGCTGTCTTCTTTTCATACGGCCAGGTATTCTTGCAAGGCGTGATCTACCATCAGCGCATACTACATTGATTCTTGATCCACCCATTAGTTGATCTGCTATAGCAAACATTTCATTATTTCTCTTATTAGGAAGCTTTAAACGAATGTATTCTTCGGGTTCTTCGTTGGTTTTTTCCTGATTCACAAAAATCACTCTAAATTCATATAGTATAGATAAAAACATGTTTTTATACTTTTACCAATAAAAAAACTAAAAATTTAATTCATCAGATATTTTTTTCATTTCTTCAAGGCAAAGATTAAGAAAAAACTCTAATTGCATGCCAACATCTTCACATAATACTATACGTTTTCTGTTATAACGGGTTGCAAAACCTGAATCATTGTATTTATCTATTACATACCCAAGATCAATATCTTTTATTTTTTGTGACTCGCTTGTACGAACAATAGTTGAAATGAAACCTGCTGCTGAAACAGATGCAATAAGAGATTTGTCAAGAGATGTAGTAGGAATATAATCGGTATGCATGTAATTATTTGATTTTATTGCATTTACACCTTCTTCAGTCAATAAATCCTCTAAAAGTTGGGAGCTGAGGGCACCTCTTTTTTCTGGACTAGTTGAGCAATATTCATAATCAAGATTATGTAATAGTCCTGTAAGCCCCCATAGTTCAGTATCTTTTTCCAAAAGTTCTGCCATTTTTTTTAGTATGGCTTCAACTGCAAGACCTCGTCTCATGTTGTCTTTATCTTTCAGATATTTTTTAATGAGGACAAAAGCTTGGTTCCTATCAATCATTTATCTCCGTTTCTTGTAAGTAAAGAAACATTATTAAAATGTTTTTAAAAAATAAGAAAAGAAAAAGAGATTATTGCTTAATATATGAAAAATCTATATTGCTCCAATCATCAAAATCGTTTTTTCCTCTTGATCCATCACTGTAATCTACAAGATTGCGCCATATTAAAGGACCATACATATATCCATAGTTCATTATGCTTTTATATGGTCTGAATTTCCACCATAATGGATGTAGGGGAGTTCCTGCACCATGAACATGTCCACCGAGCCAGGTAAGGCCAAGACTGTGCCCTAATTCATGCATATAGCAGCTTCCATATACTACTGCTTCATCATTGCTAAAAAATGGGTTAGGGACATATTTTTCATCTAAGTGTTTTTTTGAAATTTGAAAACCTCCTACTCTAAAGTTAAAACCAGGCCATGTAGAATTATACACAACGACACCATAGTGAAATACTCCTTTCTTCCAGTTGCTATTGTTTCCATGTAAAAAATAATCGTTATAAATTTGGTTACATTCTACATGAGTAGTATTGTCGCCTTGATTATCAAATGGAATCATTTCTGACCCGCCCATCTCTCCATCATCTAAATGAAATACTATATTTTGCCGATTAAATGCTTTTTTTATCAACTCTTTTGATCCGTTTGGAAGAATACTTGCAGGTTCACCATTTGGGCCTGCTTGCATCTCATCAAGTTCTACAAAAACATCTTTTCTAAAAGGATCAGATCCCCATTTGCTTGTTAAGTATTCTTCGATGTTATTAAGACTATCCATATCAGGATTTAGTTCTTCATGATCTTCGGCTATAAAAGGATCATATTCCCAAACAGGTACAGTTGTATGATTTTTATGATCATATGATAAACGGTATCCCCATTTATATTCCCATTCTATTGGAACGCCATCTGAATCGTCATCTCTTCCTGTATCATCAACCTCTGGATCTGTTTCAAATATATTTACTTCTGTCCAATATGGAATCCCATCTCCATCATAATCTGATTGAAAAATATCAAAAAATATCTCGCAGTCTTTATCATTTTCGTAAATACTTCCATCATCACATCCGTTTCCGCGTCCATAACCACTGTAATCTGGTTCCCATGCATGGGGTGAATATATCATATCATCACCAGACCAGTGGCCTGTCTTTAAGCTATAATAAAGGTCCAAATCAAGTCTTTCTGCATCATCATTATCATTTTTAGCAATATCGCATAAAGTATCACCGAAAGGATCGTCTTCCCATAATTGAATTTTGATGTTTACATATTCTTTAGTATCATCAACATCAACTGTTTTTTCCCATCCTTCGTCAAACATTTTTTTATTTTTCCAAGTTGGGCTAAAATATTCTTCATCATTGATTATTAGTTTCACATAGAAATCTGGGTCAGAAAAAGTATCAAATTCATCTAAAGCTCGTATTTCATTTATTTTTACACTTAACTGCAAATCAATGAGAGGATCTATATCATTTACGGCATTATTTTCAAAAATTGTGCTTGTTGCATGTGTATTTATTGAGATAATAAATAACAGCAATATTATCAATGATGTTATTTTTTTTATCATATTTTGTCTCCTCATGTAAAATAATGAGTTGAAATATATCAATTGAGTATTTATAATTTCTCAAATTTTATAATATTTATCAACTTTTATTATGTGTATAATATTAACAGCCGTTAACCAAAGAAGAGTATAAATAATTTTGCAAAAAAGATATCACAAGTTATTTTTATCAAGTAAAAGATTCATAATATTGTGAGAGGTGGGAATTAATGCTCGTCGAAGAAGTAATGACTAGAAATGTTGTACGCATAGATTCAAAGAAAACGGTGTTTGATGCATGCAAGAAATTAAGTAAAAACAAAGTTGGAAGCCTAGTTGTAATGAGTAACAATATACTTGTAGGAATTACAACAGAAAGAGATACAATTGAAAAAGTAATCTTACAAAGCAGAGATCCCAAAAAAACCAAAGTATCCGAGATAATGACTCCGAACATAAAAACTATTCATGCACTAGCACCATTGGAAAAAGCTGCAAAAGTAATGAAAGAAAACAATATCAAAAAATTACCGGTTATCCTAAATAACGAAATTGTAGGAATACTAACAGAGACAGACTTAACAAACACAATCCAGGCATTCTCTGAAGCGCTAGAAGAAATGACTAAGTTTTATACAGAAAGCAGAAACAACATAGAAAAAATGATGGATGAGTGGGGAAATATTCTCATAAACCTTAAAGAATACAAAAAAATCACAGAAATAAATGAATTTGAAAAAGTAATAAGCTAAATGCTTATTGCGATACATTTTAATGCCTGTATTTATATTGCTTTGGTTAGATAACGATGGTACTCGATGATTTAGGAGATTCTCTAAAAGGAACCCTTAAAAAGATAGCAAATGCTGTTCACATAGATTCAAAACTAGTAAAAGAAGTAGTAAGAGATATACAAAGAGCCCTTCTTCAAGCGGATGTAAATGTAAAACTTGTTTTAGAACTTTCAAAAAAAATTGAAAAAAGAGCGCTTTCTGAAAAACCTCCAGCTGGAACAAGTAATCGTGAACATGTGATAAAAATTGTCTATGAAGAGCTTGTAGAAATACTTGGAGATTCAAAAGAGCTACCAATCAAAAAACAAGTTATCATGATGGTAGGTCTTTATGGTCAAGGTAAAACAACAACTTGTGGAAAACTTGCAACTTATTTTAAAAAGAAGGGGCTTAGACCAACGCTAATCGCAGGTGATGTTCATCGTCCTGCAGCTTATGATCAGTTAAAACAGATTTCTGAACAGGTAAAAGTTCCATTTTATGGTGATAAGAAGTCAAACGATGCTGTAAAGGTCGTAAAAGATGGTATGAGCAAATTCAAAAAAAGCAGTGATGTAATAATCGTTGATACTTCTGGCCGTCATAAACTTGAAGATGATCTTATAGAAGAAATGAAAGAGATATTCAAAGCAACCAAACCTGATGAAAAATTATTAGTTATTGATGCAGCAGTAGGTCAACAAGCGGGTCCACAGGCAAAGGCATTCAATGAAGCAGTAGGTATTACTGGAATTGTTCTTACAAAACTTGATGGTACTGCAAAAGGTGGAGGAGCGCTTAGTGCTTCTGCAGAAGTAGGTGCACCTATTGTTTTTATTGGTGTTGGAGAACATGCAAAAGACTTTGAAAAATTCGATCCAGCAGGATTTATATCTCGTCTTCTTGGAATGGGTGATATAAAAGCCTTAATAGAAAAAGCAGAAGAAAGCCTTGAAGGAAAAGATGCTGAAAAAACTGCAAAGCGAATTATGTCCGGTAAGTTCACATTGCACGACATGTATGATCAGATGGATATGCTTTCAGGTATGGGCTCTCTTTCAAAAGTCGCTGAGATGTTACCTGGTGGGTTTCCAGGTAAAGGAAAAATAAAAGATGAAGATATGGATAAAACTGAAAACAGACTTGCTAAATTTAAGATAATAATGGATTCAATGACTGAAGAAGAAATGAATGAGCCAAATCTTATTCGTGCATCAAGAATAAAACGTATAGCACGTGGTGCAGGTGTCGAAAACAAGAATGTTAAAGAACTGCTAAAATACTATAACGTTATGAAGAGAACAATGAAAGGACTTTCAGGTAATCGCAAGATGCAAAAGAAACTAATGAAGCGCCTCCAATTTGGCAATTAATCATCTATTTTTTAATTATGTTGTTTAAAAACTACGAAAGAATAATCGAAAATGGTGAAACACCTATTTTAAAAAATATAAGAAAAGATATCTTAGAGATATTAAAAGCAGCTATCCTTTCTGTTGACCCATATAGATCTGTTAAATCAACGTTTAATGAAAATAAAATTGATTTTGATGGTAAAACAATAGATGTTTCTAAATATAACAATGTGTATCTTATTGGTTTTGGAAAAGCAAGTGTTGGTATGGCGCAAGCAGTTTGCGACTCAATAAAAATAAAAAAGGGAGTTGTAGTAACAAACGAATCTGAAAAAAAAGTTGAATGCGAAAATGTTTATACTTTTGTAGGTGGTCATCCTATACCTAACCAAAATAGTATTATTGGTGCTGAAAAAATAATTGAAACACTTGAAAAAACCAATGAAGGCGATTTAGCAATAGTTCTGATTTCAGGTGGTGGTTCTGCTCTTTTTGAAAAACCTCGAATAAGTCTTGAAGACCTTCAAAAAACAACGGATTTGCTTCTTGAATCTGGTGCAAACATAAATGAGATAAATACAATTAGAAAACATTTATCTTATGTTAAAGGCGGGCAAATTGCAAAATATGCAAAGTGTAGGATTATTTCTTTTGTAATTTCAGACATAATTGGCGATCCTTTAGAATTTATTGCATCTGGACCTACCTTTCCGGATTCGACTACTTTTAACGATGCTAAAAAAATATTCAAAAAATATGATTTATATAAAAATATTCCAGATTCTGCAAGAGATATAATCGAGTCTGGGCTAAATCATGAGATAGTTGAAAATCCTGACAAAGACAATCCAATGTTCAAAAATGTTGATAATTATATTATCACAAATAATTATATAGCATGTGAAGCCGCAGAAGATAAAGCAAAACAACTTGGATATGAAACAGTTCTTCTAACAACAAGCCTTGATGGAGAAGCAAGTGAAATAGGCAGATATTTATCTGATAAAGCAAGTAATTATTTGTTAAAAGAAAAGAACATTGTATTTATAACAGGCGGAGAAACAACAGTTACTATTCATGGTGGGGGAAAAGGAGGACGTAATCAGGAATTAATACTCTCTTGTGTTGAATCGATAAGGGATAAACCACTAGTTTGCACTTCTTTTGCAACAGATGGAATCGATGGAAATAGTGATGCAGCTGGAGCTATTGCAGATGGTTTTAGCTTTGAAAGAGCGTTAAAGCAGGGATATGAACCTAAAAAGTTTCTAAGAAATAATGATTCATATAATTTTTTTAAAAAATTGGATGATTTATTAATAACAGGTTCAACAGGAACTAATGTGATGGACCTGCAAATAATTGTAAAATACAATTAATATTATAAACCGTAAACTATATAAATAGATTCTCTTAATATAATTTGAATCTTAGTTTATTTAATAAATGGAATTGATTACAAAAAATATGATTTGGGTGAAGTAAATGAACCATAAATATCAAAAAGGCAAGATAGTGAGTAGTTTATTAGTTTTATTTCTATTTTCTAGTATTTTTTCTACATTTAATGTTAGTGCAGATTTTGTAACCGAAGATAATGTACTAATATATGATATTTTCAATAATTCAAATGATTTAGATATAATGGTAAATTGTAGCCTTCAAAGTGGACGAATAACTCTTGATGAAGGTATATCTTCATATGAATATGATTATGCAAAAAAACCTGAAAAAATAGATGTGTGGGATCATAAAAGAATTTTTTTACCAGATAATAATCCATTAGTAGAAATTATTTCACAACATGTACCACCTAATCTACTATTTGGAAATTCTATAACCTCTTCTTCAGATCTTGTAAAAATAGGAAGTTTAAATGATGGAAAAGAACTAAGTACAACAGGTCATACAAATCAAAAATCTGCAAGCCCTATACAACACTATCGTTTTACAGTAGAAAATGAAGAAATTGGCCAAATAAGCATAAAATGGTGGTATGGTGAATTTAAAAATGATTCGAATTTAAA
>Ga0272442_10004029_pt1 | contig 20244 bp, 14 predicted proteins | sample SSMForm2O_FD_200262 | JGI IMG/M metagenome (GOLD analysis project Ga0272442, IMG submission 200262) | Marine sediment archaeal communities from Little Sippewissett salt marsh, Falmouth, MA, United States - SSM-Form-2O | ecosystem: Environmental > Aquatic > Marine > Wetlands > Sediment ... | reverse complement strand
CGTTGCTTCTACAGGGGCGGTGCACAGCCTTGACTTTCCCGGGCTTGCCGGTATGATACGTAGTCTGCCGCTCTCGTGGCCCTGGAGGATGAAGTGCGATGGTCGATGCGTTGCTGGGCAAGAAGGTGGGAATGACTTCGGTTTATACCGAGGGCGGCGAACTGGTCCCGGTGACGGTGATCGAGCTTGGTCCCTGCGTGGTGATCCAGGTCAAGACGGCGGATCAGGACGGGTACAACGCGCTGCAGTTGGGTTTCGAGGAAAAGAAGCGGAAGCGCGTGACCCGGCCGCTGCTGGGCCATTACGACAAGGCGGGCGTGGCGCCGACGCGGTTCCTCCGCGAGGTCGGCTGGGACGGCGAGGGCGAGATGGCGCCCGGAGCGGTCCTCAAGGCGGACCTGTTCGCCGAGGAGCAACGCGTGGACGTCACGGGAGTCTCCAAGGGACGCGGGTTCCAGGGGGTGGTGAAGCGCTACGGGTTCGCCGGCGGCCCGAAGACGCACGGCCAGGGCGACCGGCATCGCGCCCCCGGGTCCATCGGCCAGTCGGCCTACCCGGCCCGTGTGCTCAAGGGCACGCGGATGCCCGGCCGGATGGGCGGCACGCGCCACACCATCCGTAACCTGAAGGTGGTCAAGGTGGACACGGAGCGGAACGCGCTGCTGGTCCGGGGCGCGGTACCCGGGCCGAGGACCGGCTACGTCGTCGTGCGCCGCACGTCGTAGCGCCTGACCGCCGAAAACGCCCGACCACTAAGACACCAAGAGACAAAGGAACACAAAGACGCGAAGGAGCGGGAGCTGCCGCGCCGACGGCGCGGCAGCTTCCGCTCTTTTCTTTGTGTCTCTTCGTGTCCTTCGTGCTCTTCGTGGTGGGGTGCATCTCTCTGCGGGCGGATTACTTCGTCGGCTGTGCGGCGAGGCGCGGCGCGACCTCCTGGATCTCCTTGCCCTTCCGGATTTTGATCTTCACCGGGCGGCCCGGCCGCAACTTCTTCAGCGTCGCCAGGTAGGCGCGGACGGTGGAGACTTTCTTCCCGCTGAACTCGACGAGAACCGTCCCCGCCCGGATGCCGACCTTCGCCGCGGGGCTGCCGGGGGCGACCTCCTTCACAACCAGGGCGCCGTTTTTCTCCTCGACGGCGAGGCCCAGGTACGGGGCCGTCTTGGGGAGTGTTGGGCCGACGAGGCCCGGGCGTTTGCCAAGCTTGACCTTGAGCGGGAGCTTCTTCCCCTTTCGGGCGACCTCGACCGTGATCTGGTCGCCGACCTTCCGTCGGCCCACGGCGTCCATCAGTGCGGAGGTGGACGGGATGGGCTCCCCGTCGATGGCGGCGATGGTGTCGCCGTTCTGGATGCCGGCCTTGGCCGCCGGGGTGCCCCGGCTGACCTGGACGACCACGAGGCTCGGCCCTTTTTGCTGGGTGCGGATGCCGAGGAACGGGATCGGGGGCACGGTTTGCTTGAGCACCCATTGGCGCCAGTCGCGCTCGACGGACTCGATGGGCTTGCCGAAGACAACCTCGAACGACTCGAGGGCCGTCTTGTCGCTGTTGTAGTTCGCTTTGTTGGTGTATTCGTCGTAGAACTTCTTGAGCAGGCCCTTTTCATGCATGTAGAAGAGCATGTAGCGGGACTGCGCGTAGGTGAGGCGGGCCGCCCTCATGAACTGGGGGTGGCTGAGTTTCATCAGGGTCTTCCAGGGAAGATGGCGGCCGAGCCGGACGGCGGCCTGGACGACGGCGAGGCGGTAGCTGTGGCGGGGGATCACGTCGCCGTTGCGGTCCGACGCCTCGAACAGCGTGGCCAGGCCTTCGATGAGCCAGATGGGGTGGCGCTGCTTGCGGGCGCCCATGTCGGCGTAATGGAGGGCGTGGGTGAACTCGTGGACGACGACGCTGGTCTTCATCAGCTTGAAGGTGGGGATGTCGCCGCAGAACAGGGCGTTGGCCCCCGAGTTGTAGACCCCGCCGGCGCGGCCGCGGAAGATCTTGCGCGAGTCGCCCGGCGCCAGCAGGACGATGTACAGCGGCCGGGTCGGCTTGTTCTGGAACAGGTGTTTCCACTGGTGCTCGGCGTAGCGGTTGAGGTCGTTGCGGATGGCGGCCAGCTCCGGGTCGGTTTTTGTGTGCAGGAACAGGAAGTTGCGCTTCTCATCGAGAAGGGGCCGGTACTTCTTGATGTCCACGCCGCGCTGCTTCATGCTCCGGGTGATCCGGGCCACGGCCTTCTCGGTGGACTTCTTGACGTAGGTGTCCTTGTCCTTCATCAGGGCCAGGTAGTCGGGCTCCTTCCGGATGTTGTCCAAGTCGCCGTCTTGCTCCATGTGGGAGAAGTTGACGTACCCGGCTTCGATCGCTTTGCGGAGGAATTCGAGCGCCTTGGGTTTGTTCTTCATCAGCGCGTGGGCGCAGGCCGTGTTGTAGAGGGCCAGCATGTTCTCGGGGTTCGAGGCGAGGATCTTCTGATATTCGGTGACGGACTTCGCGTAGTCCTTCTTGTTGAAGTAGGCCATGGCGCGCCGGTGAATGGCCAGGGCCTGGGCGGGGTTCAGCTTCCGGGGCCCGGGCGGCTTCGTCGCCCGCGACGTCTTCTTCTCGCGGACGTGTTTCACCTGGGCGAGGGCGACGGCCTGGGTCTTGCCGCCGGACTTGAGCGAGAGATTTTTCGCCGTCTCCGCGACGATCTGGCCCTCCAGCTTCTTTCCGTCCTTCAGTTCGACGACGTAGGTGGGCCGGGTGTGCCGCCGGATCGCGGGGCGCGGGAGCGTCAGCTCGCCGTAGGCGGTGCGGATCTTGACGTGCTGCTTCGTCTCCTCCAACACGCGGCCCTTGATCGTCTCGCCCGTCTTGGTCTGGATGGTGTCGGCGGGGGCAACCTGGATGCCGCAGAGCATCAGGCCGGCGAGCAGAAGGGTGCGCTTCATGGCGGGTTCCTTCCTATGACGTGATCCGCTTGTTGTCTTCCTCATTATACATCATCGCTCACGGGGCCGTGACACTCCCGCCCGGGGTTTTGCCGCACGGGACCGGGCGGTCAGATGCCCCCACGCCCGGCGCCGTCGGGCCTGGCGGCCCTTCTCCAGCGCCACGCGCACCGGGTCCGGCCCGGCGGGCGAGGTCTCGTCGGGGCGGCGGAGCCCGCCCAGGCCCATCGCCGCGGCGATGCGGTGCAGGAACACATAGAGCACGGGCACCACCACCAGGGTCAGCACCGTGGCGAACGCCAGGCCGAAGATGACCACGATGGCCATGCTGCTCCACCATTGGCTGGACATGCTGCGGGTGACCCATTCCATGTTTCGGAAGTCGAAGGCGACGCCGGTCGCCATCGGGACCAGGCCCAGGATGGTTGTTGCCGCGGTCAGCAACACCGGGCGAAGACGGGTCTGGCCGGCCCGGATCGCCGCGTTGACCAGGTCGTTCCCCTCCCGCTGCAACTGCCGGGTATAGGCCAGGAGCACGATCGCGTTGTTGACCACCACCCCCGCCAGGCTGATCACGCCGATCCCGGTCATAATGACCCCGAACGGCATCTGGTAGACCAGCAGCCCGGCCAGCACCCCGATCAGCGAGAGCAGCACCGTGGTCATAATGATCACCGGGATCTGGAACGAGTTGAACTGGGTCACCAGGATCATCACGATGAGGAGCAGGGCGATGCCGAACGCCTTGGAGAGAAACGCTTCGGCTTCCTCCTGTTCCTCCTTCTCGCCTGCGTAGCGGATGGTGTATCCGGCGGGGAGTTCGAGCGCTTCGAGGCGGCTTTCCACGTCGGCCAGCACGTCCTCGGCCAGCCGGCCCTCCACGTCCGCGGACAGCGTCACCACCCGCTTCTGGTCGACCCGGTTGATGGTCCCGAACCCGCCCTGGTACTCGATGGTGCCCAGCGAGCTCAGGGGCACGGACCCGCCGTGGATGTTGGGGACCCGGAGGGCGACGATGTCCTGCACCCGGATCCGCTTGGCCAGCGGCAGGCGGACGGTGATGTCGTACTCGTCGTTGAACTGCCGGTAGGTGCCGACCTTGTTCCCGAAGATGGCGGTCTTCAGGAAATTGCCGATGGTGGCGGTGTTGACGCCGAGCGCCATGGCCCGCCATCGATCCACGCGGAAGACGAGCTCCGGCCGGGCGATCTCCAGGTCCGAGCGGAGGTTGACCAGGCCGGGCACGTCGGCGATCATCCGCTTCGCCCGGTCGCCCAAGACCTCCAGCGTCTTGAACTGGCGGCCGGCGATTCGGATGGTCACCGGCGCCCCGGTCGGCGGGCCTTCCTTCTCTTTCTCCAGGCGGACCTCGGCCCCGGGCACGTCGGCCAGCAGCGCCCGCATCTCGGTGACTACGTCCGTCGACGGCCGGGCCCGGTCCTCGTAGTCCTGGAACACCAGCTTGACGTTGCTCAGGTGGGCCCCGGCGGCGCCGCCGGCGAAGAGCATGTTCGCACCGCCGGCCGAGCCGACGTTTCCCACCACGTGCTTGACCTCTCCCCGGTTCTGGTACGGCATCACGCGCTCTTCGATGAGCCGCGTCAGGCGGTCCGTCTCGTGGATATTGGCACCCTGCGGCAGGCGCAGGTTGATGACCGCCCGCTCCGGGTCCATGTCGGGGAAGAACTCCACCCCCCGGCCGAACTTGGCGTACACGGCCCCCGCAGCGACGAGGAGCAGGATCGCCAGAAGGATGGTGGTCCCTTTGCAGCGGAGGGCGAGGGTCAGCACAGCGCGATACACGCGGACGAACAAGGCGTCACGCCCCGGCTCCCGGGCCTTGCCGCTCGCCACCACGGCGCAGATCGTGGGGTTGATCACCAGGGCCACGAACAGCGAGCTGGACAGGGTGGTAACCACGCCGATGGGCAGGTACTTCATGAAGTCACCCATCATGCCCGGCCAGAACAACAGCGGAGAGAAGGCGGCCACCGTGGTGGCGGTCGAGGTGATCACCGGCCAGGCCACCTCGGCCGTGCCCTTCATCGCCGCCTCCACCCGCCCGTAGCCCATCTGGGTGTGGCGGTAAATGTTCTCCACGATCACGATCGCGTTGTCGACCAGCATCCCCAGCGCCAGGACCAGGCTGAACAGCACAATCATGTTCAGCGTATAGCCCATCGCCAGGATGAGGGCGAACGTGATCAGCATGCTCATCGGGATGGCCAGGGCCACGATCATGCTGCTGCGCAGACCCATGAACAGCACCAGCACCACCAGCACCAGGATCAGGCCCGAGAGGATGTTGTTCTCCAGGTCGCTGACCATGTGGCGGATGTACTTGGCGTGGTCGTCGATCACTTCGAGCTTGACGTTCGGCGGCACCTCTTTCCGCTGGCGGGCCTCCTCGAGGAGGTGCTGGATCGCGTCGGAGATGGGGATGATGTCCGCGCCGATCCGCTTCTGCACCGCCAGGGTGATGCTCGGATAGCCGTTCAGCCGCGAGTAGGCCAGCCGGTCCTTGAACGTGTCGGACACCGTCGCCACGTCCGTCAGGTAGATCGGGTTCCCGTGGCGGATGGCCACGAGCAGCTCGGTGATGTTCTCCGGCTCGACGAACTCGGCGGGGAGGCGGACGTGGAACTTGGTGCCCTTGGTCTCCAGCCCGCCGGCGGAGATGTTGACGTGCTCCGACGGGATCAGCCGCAGGACCTCCTCCAGGGTCAGGTCGTAGGCGGCCAGCCGGTCGGGGTCGATCTCCAGCCGGATCTCGCGCTCCAGGTCGCCGATGATGTCCACGTTGAGGACCCCGTTGATCCGCTCGATCTCGTCCTCCAGCTCGTCTGCGATGGCTTTCAGGCGGACCGGCGAGATGTCCCCCGAAATGCTGATCAGCAGGAAGGGGAACTCGGCGACGTTGATCTCCTTCATGGACGGCTCGTCCACCAGCGGGTCCAACTCCGGCTTGGCCAGGTCCACCCGGTCGCGGACATGCTGGAGGGCGTCCTCGATCACGACGTCCGGCTCGAACTCGATGAGGATGGTCGACCTTCCCTCGGCGCTGGACGAGGTGATCTCCTTGACCCCCCGCAGTCCGGAAAGCTCGTTCTCGATCTTCGTGGTGACCGAGGACTCGATGTCCTCCGGCGACACGCCCTCGTAGGTGGTGGTGACCAGCACGTAGGGGATGGACACGTCCGGCGCCGCCTCGCGCGGGAGCACCGCGTAGCTGTAGGCCCCGGCCACGATGATCAGGAGAATCAGCACCCCCACGGTGGCCCGGTTCTTGATCGCGGCGTTGCTGAGGATCATTTCCGCGAATCGCCCTCGGAGGTCTCGGCCGGCCCCGGGCCGCTCGGGGATTCGTCGTTCGGTGCGCCGATGACGTTCACGGCCTGGCCCGTGGTGACGAATCGGTGCCCGGCCACGATCAGGAGGTCGCCCGGCTTCAGCCCCCGGGTGACCTGGATGACCTGCTCGGAGCTTTCCTCCGTCTCATCGCGGCCCCGCTCCAGTTGGGCCGCCGTCCGGATGAACCGCGTGTCGATCGTCACTTCCCGCCGGACCGCGGCCCCGTCTTCCACCACGTAGACCGCCTTGGCGTCCTCCAGCGGGATCACCGCGGCCAGCGGGATCATAATCACGTTGCGGAGCACGCGGCGGGTCAGCCGGGCCCGGACAATGGCCCCGCTGCGGAGCGCCCGCCGCCGGTTGTCCAGCGTGATCTCGATCCGCGTGGCCCGGGTCTTGTCGTCGGCCAGTTGACCGATGTAAGTGATGGGGCCGTGCAGCTTCTTCGTCGCGCCTTCAATGTCCGCGAACACCTCGGCCCGGTCCCCGACCTTGAAAAAGGGGATGTCGCGCTCCGGCACCTGCGCCGCCACCTTCACCGTGGCCATGTCCACGATCCGGGCTACCGGGTCTCCCGGCCCGACGTACTCGCCCTCTTCCGCCAGCAGCTTGTCGAAGACCCCGGAGACGGGGGCGTAGATCCGGGTCCGGTCCAGCCGCGCCTGCGTCAGCTCCAGCGCCGCGGTCCGGGCGCTCTTCTCCGCCCGGGCTTTGTCGAGGTCCTGCGGCGTCCCCCCGCCCTTCTCCCGATACTTCTTGATTCGCTGATACGCCGCCTCGGCCAGCTCCGCCATCGCCTGGGCGCTCTTCAACTCGGCTCGGAGCAGGTCCGCGTTCAGCTCGGCCAACGGCGGAGGCTCCCCGGCCTTCGGCGCCCGCGGCCCGCACTCCGCGCCCTCCTCGTAGTTCACCTTCTCGATCCGCCCCGCCACCTCCGCGCAGACGCGGACCACCCGGTTCGGCTCGACCACCGCGAACAACGTCATGGTGTCGGGGACCGCCGGCAGCGCGCGGACGACCTGGACCGTGACGTCGACCGGCGGCACCTCGACCGCGGGCCGCGCCGGCGGCTGCTGGGATGTCACCACCCAGTGCACCAGCACCGCCACCGCCGCGGCGGCCCCGAGAACAACCAGCGCCGGAAGAATCCTCTTGAGAATGGTTCCCATCGCATACCCCCAGGCAGAACGCGAGCCCATCACGGGGCTCTTGCAGGGAGCCGGGACGGCTGCCCCGCGACCATCGTACCGGCCGCCGCCGCCGTTGGCAAGGGACTCCCCGCCGGATCGGGCTCTATCGACGCTTGCGCCCCGTCCGTCCCCCGCATATACTCCCGCTCGACAGGACCCCGCCAGGGAGAATGACGTGGAACCGGTCGACGCGATGGGCGACTTCGCCGCCGTCGCCCTGCCCGCCGAAGAGAACGAGATGAGCCGCCGTTACCTCCGCGTGATCGAGCGCTGGGTCCCGGTGGCGATGAGCTACTACAACGACTGGCCGGGCCGTCCGGACTGCGGGCACTTCTTCGGCGGCGTCCTGTGGTACGGCCAGGAGACGGCGATGCCGATCATGACCCTCGCCCTTGCCGCGTCCTCGGGCGAGTTCGACCCCGCCGCGGGCCGGTCCGCCGAAGAACTGCGGGCCATCGCGCTCCAGGGGCTCCGCTACCTCTGCTTCACCCACGATACCGGGCCCGAGGACTGCATCCGGCCCGAGAAGAGCTGGGGCCGGACCGAGCCGGCGGGCACGAAGTGGGGCGAACGGGGCCGTGGCTTCTTCCCCGAGAGCCAGTGCGGGCGCACCATCGCCGAGCTCGCCATCACCGCGGCGCTGATCCGCGACCTGCTGGGCGACGAAGAGCGCCGGATGCTCGCCAACATCGCCGCCGATTACCTCGACCGCTTCGGCGACATGGAGCCCCGGGCCGGGGTCTACTTCGATACGCAGATGGAGGAGAACGGCTGGACCGCCGAGGGTCTGACCGCCTCGATGCTCCTGCTGCCCGGCCATCCGCGGCTGCCCGAGTGGCAGGAGAACGCCAGGCTGTGGATGTTCCGCACCGCCACCATGCCCCGCGACGCCCACGACCACGCCGAGTTCGCCGACGGAAAGACCGTCTCGCAGCTCTGCGGCCGGCGCTTCACCATGCTGCCCGACGGCACCGCCGAAAACCACGGGTTCGTGCATCCCAACTACCTCGCCAGCGGCCTCAGCCTGGCCGGCCGCACGATCAACCTGCTCCGGCTGTTCGGGCAAGCCGTCCCGCCGCACCTGTTCTGGCACCGGCAGGACCTCTACGACACGATGAAGCCGTGGTTCGACGGCACCGGCTCGCCGCACCCGGCGCAGGGGATGGACTGGCCGTACACCGCCTATCCCGCCTACTGCTCCCTGCACGCGTGCGCGAGCGTCTACCTCGGCGACGCGGACGCGGCGCGGCTCGAGCGCCAAGCCCTCGAAGTCGTCGAGCGCTCCTCCGCCGCGCACGGAGGACGGATGGTCCCGCAGGAACAGGCCGACCATTGCCACGGCCAGCAGGACCCGGCGCTGATGCGCGAGCGGATGACCTGCTTGCTCGCCGCAGCATACCACGTACACCGGCTGGCCGGCGCCGGCCCGACCCCGCCCGACCCGGCCGACTTCGAGACGCGCGCCGGCGGCGTCCACGTCTACCCACACGGCGGCGTCGTGTTGCATCGCCACGCGCAGGGAATCACCAGCTTCGCCTGGCGGAACCGGACCATGGTCCTTCCGTCGACGCGCGAGGGGCTCCGGCTGATCGGCCCGGCGGGCGGGTCGATGCTGGCGACCATCGACGTGCAGGGCAAGGCGCCGAACACGAAGCCGGTCGCGCTCAAGATCCGTGAGGAGGACGACCGCGCCGCCGTCCTGCGGATCGAGGACCTGGCGGAGGGGAGCGTCCGGCGGCAGGTGATGTTCGCATCGCTCCCCGGCGGGAAGTGCGTGATCGCCGAACGACTCGTGGCGCGGGAGCCGATCACCGTCGAACGAGTCCGCCAGGGCTACCTGAGCATCATCAACGACGGGTACTTCGCCGAACACGACGACCTGCGCGGGCGGCGGACCCTCTACTGGGACGGCGGCCGGCAGACCTTCGCCGGCTACGTGACCGATTCGGACGGCGAGGACGTCGTCCTCGACCTCGGCGACGCGCGGTGGGTCAACGTCGACGACCGGTTCGGCCTCGTGTTCGAGTCGACCGGCCGGGCCTTCTACCACAACCAGCACCACTACGAGGTCTGGCACGCTACCGAGGATGAGTTGGTCCTGAGCCAGACGGACGAGGCGCAGCGCGTTCAGCCGGGGCAGCCGATCGCCCGGATGGTGGCGGTCTGGTGCCCCGGCCAACCGCACGAAGAAACGGCCCGCGAGCCGCTCTGCGCCCACGCCGAGCCGAGCCGCATCGAGATCGAGGTCGACGGCGTCCGCTGCACGTGCGACTTCGAGGCGGGGGCCGTCGCTCTGCGCTAGCGGCCCGACCACCAAGACACCAAGGCACGAAGGAGCACAAAGGAAGGCGAGGCCCGCCGCCCAAAGGCCGCAGGCCTCCTTTGTGTGTCTTCGTGTCTTTGTGACTTTGTGGTAAGGCTGTGGGCCTAATGATCGCTCTTGCCCGTGAATCGGAACGAGCCGACTTGGAGCGCGGGCACGACCACGGAGCCGAACCGCTGGCGGGCCCGGCCTACGCCGCCCACATCCGCCAACGCCGCGAGCACCGATTGCGTGAACCGCAGGTTCTTCACCGGCCGCGCCACGGCGCCGTCGACGATCTCGAACAGGCCGTACCGCGTCATCCCCGTGATCGTGCACGTCGACCGTTCGGCCACGTTCGTGTAGTGGACGTGCGAGACCAGCAGCCCCCGCTCGGTGGACGCGATCATCTCGTCGAGCGTCGCGGCGCCCGGCGACAGGAGCAGCGGCGCCGCATGCGGCCCGTACGGGTTCGGCGGGATGCCGCCGTTGCCGGTCGAGGCCACCCCGTCCTTCGCCGCGGTCCGCGTGTCGTGCACCACGTTCCGGAACACGCCGTCAGCGATGAGCTCCAGCCGCTGTGTGGGGACGCCTTCGCCGTCGAACGCCGACGGCCAGCCGGCCGGGTCGCGCGGGTCCTGGATCAGCGTGATCCGCTCGTCGGCCACCTTCCGGCCGAGCCGGCCCTGGAGGCAGCTCCGCCCCTGCTGCATGTCGAGCGCGTTGAAGCCAAGCCGGGCCAGGAACCGAAGCAGGTCAGCGACGGCCGGCGGTTCGAGGACCACGGCGTACTCGCCCGGCTCCAGCTCCGCGGCGCCGCGCGAGTCCAGGCACGTCTTCAGCGCCGACTCGGCCCGCTCGGCCGCGTCCATCTCGCCGAGCCGTTGGCCGGAGAACTCGGCCCGGCCGGCCGCGGCGTCCGCCATGGCCACCACGCTCAGGCCGGCGTGGGTCTCGCGCTCGAACTGGCGCGTACCGGCGGTGTTGGCGACGGCGGCGGACCCGGCGGCCGTGGACAGCGAGCCGGAGGCGACGGCCCCGCCTCCTTCCACGCAGCCGATGATCCGGCGCACCGCGTCGGCCCGCTGCTCCGGCGTCGCCTCGGCGGTCGGGTCGTCGAAGACGGCGCACGGCTCGGCCGCCGGGCTGGCGACGATGCCGGGGAACTCGGGGTCCTCGGCGGCGGCGGCGGCGATGTCCGCCGCCTTCTGCGCCGCGGCGCCGATGCCCGCGCTGCTCAGCACGCCCGTCCGCACGCAGCCGATCCGCTTGCCGCGCGCGGTGCGAAGGAACAGCGTCGCGCTCTCCGTCGCCACGTTCTGGTGGATGATGTTGTTGGCGAACCGGGTCAGTGCGCTCGAACTCGACAGCAGCACCGCGTCGGCCGCGTCGCAGCCGGCCGCGGCGGCCGCGCGAAGCGCCCGGTCGAGAACGGTCAGGGCTTCGTCTTGGCTCGTCATCGGACCACCCCCACCTGGACGTGTCGGAACCGCGCCGGGGCGACGCCGTGGCCCACGTGGGCCGACTGGCCCGGCTCGCCCTTCCCGCAGTTCGGTGTGCCGAAGAGCTTCCAGTGTCTTTCGTTGCAGACCGCGTCGCACGCGCCCCAAAACTCCCACGTGATGCCCGTGTAGCTCGGGTTCTTGTAGAGCTGCCCCAGTTTGCCGCCCTCGATCTCGTAGGCGACCTCGGTGCCGAACTGGAAGTTGACGCGCCGGTCGTCGATGGACCATGAGCGGTTGGTCGCCAGGTACAGCCCGCCGTCCGTGTCGGCGAGCAGGTCGTCCAGCTCCCACGCTCCGGGCAGCAGGTTGATGTTGGTCATGCGGACGAGCGGGATGCGGCTCGGGCCGTCCGCCCGCGCCGCGCCGGCCGAAGGTACGCCGAGCTTCGCGGCGCTCTCGCGGTCGGAGAGGTAGCCGACGAAGACGCCGTTCTCGATGATGGGCACGCGCTGCGCCGGCACCCCCTCGTCGTCCCACCGGAACGTGCCCAGTCCGGCCGGAACGGTGGCGTCAGCGACGACATTCACGTGGTCGGATCCGTAGCGGAACGTGCCCAGCTTCTCGGTGGTCAGGAAGCTTGTGCCGGCGTAGGCGGCCTCGGTCCCGAAGACGCGGTCCAGTTCGATCGGATGGCCGATCGACTCGTGCACCTGGAGGGCGAGCTGGCCGCCCTCGATGATCACGTCGCGGCGTCCGGCAGGGCAGGTCGGAGCGGAGAGGAGGGCCTGTGCTTCCTCGGCCACCCGGCCCGCCTCCGCCTGCAGGTCGAGAGCGGTGAAGTACTCGAACCCGGCCGTCGCGAAATTGCCGCGGAACGAGTTCGGGTAGCTCCGCACCTGGCTCTCGCCGTCCTTGACCGCGGTGGCCGCGATGCCCCCGCCGCACTCGAAGATGGTCTGGTCGTAGTGCGAGCCCTCACTGTTGGCGAACCGTGTCCGTTTCCGGAGCACGGTCAGGAACGCCTGGGTAATCTTGACGTCCGGTTGGCCGTGCATCGCCCGCTCGGCGTTCATCAGCAGCTCGATCTTCTGCTCGACAGGCACGGCGACCGGGTCGACCTCGTGCGGGGTGACGTAGGTACCATCGGCGGCCGGCGCCTCGGCCAGGCGGACGGGGTCCTTGGCCGCGGTGGCGCTGGCCCGGGCGACGTCGACCGCTCGCTGTGCCGCGCGGTCGGCGCCGTCGCGCGTCAGGTCCTGCACCGCGGCAAAGCCCCATGCTCCGTCCGCGATGGCCCGCACCCCGAGCCCCAGGCGCTCGGACGACACCGCGGCGACCGGCGCTCCGTTCTTCACCTCGTAGCTCTCGATGGCGGTCGACACCACCCGCGCCTCGACGTGCGACGCCCCCGCCGCCCTCGCCGCATCGAGCGCCCGGCCCAGCAATTCGTCCATCGTCGTCCTCCGGATCGTGGGGCTGGATTGTAGCGGAAATCACCGGCCGTGCAAGGACACTTGCCCGGTGCGGGCCGCGACGGTAAGATATCCGCACCCGGAAACGGAGACGGGACGATGTTGAAGATTCTGCCGCTGGCCGAGGCGGATGCGGCGATTGCCGGGCTGCGGCAGCGGCTCGGGCTGTTCGAGCGCCAGTCCTCCGCCCGCTCGGCCGAGCTGACGCGGAAGGTGTTCGGGCGGGCGCTGCGGCCCGCCCAAGTCGTCGAGCTGATCGTCAACGACGTGCGGAAGCGCGGCGACGACGCGGTCGCCGAGTACTCGCTCAAGTTTGACGACGTGCTCCTGACCCCGGACATGTTCCGCGTCGGTGCGGACACGATCGCCGGGGCGCAGGAGAATGCGCCGCCGGAGTTCCTTTCCGCGGTCCAGGCGGCGGCGAAGAACGTGCGGGCGTATCAGCAGCGCGTGCTGGTGGGCGATCCGGCGCCGTTGGCCGACGGCGGGCGGCGGCTGTGGCGGAAGTATTCGCCGGTCGGGTCGGCGGCGTGCTACGTGCCGGGCGGGCTGGCGCCATATCCGTCGACGGTGGTGATGTCGGCGGTCCCGGCGGGCGCGGCCGGGGTGCCCCGGGTGGCGGTGGTCACGCCGCCGCGGAAGGGGAAGGACGTCGATCCGCTGGTGCTGGCGACGTGCGGGGTGCTCGGCGTCGAGGAGGTCTACCGCATCGGCGGGGTCCAGGCCATCTCCGCGTTCGCGTTCGGGACGCAGACGATCGAGAAGGTGGACAAGATCGTCGGGCCGGGCAACCTGTTCGTGATGCTGGCCAAGAAGGCAATCTACGGATACGCGGACATCGACCTGTTCGCCGGGCCGAGCGAGATCCTGGTCATCGCCGACGACTCGGCCAACCCGGCCTACGTCGCCGCCGACCTGCTCTCCCAGGCGGAGCACGACGAGATGGCCTCGTCGATCCTGGTGACCCCGTCGCGGGAGCTGGCGGAGAAAGTGGACGCCGAGTTGGAGAAACAGCTTCCGGCGCTGAGCCGTGCGGAGACAGCGCGGGCGTCGCTCGAGCGGTTCGGCTTGGCGATCGTGGCGTCGGACCTGGACGCCGCGGTCGAAGTCGCGAACGACATCGCACCCGAGCACCTCGAAGTGCTGACCGAGGGCGAGGACGAGGTGGCCGCGAAGATCACGACGGCCGGCGCGGTCTTCATCGGGCCGTGGACGCCGGAGGCGGTGGGGGATTACGTCGCCGGTTCGTCGCACATCCTGCCGACCGGCGGGACGGCGCGGTTCTTCTCCGGGCTGTCGGCGAACAGCTTTCTGCGGGCGACGTCGTTCGTGAAGTACGACCAGGAAGAGCTGGCGAAGGCACAGGGCGCCATCCAGCGCATCGCCGAGGCCGAGGGCTACGACGCGCACGCGAGGAGCGCGAGCATTAGAAAGTGACCTGTGACCATCAGTGACCAGGGATGACCGGTCAGGGGCCAAGGAAACGGGTATGGATTTCTTTCGGGACAACGTTCGGCGGATGGCGGGGTACACGCCCGGCGAGCAGCCGCAGGACAAGGCATATGTCAAGCTGAACACGAACGAGAATCCCTACCCGCCGTCGCCGAAGGTGCTCGCGGCGATCCGGGCGGCGGCGGACGAGCGCCTGCGGCTGTACCCCGATCCGATGGGCGTCGCGTTCCGCCGCAAGGTCGCCGAGGTCTGCGGCTTCGACGTCGACGAGGTCATCGCCGGCCAAGGCGGCGACGATATCCTCAACCTCGTCGTCCGCGCCTGCGCCGACAAGGGCGACAAAGTCGCGTCGATCTACCCGTCCTACACGCTCTACGACACGCTGGCCGAGCTTCAAGAGGCGGAGTTCGTCCGCGTCGATGAAGTCGCCGAGCTGGCCGACGCCGGCGCCCGGGTCTCGTTCGTGTGCAATCCGAACGCGCCGACGGGGGTGTGGACGGAGATCGCGGCGCTCGACGAGCTGGCGCCGAAGCTCGACGGGCTGCTGGTGATCGACGAGGCATACGCGGACTTCGCGGAGGAGACGTGCCTGCCGCTGGTGCGGAACCACGCGAACGTGATCGTGGTCCGGACGCTCTCGAAGTCGTTTTCGCTGGCGGGGATGCGGCTGGGCTACGGCGTCTCGCAGCGGGCGAACATCGAGCAGCTCTTCAAGGTCAAGGAGTCGTACAACCTCGACCGGATCAGCCTGGCGGCGGCGGAGGCAGCGCTGGGCGACCTCGAGCACGCGCAGGCGAACGTGAGGAAGGTGATCGCGACGCGCGAGCGGCTCCAGGCCGAGCTCGACGCGATCGGGCTGGCGTATTATCCGTCGCGGTCCAACTTCGTCTTCTTCCGCATCGAGAACGCGGCCGCGGTGAAGCAAGCGCTGATGGACCGCGGCGTCCTGGTCCGCTACCTCAGGCTGCCCGGTTACGAGGACTCCCTCCGCGTCAGCATCGGCAGCGACGCGGAGATCGACCGGTTCCTCTCGGAGCTGAAGGAAATCACGTAGTCGGAGGAGATGCCCCGATGTTTGTCCAGATCGGCAAGGACGTCAAGGCCCACCACACCGTCCGCACCTACGGGCGGAACTCGGTCGGCGATCATTCGATCATCACCGACAACGTGATCCTCGGTTTCCCGTCCACCGATCTCCTGCTCGAGCTGCGGCAGGTGGACCTGAACCTGGAGCACGCGGACTACGAGGGCTGCGCGATCGGCGCGAACGCGATCCTCCGCTCCGGCTCCATCTTCTACTGCAACGTCACCATCGGCGACGACGTCCGCACTGGGCACCGGGTCCTCATCCGCGAGAATACCATCATCGGCCACAACGTCAGCATCGGGACCAACGCCGTTCTCGACAACAACTGCCGCATCGGCAACTACGTCAACATGCAGTCCGGCGTGTACCTGCCCACGGGCACGGCGATCGGGGACTACGTGTTCCTCGGCCCGGGAGCCACGCTGACCAACGACCGGCACCCGGCGCGGACGGAGTGGACGCCGGAGCCGGCGGTGGTCCGGCGCGGCGCGAGCCTGGGGGCGAATTGCGTCGTGCTACCGGGGGTGACCATCGGCGAGGGGGCGCTGATCGCCGCCAACGCCGTCGTCACCAAAGACGTCCCCGACTGGCACTTGGCCAAGGGCGTGCCCGCCGAGGTCACCCCGCTGCGGGACGAGCTGCGGGTCCTCAACAAGATCGTCTAGCGGATGCCGGATATGAACATCGCGGGCAAGAGCGTTCTGGTCACCGGCGGGGCGGGGTTCATCGGCAGCCACCTGGTGGACGCGCTGGTCGCCGCTGGCGCCGGACGGATCGCCGTCGTCGACAACCTGTTCCTCGGCCGGCGGGAGAACCTGGCCGCGGCCGCGGCGCAGACCGACGAGTTGCGGTTCTATGAGCAGGACGCCGGCGACCTCGACGCGATGCGCCGCATCCTCGAAGAGAACAAAACCGAGGTGGTCTTCGACCTGGCCGTGGTCCCGCTCCCCACGTCGCTCGAACGCCCCAAGTGGACCGTCGACCAGAACGTCCGGATCACGACGACCCTGTGCGAGTTGGCCCGCACCGGCGCCTACCGGACGCTGATCCACTTCTCGTCGTCCGAGGCGTTCGGCACGGCCCAGACCGTGCCCATGACGGAGGACCATCCCTTCGCCCCGCTCACTCCCTACGCGGCGAGCAAGGCGGCGGGCGATCACATCGTCCGGGCGACGTGCGCGGTGTTCGGGATCGACGCGCCCGTTCAACAACTTCGGCCCGCGCCAGAACGACCGGGCCTACGCGGGGATCATCCCGGTCGTCATCAACCGTGTCCGCGCCGGCGAGCCGGTCGAGATCTTCGGCGACGGCGAGCAGACCCGCGACTTCCTCTTCGTCCGCGACACCGCCCGGGCGGCGCTCGACCTGTACGCCTGCCCCGAGGCGCGCGGCATCGACGTCAACGTGGCCAGCGGCGTGCAGACCTCGGTCAACACCCTGGTCCGACTGATCCTGACGGCGACAAAGGCGGACGATCATCCCGTCGTCCACGGCCCGCCGCGCCCGGGCGACGTGCGCTGCCACTGCGGGGGCATCGATCGGGCCCGCAAGCTGTTCGGCTTCGCCCCGACCACGCCCCTGGACGAGGGGCTCCGGGAAACCGTCGACTGGTACCTGCGGAGGGACGGATGAAGCTGTGCGTGCCGGACACGGGCGACGACGAGCTGAAGGAGATCGCCGAGGTCCTCAAGAGCGGGACCCTGACCCAGGGCCCCAAGGTCGCCGAGTTCGAGCGGATGGTCGCCGAGCACGTGGGCAGCCGGCACGCCTTTGCGATGAGTTCCTGCACGGCGGCCCTCCACCTCGCACTGGTCGCCCTGGACATCGGCCCCGGCGACGAGGTGCTGGTCGCCGACTTCACGTTCCCCGCCACCGCCAACGTCGTCGTGCAGCAGGGCGCCGTCCCCGTGCTGGTGGACATCGAGTTGCGGACGTTGACCGTTGACCTCGACGACCTGCGCGCGAGGCTCACCGACAAGACGAAAGCGATCATCCCCGTGCATGCGTTCGGGTGCTCGGCGGACCTAGACCCGATCCTGGCGCTGGCAGACGAGCGCGGGATCCCGGTCATCGAGGACGCGGCCACCGCCATCGGGGCGACGTACCGCGGGCGATCCTGCGGCTCCATCGGCCGGCTGGGCTGTTTCAGCTTCCATCCGCGCAAGGTGATCACGACGGGCGAGGGCGGGATGATTGTCACCAACGACGACGCCCTGGCCGAGCGGGTCCGGGTGCTGCGCAGCCACGGCGGCGTGCCCGACGGCGACACTTGCTGGTACCGGTACGAGTCGGCGGGGTTCAACTACCGCCTGAGCGACGTGCTTGGGGCGATCGGCGTCGCCCAGATGCGGAAGCTCCCGCAGATCATCGAGCGGCGCCGCGGCGCGGCCGCGGCGCTCAAGGAGCGCCTCGGCGACGTCGCCGAGATCATCCTGCCGTCCGATCCGCCCTGGGGCGGGCACATCTACCAGTCGTTCGTCGTGCTGCTGGACGAGCGGCTCGACCGCGACCGGCTGGTCGGCGACCTGCGCGAGCGCGGCGTCGAAGCCACCCTGGGCACCTACGCCGTCCACGCCCAGCCGTTCTACGGGCGGCAGTACGGCTACGTGCCGGGGCAACTGCCCGGTTCGTACGCCGCGTTCCGGCGCACCGTCACGCTGCCGCTGTATCCCCAGATGACCGAGGCCGACGCCGACGCGGTCGCCGCGGGCGTCCGGGCCGCCATCGCCGCGCAGTAGGAAACGGGCTTTATGGCAAGCGGGATCGTCTTCATCGGCAGCAAGGCGCTCGGGCAGTCGGCGCTGGGGGCCGTTCACTCGGTCGCCGGCGACCGGCTGACGGCGGCGATCACACATGACGACCGCGACGACACGCGGTCGGCCCTGCGGGACTTCGAGATGTTCTGCGGGGAGACGGGCGTGCCGCTGCGGGTCCTCGCCGGCCACGCGGAACTGCTGGCCGTGGTCGACGAACTCCAGCCGGAGCTGTGTATCGTGGTCGGCTGGTACTGGATCCTGAGGAAGCCGTTGCTTGATCGGGTGCCGAGGGGCATCGTCGGCGTCCACGGCTCCCTCCTGCCGAAGCACCGGGGCGGCGCCCCGCTGGTGTGGGCGATCTTCAACGGCGAGACCGAGTCGGGCGTTTCCCTGTTCCACTTCGACGAAGGTATGGACACGGGCGACGTGGTCGGCCAGGGACGGTTTGCCATCGGCCCCGACGAGACGATCGCAGACATCTTGGCGAAGGTCGAAGGGCTCGCGATCGGCCTGTTGCGCGACAACGTTTTGCCTCTTCTGTCGGGCACGGCGCCCCGCAGCCCACAGGACCACAGCCAGGCCACCTACTGTTCGCTCCGTCGGCCGGAGGACGGCCTCATCCGCTGGACGGACACGGGGCAGAGCATCTACAACGCGATCCGGGCGCAGACCCGGCCCTATCCGGGGGCATTCACGCACCTGGAAGACGGCCGGTGTGTGCGCTTGTGGGGCGCGGAACGGTTCCCCAGCGAGTACCTGGGCGTGCCGGGTCTGGTCGCCCAGACGGATGGTCCCAACGCCATCGTGACGTGTGGGCAGGGGGCGGTGGTGCTCAAGAGGATACAGGTCGACGGGGGCCGGGAGACAAACGCCGCCGAGATCCTGAAGTCGGGCATGCGGTTGGGGCGGCCGGCGTCGGAGGCGTGCCGTTGAGCAGCGGGCGGATCGTCATCATCGACTACGGCATGGGGAACTTGGCGTCGATCCAGAACATGCTGAAGCACGTCGGCGTGCTGTCATCCGTTTCGAGTGACGCGGACGAGATCGCAGCCGCGGACAAGCTGGTCCTGCCGGGCGTCGGCGCATTCGACAACGGGATGAAGAGCATCGCCGAGCGCGGTCTGCGGGCCGTGCTCGACCGGCGCGCGCTCGAAAACCGCGTCCCCGTGCTCGGCATCTGCCTGGGCATGCAGCTCTTCGCGCGCCGCAGCGAAGAGGGGACCGAGGCCGGCCTCGGATGGATGAAGGCCGACACGATCCGCTTTCGCTTCGATGGCGAAAACGCAAAGCTCCGCGTCCCGCACATGGGCTGGAACGTGGTCGAGGCGAAGAAGGAGAGCGTTCTCTTCGCGCAGATGTACGACGAGCCGCGGTTCTACTTCGTCCATTCCTATCACGTCGTCTGCGACCGGGCGGAGGACGTCCTGTCCACGACGCCCTACGGATTCCCGTTCACCTCGGCCGTCGAGAAGGGCAACTTGTACGGCGTGCAGTTTCATCCCGAGAAGAGCCACAAGTTCGGGATGCGGCTGTTGAAGAACTTCGCGGAGCGGGCCTGAGATGCTGCGCACGCGCGTGATGCCCTGCTTGTTGGTCGAGGACGGCCGCCTGGTCAAGACGGTCCGGTTCAAGAACCCCGCCTACGTGGGCGACCCGGTCAACGTGATCAAAATCTACAACGAGAAGGAGGTGGACGAGCTGATCGTGGTCGACATCCGGGCCACGGTCGAGGGCCGGCCGCCAAACGTCGCCCTGCTGCGGGAGATCGCCGATGAGTGCTTCATGCCGCTCTGCTACGGCGGGGGCATTCGGGACCTCGATGACGTCCGCGAGATCTTCAGCCTGGGAATCGAGAAGGTGGCAGTCAACACCTACGCCGCCGAGCGGCCCGAGTTCCTCCGCGAAGCGGCCGACCGGTTCGGCAGCCAGAGCATCGTCGCCTCCATCGACGCCAGGCGCGTCTTCCGCCGCACGTACCACGTCCACACCCGCGGCGGGCGGGAGCGGACGGAGCGGGACCCGGTCGCTTTCGCCCGCCAGGTCGAGGCGTCGGGCGCCGGCGAGATCCTGCTTACCTCGATCGACCGCGACGGGACGTGGAAGGGCTACGACATCGACCTCATCCGCCGGGTGACCGAGGCGGTCGAGATTCCGGTGATTGCGTGCGGCGGGGCGGGGTGCGTGGAGGATTTCGGCCGGGCGGTCAAGGAGGGCGGCGCGTCGGCCGTCGCCGCCGGCAGCATGGTCGTCTATCAGGGCAAGGG
>Ga0272442_10004028_pt1 | contig 20248 bp, 19 predicted proteins | sample SSMForm2O_FD_200262 | JGI IMG/M metagenome (GOLD analysis project Ga0272442, IMG submission 200262) | Marine sediment archaeal communities from Little Sippewissett salt marsh, Falmouth, MA, United States - SSM-Form-2O | ecosystem: Environmental > Aquatic > Marine > Wetlands > Sediment ... | reverse complement strand
GGATAAGCTGATTTTGCTGCTTTGAGTGTTGCTGAAATTTCTGTAGGATGGTGACCATAATCATCGATAATTGTCACCCCAGCAGTTGACCCCAGCACATCAAATCGCCTACTTGCCCCCGTAAAAACGTTGAGGGCTTCGATCGCATTAGGAAGAGATAACCCTAAATAATGCACAACAGCTAAAACAGCTGCTGCATTGAGAACATTGTGCTCCCCTGGAATTTTGAGCGTAACCCGTCCAATTTTTTGTGATTCTTTCTGATCATGGGAGAAAACCAGATCAAATGTGGGCATGCTGCCCTTTGTGGGGATTAATTTCGCATAGTAATCTGCGCTGGCGGAAGTCCCATAGGATAAAACGTTCAATCCAGATGCTTTCATCTCCTTTATCAATAATTGGGCTGCTGGATCATCCCAGCACAGCAATCCCAATCCACCTGGTTTGACCTGGGAAAGAAACTGCTTGAAAGCATCCCGATAGGATTGCATGGTGGGGAAGCAGTCCGGGTGATCATGCTCGATATTGGTGACGACTGCAACCAATGGCGAAAGCCCTAGAAACATATAGTCGTACTCATCGGCTTCGATCACAAAATAAGTGCCTTTTCCAGCGTGGGCATTGCAGCCCAACTGTTTGACAACACTCCCAACGATATAGCTTGGATCATTTCCTAATTTTTCCAAAACCCATGCCAGCATTGCGGTAGTGGTGGTTTTACCGTGGCTGCCCGCTATAGCCAATGTCTCCTGATCGTTGATCAATTCCTCAAGAAACTCAGCACGTTTCAGGACGGGGATACCCTTTGCAAGCGCAGCAACCACTTCTGGGTTATAATCCGGTACGGCTGAAGACCTGATGACCAGTTCTGCACCAGCAATTTGCTCAGGTGCATGACCCAGAAAGGTGTGAGCACCTGCATCGGTGATCGCGTTGAATAAGGGTGATGCCGTACGGTCTGAGCCGCTAACGGTATACCCTTTTTCAAGGAGTACTCTTGCGATGGCGGATAAACCTGTACCGCCTATCCCGATCAAGTGAATATGTTTCATCAAATAAACACCACCAATATAAAGACAAAGGCAATTGCAACAGCGATATAAACAGTCGGAGGGGTGAGCCACTGCGGCGGAAGGATGTTGATCAACCCAGCCATATTTTGAGTGATTTCAGTCGGTGCAGTGATCCAGTCAAAGGGATAATTAACCTGAATTAAGAAGTACCAAATTGAACCAAAGATCAGGTACCCATTTACTGCACCCAAGAAAAAGCCCAACAAGATATCCTGAAATCGATCCCTGAGGAATTTCCCTGTTTCCATTAAACGAGGAATATTTGGGGTCTGATAACCAAAAAATGTGATAACGCCGAGAACCGAAATATGGACCCAAAAGGCTGAATCCTGGGTTAGATTGTCCCTGACAAAGGGAATGTAATTCTCCATGATCGAAATCAGGAATAAAGAAAGGATTCCTCCAGCAGTTACAAGGATTTCCTTAGCCCAACCACGTAATCCTCCGATGATCGCGAAAAGGATCACAAATATCCAGAAAAGAACAGAAATGCTGATCACGCTGCTACACCTCCATCCGGTTTCCCAGAAATTGTTTTGATGAGATCTGCAATTCTCTGGGCAGCATTTGGTACCGCCAGGGATGCCATCGCCTTGCTCATAAGCGTTAGGGCGGTTTTATCCGTCATTAAGCTTTTTATCCGACTCAATAATTCGGTGTCCAGATTTGCATCTTCGATAATCACTGCCGCCCCTTGCTCAACAAGGTATCCAGCATTTACCTGTTGGTAACGCCAGGCATACGGATAGGGGACCAGGATAGCTGGCAGACCAAAAAGTGGATACTCTCCCAAGGTTGAAGCACCTGCTCGGGAGACGATCAGATTTGCAGCCCCAAAAGCTGCCCCAATTTCATGCAAATAAGGAAAAGCCTGGTAGCGCTCAGACTGCTGATCCGTGAGCTTTTTGGCATTTGAATCGACAACCTCCCAATCCAGATGACCCGTGATGTGGATAACCTGCATTTCTTCTAACAGTTCTGGGAGAATTGCTAACAGGGCGTTGTTAATTGATCGAGCCCCCTTACTACCACCCACCACGGCGAGGGTTGGCAAATTGGCTGAGAAACCAAAATAATCCAAAGCCTTTTCCTGGGACCATTTCTCAAGTCCTGGTCGCACCGGATAACCTGTCACCGTTAGTTTGGACGAGTTTGGGAAATAAGTCCTCGAAGATTCGGTTGTTAGCGCGATCTGGTCAGCAAAGCGTGCCAATGCTTTTAATGCCAATCCAGGTTCGATATCGGGCACAAAAAGTAAAGAAGGTTTTCGGATACCTGCTAAAGCCATTGGAAATGCCACATAACCTCCGGTAAAGAACAACACATCTGGTTGATAGGATCGTAAGATTTTCTGCGAAGCAAAGAATCCTTTGAGAAGCTTCCAAAAATTACCCGGAAGCCTGCTAAATCCGACACCATGAATGCCAGCAGCGGGGATTGATTGATAGGGGATCTCAAGTCTGGTTACCAAAGTTTCCTCCATCCCACCGCGACTGCCAATCCACAGTACAGATTCCTGGTTAAACCCAAGGGTTTCAAGAACGGTAACTGCGGGGTACACTCCCCCGCCCGTTCCGCCCGCGCAGATCAACAACCGCACGATGTGAACTCCTTTCTGATGGACTGTCTTTTGATGACGACCGTGAAATATTCATGATGATGCCAACTGAAGTTAACGTGACGACCATACTGGAACCGCCCGCGCTGATGAAGGGCAGGGCGTTGCCGGTGAAAGGCAATAAGCCGACAACAACAGCCATATTCATCAATGCTTCGATGCCAATCCAGGCGGTTAAACCAAATGCCAATAGGGAACCTAATTGATCTGGTGCATTCTTTGCGATCACCAAGCCACGCCAAATAAAGACCACAAATAAAGAAACTAAAATGAAACCACCAAAAATACCTGTTTCTTCAGCAACAACCGCAAAAATCGTATCCGTTGGTGCAAGGGGCAACCCGGTTGATTTTGTATCTGCCTTCCCCAATCCCACGCCAAACCAGCCACCTTTGATGACAGCTTCTAAGCTGCGCTGGATGTGGTAACTACTTTCTAAGGGGTTGTTCAGACTGGTGATGTAAGCATCAATGCGCTCATGACCTTTGGGATATACATAAATCAATGGCAGCCCAACAAGTAATGCGAGAACAACAATCAACAGGATAATCTTCCATTCACCACCAGCTAAGAAGAAAAGTAAAACGCCTAAAACCAACACTGTCAGTGCTGCACTCAGATCTTTTTGAAGCATGATCAACCCAAAGGTTCCCCCCAATATGACCGCCAAAGGAATGTACGCAATTTGAACATCATTTAAAGAATCCTTCCTACGGTAAAGCCAGAATGAGAGGTAAATTACAATTACAGCCTTGGCAAGCTCGGAGGGTTGGATGGAATTTCCCAGGAGCATTCGGGTCATCTCGTTGTTGCTGTTTTCATTAATGATAAGCACTGCCAGAAGTAAAGCTATTGTTCCCAGATACATTGGAACGAGGATCTTTTGATAATGGTGATAATCAATCAGACTGGCGATAACAGCGAAGATAATCCCCAGCAGTACCCAAAGAATCTGTCGACCGAAAATGTGGGTTGGTCCTTCGCCCATTAATATTGAAAGATCCCAACTCGCAGAAAAAACCATCAGCAAGCCGAGAACCAACAAGATGATGACAATCAACATGAAAGGAACATCAAAGGGCAACCTGAGAGATTTACCTGCGAACCCCTTGTTATTTGATTTGGTTACGAAAGTTCTTTGACCCATTGAATAAATCGCTTTCCTCGCTCTTCAAAATCAGTAAATTCATCAAAACTTGTCCCACCAGGCGAGAGTAGGACAATATCACCGGGTTCAACTCGTCTCGACGCAACTTCCACTGCTTCTTTGAGTGAATCGCACCGGTCGATTGTAAAAGGATGTCTTTCAGGCATGACGTCCCCAACAACATTGCTGATCAGATCAACAGCCTCTCCGAACAAGACAAGGTGATCGACCTTCCTATGGATAACATCAGCCAATTTTTCCCAGGGCAAATCTTTATCTCGCCCACCTGCCAAGAGGACGATAGGCTCATCAAAGGATTGGAGTGCCGCAAGGGTTCGTTCAGGTGCAGTTGCAATTGAATCGTTATACCAGGCGACCCCATTCCATTCTCGCACAAATTCTAACCGGTGCGGTACACCATTGAAACCTACAATTCCTTCATAAATTGCCTGAAGTGAGAACCGTGCTGCGGCTGAGATCGCCACAGCGGCTAAAACATTGTAGAGATTATGGGTGCCACGCAAGTTGATCAAATCAGCTTTTAAAATCTTTGCGATCTGCCCACTGGCCTGAAGGTAAATTTTGCCACGCTTATAAAATGTTGAATCCTGCTTGTCAAATGGCGGATTTATCCCAAAAGAGATTAGTCTGCCATTTACTTCTTGATAAATTTCTCGAATCCGAGTGTCATCCCGATTGAGAACTGCAATATCATCAGGCGTTTGGTGGGTGATAATATTCGCCTTGGCCGTGACATAATTGGACATCGTCTTATGCCGGTCAAGATGATTTGGTGTGAGGTTGAGGATAGCAGCAATTTGTGGTGATTTCGTCATGATCTCTAACTGGAAGCTGGAGAATTCCACCACCGCGATATCACCGGGCCGCATTTTTGTCACATCCTTGACCAGGGGATTGCCTATGTTGCCGCCGACCCACACATTACGGTCTGGATATTTGAGGGCATAATGCTTACGGGCAATCTCGCCGACCAGGGCTGTGGTTGTCGTTTTACCAGCCGAACCGGTTATCCCGATAACAGTACAGGGGGCTTCTTCAAGGAAGATTTGCGAATCATTTGAAAGGGGGATATCTTGTCGGATAGCTTCCTGGATCAGGGGTAAAGCAAGGGGAACACCACCTGAAATGCAAACCAAATCTATACCTTCCAGGAGTTCATCAGGATGCGAACCAGCGACGAGTGAAATGGGAAGTCCTGATAGCTCTTGAGACACATTATTAAGATCCGCCTCAATGCGGCTATCATTCAGGATCACTGCTGCACCTTGCTCAGCGAGAAAGCGTGAAAGGGCAATCCCTTGTCGGGCCGCACCGATCATCAGAATTTTCTTACCATCCCAACGCGACATTATTACTCCACCAAAACCAATGCGATACTAATCATGGTAAATACCAGGCTGATCAACCAGAAACGCTGCACAACCTGGGTCTCACTCCATCCAGAGAGTTCATAATGGTGATGGAGGGGTGCCATTTTGAAGAATCGTTTACCCTTTGTGGCTTTGAAATATAAAACCTGAATAATTACACTTAATGCTTCACTGACTGGAATGATTGCGATGATCGGGATAATTAACCACTGCCCGGTCATCAAGGTGACCACGGCAAGCGTCGCACCGAGTGCCAAGGAACCTGTATCACCCATGAAGAGTTGAGCAGGGTGAACATTAAACCACAGGAACCCGAATAAAGCGCCTACCAACGAGAAACAGAACCGAGCAAGGAAGGTTTGCCCCTGGATGACAGCGATAAATCCGACAGCGGCAAAGGCGGTTGCGGAGATTAATCCAGCTAATCCATCCAGACCGTCTGTAAAGTTTACAGCATTTGACATGCCAACGATCAGAAATACTGCGATGGGAATGTACCAGTTTCCAAGCAGAATGGGTTCTTTTGCGGTAAACCATAACAACTGAGGAACTCTTAAGATATCTTTTAGGGCGAAAGCAATTCCCAAAGCGAAAACCACCTGGATTGTAAACTTTGTGATTGCTCGCATCCCCAAGCCCCGTCGACGTCCTCGGACACCTTCCCAATCATCCAGCATTCCCAAGAATCCGAATGCCCACATCGTCAGCAAAGGCAATAAAACGGACCGCCCCAGCAGGTTAAAGCCGAAAATGGAAACAGCATTGAATAAAATCGTGATGAGTGTGACGGGGATCAGGATCATGAATCCGCCCATTGTGGGGGTGCCCATCTTTTCTGTATGCTGATCGGGGCCATCTTCACGGACGATCTTGCCGATTTTCCATGCTTTAAGTAGCCTAATCAGCGGCGAGCCCCAGATGACCGTCATCAGGAAGCTCAACCCTGAGAGCGCAATTGCAACAGATGTGTTTTCCATCAGGCACGCTCCTTAATTGCTTTGATGATTCTATCCATACGCATGCTGTTTGATCCTTTGACCAGAACAACATCTCCATCGGAAAGTAAATTTGCTGCGGGAACTGCAGCTTGGTGTGAATTGGGGAACCAGTGAATTCTGTTTGTGGGGAATCCCTCGGTTTCAGCAGCAATTTTTATGAATTTTGATCTTTCACCAATTAAGATCAATAAATCAGCAGCTTTTACGCTGGATTGCCCCACTGCTGCATGGCCGGTTTCTTCGTAGGGGCCTAACTCAAGCATATCTCCCAGGATAGCTACTCTGCGACCCTCTAAACGGGCGAGGAGCTGAAGGGCTGCAAGTGTTGATTCGGGTGAAGCGTTGTAGGTGTCATCGAGGATGGTCGCCCCAAATGGAACCTTGTAATGTCTCATTCGCAGATCAATGCGGCTTCGTGATAGTTGAAGTTTGATCATCTCCCAATCCAATCCCTCGACCAATGCCACGGCAGTAGCGAACAAGATGGTGTATGCTGAAAACTCTCCCAATAATTGAGACTGGATTTGATGTTGGTCACCTTTGTAGGTTAATTTGCAGGATATTCCTTCTAAACCATGCACCATAATTTCACTGGCCATCAGGTCTGCTGAATTTTTTACTCCGATAGTCAGGAGCTGTGCCTGTGTTTGCCCTGCCATTGCCCGTACCCAAGGGTCATCCATGTTGAGAACTGCTACACCTTGGGGAGCAACTGGCAATGAGCGTACCAATTCGGCTTTCCCCCTCGCAATGGCTTCTTGAGAGCCGGCTCGTTCAGCATGGACAGTGCCGATGTTTGTGATCACACCCACGTGGGGATGAGCAATATTGCACAGAGTTTGGATTTCACCAGGGATATAGAACCCCATTTCAAGCACTGCGCACTTGTGGTGGTTCTCAAGTTCAAGCAAGGTCAGCGGTAAGCCAATTTCATTGTTGCGATTGCCAGCATTTTTTAGAACATCATACTTTGCTGAAAGCAGGAAAGCTGTCAACTCCTTGGTGGATGTCTTTCCAACGCTTCCGGTTATTCCAATGGTTCTCACTGGGTGACTTTCACGCCAGTAGGTTGCTAATTTTTGAAGTGCCAGAAGGGTGTTTTCAACTCTGAGGCACAATGGAAGCTGAAAGTTATTCCATACAGAAGGATTAAAATACCCAAATCGGAGGTCAATGACCTGTAAAGTTTTCAGCATAGGCTGATCAACAAGGGCCAGGCTCGCACCGTTTTTGAAGGCGGACTCGACGAAATCATGACCATTTACCCGCTCACCTGGTAAAGCAATGAAAAGGCTGCCTTCGACTGCCTGGCGTGAATCAATCACAACATTGCTGATGGGAACATCAAGCGATGTGGTCTCTTCTTTGGTCAGTGCCAGGATCAGGTCTCTCAGGTTAATCAAAATGATTACTCTCTATTCATTAACAATTTCTTGGTTAATATCATCCGGCGGAAGTTTCATCAGTACGACAAGTTTTTCAACCACATTCCGGAAGATGGGTGCGGCGACTTCCGAACCCCATTTAGAAATGGTCGGTTTCTCAAGCCAAACATAAACTAAAAATTTCGGATCATCCGAGGGTCCCCATCCAACAAAGGAAGTATTTGTCAGTGAACTGGTATAGCCACCTTCCGTCGGGATCTCTGCGGTGCCCGTTTTTCCTGCAAGTCGGTATCCCTCAACCAGAGCAAGGGATGCTTCTTCCTCCAGGGTAAAGGTTAGCATCTCTGTTAAGGTTTCAGCTGTTTCAGCTGAAATAGGGGTATTGATGATTTGAGGGGAGACATCGTATTGCTGCCCTCGATCAACAACACTCTTGACGATGTGTGGCATCATCATGTTGCCTTCATTGGCAACGGCTGAGATAGCCGTGACCATTTGAATGGGGGTAACGGCGATACCCTGCCCAAATGAATTTGTGGCCAGGTCCAGCTCTACCCATTGGTTGTTCTCAGGCAGGCGCAAGGGGTAATTTGCTTCTGCAGCCAGGTCTATCCCTGTGCTTCTGCCAAACCCAAAAGCTTGAAGGTACTGGTAGAAAAGGTCTTCCTGTAATAATTCATCGGCGATATATGCAAGGCAAACATTGAGTGAGTACTGCATGCAGCCTGTCATGGTTTGTTCACCCCACGCGCCCATATTCCAGTTGTAGATCGGCCAGGAATCGGCGACCCAATAAACCCCGGTAGCATCGTTATAGGTTGAATCTGGTGTGGCAACCCCGCTGTCCAACGCAGCAGCCATGGTTATGACTTTAAAAACAGAGCCAGGCTCATAGGCAGACCCAACGGCACGGTTGTAGGGTGTGATCCCGGAGAAGGTTTCCTGATAAGTCCAGTACTCATTTGGGTTGAAAAATGGTGTGCTTGCCATCCCAAGTATCTCTCCTGTTTCGGGGTCAGCAACGATAATGGTGCCGTTTTCAGCCCCAGACCATTCGAGAGCTTCGACAAGCGTATCTTCGAGCATTTTCTGGATTTCTCGATCGATGGTCAGAACCAGGCTTGCTCCAGGCTCAATGTTGGGCAATGCTTCTACCAGGTACGGGTTGTTTGGCATGAAGATATACTGTGGTCTTCCGGAAAGGAGAGTGTTGTAAGCTTCTTCAATACCGTAAACACCCTGAGCTGTTTCTCTTGAAAAATAATTATAAAAACCAAGGACGTTAGCAGCCAAATTGCCTTCTGGATAAGCACGTTGCTGCATGGGTGTCCAAACTAACCCAGACAAGTTTGGCTTGGTTGTTTTGTTTTGTTCTCTGCGGAGGGCATAACTTTCTTCGAGAGTTTCCAATTCCTGGATCTTTTCTTTGCTGACATAGCTTGTAAGGACAAAATATCGATTTTCGGATTCACCACGAGATTCAATACTTGCCAGCCCGTAGATTTGTGCATAATCAAGCCTATCAATCAATGATGTTACTGCGAAGGCGATCGACTCCGGGTCATTTACAAATTTAAGGTCAATACCCAGTTCGTAACCAATCTGATTGGTGGCAAGGATGCTTCCTGAGCGGTCATAAATCGTTCCACGAGCAGGATATACGAGCTTATGCACTCCCTGATAGTCTATGGATTTTGTCATCAGGTCATCTGCATAGGATGTGTAATTGATGCGGACCATCTGAATGATAATTGCGATGCCAAGCAGAGCGCAGACCAATGCTACAAACACAAAACGCGTGTAGAATGGAGGTTTCATGGCACCTGTTCTCCTGTTGATTGAGGTGGATTACGTGATATATTCCAGAAAGTTTCACTGAACCAGTCCCAAAGCGATTGTGTATAAGAAGCTTTAATCGAAGGTGCTTCTGAGATCGTGGTCAACCGTTTGGGTGCAAGAACGAGCTTTTCATCAGGATCATATCCAGGGATTTCAAGATAGATGGCACTCCTGGGATCTAACAATGAAAAGCCGAGTTCATTAGCCCTTGATAGCATCGTATTTTCTGCACGTGCCACGGCAAGGTCGGTCGTTAATGAGGCAATATCATTCATGATATCGTCTATGTCTGATTCAAGCCCCTGAATTTTTCTGCCGGTATCAGCTGCTTGAGCACTGATATTTAGATAAACACCCGTAATGGCAGCAACCAGAACCAACCCAAGCAAAAACAGACCGATCCATTGAACCTGGACCCGCCATGGGGCTTGTTTATAGGCTTGTAATAGGTTCTTCTTCATATTAATAACCTTTGCAATTGTTATGCCTATCCAATTTTCTGAGCGACGCGCATACGAGCGCTACGTGCTCTTGGATTTTGATTAATTTCTTCAGATGTGGGCATCACCGGTTTTTTAGTGATGATATTCAATGTAGCATGATGCTTACAGGTGCAGATGGGTTGTTCTGAAGGGCAAATGCAGTCATTACTCTCCTTTTTAAAGAATTGTTTTATTATTCGATCTTCCAACGAGTGAAAGCTGATGATCGCAATCAGTCCACCCGGATATAAACATTCAACCAGACCATTCAATGATAAAGAAAGCGTTTCCAATTCGCGATTGGTTGCAATCCTCAATGCCTGGAATGATCTCGTGGCTGGATTAAGATGTTTTTCATAGCCTGGAACGGCTTGTCGGATCACAGTTGCAAGTGCGCTTGTGGTGTGGATGGGTCGCTGTTTTACGATTGCTCTAGCAATCCTTCGGGAGTAGCGCTCCTCTCCGTACTGCCATAGGATTTCAGCAAGGTCTTTTTCATTCAAACTGTTGACAAGCTTTTCCGCTGTCGTTCCTTCTTGCTGATTAAACCGCATATCTAAAGGACCATCCTCCATAAAAGAAAAACCGCGACTGGCCTCATCAATTTGCATCGATGAGGCACCCAAATCAAGCAGGATGCCATGAACATGACTCCAGCCAATTTCTCGAAGTATCTTTTTCGCCTGTTGATAAGATGCCTGGCGGATGACGAAGCGTTCTGAAAAGGGACTCAACTGCCTCTGGGCAATTTGGATGGCGACCGCATCTCGATCCAAACCAAGTAACCTGCCATTGGGAGTTGAAGCTTTGAGAATGCCTTCTGCATGCCCGCCAGCCCCGAGTGTTCCATCGAGATAATCTCTACCGGACTCGGGCCTTAAAGCATCCAGGACTTGTTGGTAAAGTACTGGTTGGTGGGGAAGAGGTTCACTGGATGATCCAATGTCTCGACCCCCGCCGATTAATTTGTCGTTCATGGTAGGGTAGTTAAATCCAGGTCAGAAAACCGCTGCTTATTCGCGTCGGAGTCTTTCAGAAGGGTTGACTCGGTTCCCCAATTATCCGGGGACCAAAGCTCAAAGTATTCTCCATTGCCGACCAGGACCGCTCTGTCGTTGAGATTTGCAGTTTCTCTTAGAAACGCGGGCAAAAGAATTCGACCCATCTTGTCGATTTCCAGCTCCTGAGCATTGGAGAAGAAGAACCTCCGAAATTGGCGACTTGTAGCATTGGTAATGGGTTTGCTGCGCATCTGATTGGCGACAATGTCAAAGAGGTCGGGTGTCAGCACGATCAAACTGGATTCAAATCCAGTGGTGAGAATTAGGGTGGTGTTTGTAAGCTGCTCGCGATAACGCGAGGGAATGATCAAGCGCCCTTTCTCATCAATTGAATGCTGAAACTGTCCGAGAAACATTTGTTCTATTGCTCCTATTACCAATAGCGCGCCGGTTATCTTCCGGCGCTCCACTTCGTCCCACTAATCTCCACTTTTTACCACTAGTGATTACAGTATAGCGTAAAGGTAAAAATATTGCAAGAGAAATCGGAGCAATTTACTATGAATTGAGTGATATTTTAAGGTAATAACTTAAAATTTATTCATGACAACCCCTGGCGAGAGGTGATGATTGAAAAAATTTCTCACCAGGGATTTTCTTCTTTTATTCAACACTCACGGTGAGGTAAGCCTGAGTCAGGTTGCCATCAAGGTCACTGACCATAAATCCCACAAGATATTCTCCGTAAGGTGCATAAACCAGTTCCCATTCAAAAGCCGAATCTTCAAAGGTGAGAGTTTTACCGTAATCATAGACAATTTGGTTGACATTCCCAGCGCTATCCAATTCCATCCATTTTCGCAAGATAGTAAATTGATCACCATTGATGGGAGAAATCTCAGATGGTGCACCGGTGTTTTCATCCCCCAAAAAGCCATAGATTTGGAACAACTTGCCATCCTTGAAATACATTTCAGCCTTGCGGTTTTCGCCACTCTGAGCAAATGTGAAGATCCCCTCAACGGAATAAACAGCATCAACATCACTTGCCCCATAGGATACAGGGTTGAAGAGTGCTAATCCTGACTGTGATCCATCGGTAATTTCAAATAAGATCGGCTCCCAGTCAAAATTCATTCGGAAATCATCGCCAGGCCATGAGGGATAATAAACACCATTTAGGGATAGGGTTTCGTTGCTTTCCAGATAGTCAACATCTGCTACAAGGATGCTGTTGGAATTTTCATCCAATAAACCGGTAAAGAAATACACATAACCGATATTTTCTCCTGAGATATCTGCACTGATTGTGATGCTATCCTCTATACCAACAACATTGGAAGATGCGCTGAGATTTGAAATAGAAACCGGTGAGGACCCAGGGGCACGTGTAATTGAGCTTGTTGATGGAATGACTGCTTCGACAGCATCCTGTGAAAAGGATCGGTTTGCATAGTGGAACCCGAGGAAGTCGTCCCATAAGGAGACATTCACGAAGCGATCTGCAAGAAGCGAATAGGATTGGATACCAGTTGTGGATGAACGATAGAGTTGGGAATTTGGAAAATAAATTGCAATCCCAGTGGACCCGGGCTTTGAATTACCATGTTTCTCAGCGATCACGGTGTTATCCAAGGCTTCGATTACGGCATTTGCAGCATTTCGCACAGAAGCGTTATTTGTGTTTTTTGCTACCAATTCAACAAAATGTCCCAGATCAATATAGGAAGGGGGGACATTCTTGCCGAAAATGCTGGTATAGGACTGGGCGTAACTGCGCGATTCAGCGACGATCTTCTGATCAATTGATTGCAGCGCATAAAGAAATGTGTTGAACTTTTCGTTCAGGTTAGGAAGCGATTCAAGGTCAACTGCAGCTAAAGTAACACCTTGCTCAAGCTGGCTTGCAAGTTGGGCTGCACTGACGGATGAAAACCTGAAGAACCCGCCAGTTGCGGAGTTTTGGCGGATAAATTCCATTCGTGCCTGGTCATCGGTCACACGTTCATCCTGATCAATATACGATTCAACGATATTCACTGCAAGGTCAGCTGGGTCAATAGTGGGATCATAGACCAGCAAACTTAAGAAAGCTGAGTATGCCCAGCCTAAACCTGGCTCTGTCTCCTCAGAGGCAACCGCAAAACGCGCATAGGGCTGTAAAGCAGAATACACTTCCAGTTGACTCATTAAGCAGGCATCCAGCCCGATCAGATCGAACTTTTCAATGTCAGTATTCCTTTGAATCTCAGCCAGCGCTTCATCTAATTCAGAGAGGTAGATGTTGTCTTCACGTAATTGTTGAATGAGAGGGGCATTTCCACTGTCGCGTGATGCTGGTGAAGGGTCGCTCCATCCCCCGGGCCAACCCATACCATGATCCGACATGAGCAAGACATAATGGTCAGATGGAAAAGATTGAATTGCCCAGGTGACGAAATCAACCAGGGTGTCCTTATCCGCCATATTGACTTCACCCAGATCTTCTATTAGCTCCGAACCAATCCTGTTCAAATCATCATCATACAATACGAGGTATCGCCTGGTTGAGCTCCAATCGCCATCAGCTGAATATCCACCCGAATAACGATCGATCTGGCTGACAATCCGGACCTGGTTTGAGGAACCAATTCGTTCCATTTCATTCAGGTCAATAAAGATGTCTTGTTCCAAAACCTGGTCATCTGCATCCTGGTAGGTCATCACCAACCAGGTCTCATTGCCTGTATCGATTGGGGTTGGACGAGGTGTACGCGATGCCACAGCAACTTGAGGTTGATCATTATAAACAGATTCTTGACCACCGTTAATTGAACCATCACCACCACCACCGAAAATGATATACAAAATCACAACAATTGCGATTAAGGCAATTCCCCCGCATCCGATTTTACCTTTACCGCTCCGGACAATGGTAGGGATTGAAAATCCTCCAGTTGGCGTTTTACTGCTTGAGGTTGGTCTTGAGGGGTCTCCTCCTGTTTCGCGGGTGGGTTTTTGGGTTTGTCGCGTGGGTTTATCACCTTTACGTCTGCGTTGGACGTCAATTTCTGGTTTTTCTGGCATTCTGGACCTCAATCTGAATTAAAATAAAAACGAAATAATTAAGATAATTATACGTCAATGCTAAAGATAAATCTGCAGCCATCCATTTGATAAATCAATCCCCAATCCATCAAGAATAGTGTTATTTGCGAGTAAAAATGTTTGACTTTCCCGAAAGAAATGAATATAATACTTATCCTTGCCCCGGCAGGCAGATTTTGCTGGGGTAAAATAATGTAACCCCAACTTTCCCGATCCCTGGCGGTTGCACGCGAGCGAGATTGGTTAAGTGAAGATTGGAGTAAAGATATGAAGTTTGTAATTGTCGAACAAGGCGGCAAGCAATATCGGGCTGCTGAAGGTGAGACGATCGAGGTTGATCGTCTGCCAAATGAGGTGGGTGAATCCCTTTCCCTGGAAGAAGTCCTTTTATCAGTAAATGATGATCAGGTCAGTATTGGGACCCCGATTGTCAAAGATGTAAAAGTTCAGGCAAAAGTCCTCGATCATTTTAAAGGCCGTAAGATCCTGGTTTTTAAATATCGTGCGAAACAGCGATATCGGGTGAAAAATGGCCACCGGCAGCAATATACTCGTTTATTGATCGAGTCGATTGAGAAGGAGTAAGATAAATGGCACACAAAAAAGGCGGCGGTTCATCACGCAATGGACGTGACAGCAAGTCAAAACGACTTGGTATTAAGAAATTTGGTGGTGAATATGTCATCAGTGGAAATATATTAGTCCGACAGAGGGGGACGAAAGTCCACCCAGGTTGGAATGTTGGTATGGGAAAAGACTTCACCATTTTTGCGACAACCGAGGGTCTTGTACATTATGAGACGATGCCTGGTGGTCGTAAGAAGGTGCATGTTGTTACCATCCCTGATGAAGAATAAGACGTGTTCACGTTTGAAAGGATCGTAACGATATTATGAAAAAAGAAATTCATCCCGAATATTATCCTGACGCAGTTGTGACCTGTGGTTCTTGTGGAGCTACCTGGACAACTGGATCAACAAAAAAGGAAATTCGCACAGAAGTGTGCTCAAATTGTCATCCCTTTTATACTGGGCAGCAGCAGAGAATTCTTGACCGAGAAGGCCAAGTTGATCGCTTCTATAAACGATTGCAGGCAAGACAGGAATATATCGAAGAACAGCAATCCAAAGAGGGAGATAAGGTTTCTCCTGATCGACCACTTGAAGACCTTGGATTGGGTACCCGCGTGGACAATGTTCTCGTTGAAGCTGGCATTACAACCATTGGTGATGTTCTCGTTCGTTTGGAAGGTGGCGAACAAGCAATCCTTGATATCAGTGGCTTTGGTCGAAAATCATTAATTGATCTAAAGAAAGCACTTCGATCAATGGGTTACAAAATTCCAGAAGCAGCAGAAGAGATCGCAGTTTAGTTAATAAAATTTCTAAAAATCCGGTAAACTTAACAGGCAGATGAGCGATCATCTGCCTGTCATTTTTTAATCTCAAGGAGCAACTATGAATCATAATGTGGGTTCTATAGAAATTGTTTGCGGTTCGATGTTCTGTGGGAAAACCGAGGAATTAATTCGCCGACTACGCCGTGCAAGAATTGCAAAACAACAAGTTCAGGTATTCAAACCGGCTATTGATAACCGGTTTGATTTTCATAAGGTCACTTCCCACTCGGGTATTGATGTTGATGCATTACCGGTTGCAAGTTCTCAGGATATTTTAAAGGCTCTTGAACCTGATACAACTGTAGTAGGTGTGGACGAGGTACAATTTTTCGATGAGGGAATTATTGAAGTTGTAGAACTTCTGGCAGAGCAGGGTATACGAGTGATTGTGACAGGACTGGATATGAATTTCAGGGGAGAGCCCTTTGGTTTTATGCCCCAATTAATGGCTAAAGCCGAGCGTGTCGATAAACTGCAGGCCATTTGTATGGTTTGTGGTGAACCAGCGAGCAGGACACAAAGATTGGTAAATGGAAAACCCGCATACTATGACGATCCCATTGTCGTGGTTGGCGCACAAGAAATGTATGAAGCTCGGTGCCGCAAGCACCATGAAGTACCCAAAAGATAAGTGAAAGGGATTATCATGCAAAAATATCAATCTTTCCTGGCTGAGGTCTTAATTCCCGAAGATATCTTAAAGAATCGCATCAAAGAGTTGGGTGTGCAGATCAGCAGGGATTATGAAGGCAAGCAGATTCTGGCGATTTGTATCCTGAGAGGCGGAGTGATGTTCATGTCGGACTTGATCCGACATATTGATGTCCCGGTTGCAATAGACTTCATGAGTGTATCCTCTTATGGTGTGGGGAATAGAAGTACAACCGGACAGGTGCGAATAACTTTAGACCTGACGACCAGCATTGGTGATAAGAATGTATTGATTGTAGAAGATATCATTGACAGCGGCAATACATTGAATTCGGTGATTGAGATGCTGCGAACGCGCAATCCTCGCAGCCTTGAAGTGTGTACATTGCTGAATAAATATTCCCGGCGTGAGGTAGATGTTCCCATTAAATACTGTGGGTTCAATATTCCGGATAAATTTGTGTTTGGTTATGGTCTGGATATGGATGAATTTTACCGAAATTTACCTTTCATCGGGGTTGTAGATTTAGAAAAATATGAGGCTGAAATTTAATTCAAATCTTTTGGATATTTTCAACCTGATCTTGGAAATATTGCCTTCAGATCAGGAGATATTCCTTGTCGGTGGGGCTGTAAGAGATAACCTCCTTGGGAGAGCTCTCCACGACCTGGATTTCGCGCTGCCTGTCGATCCTACTTTGTTGGCAAGAAAATTAGCGCGACGTTTGGGCGTTGGCTATTTCGTGCTCGACGATGACCGTCACACTGCGCGTGTGCTCTACCGTGATGGCGGGGGGGAGAATATTTCACTCGATTTTGTGAAATTCACAGGCAAGAACCTGTCGGAAGATTTGAGTAACCGAGATTTTACAATCAATGCTATGGCGGTCTCATTAAGGGATTTGGATACTGTGATTGATCCACTTAAGGGTCAGGAAGATATTAGAAGATATCTTATCCGCGTTTGCAGCGTTCATGCCTTGCTGGATGATCCGGTTCGAGTGCTGCGAGGTATCTGGATGGCAGTGCAGTTCCGAATGTCATATGCCTCTGGTGTGGAGGATTTGATGTTTGCGGCATCAAAACAGCTGCCCAGGACTTCCTTAGAAAGACAACGAGATGCGTTTATAAAAATTTTAGAAAGCCACGACCCATATAGCGGGTTGAAGGATTGCAGACGGTTTGAGGTATTTCAAACACTGTTCCCTATTCTTATAGCCCAAGAATCTATTCCTGCTTCGCCTCCCCATACTTTGTCATTATTTGAACATACCTTAGTGGCGGTCAAGGAGTATCATCACATCCTTCAATTGCTCCTCGCTACTGAAAATGCCAGCGTAGACCCCTGGACGGGCTATCAATCATTGATGGATCTAAAGACTTTTTCAGATGAATTGAAGCAATTTTTTGAAGGCGAAATTACACCAGGGAGGAGCAAACAAGGGTTGAGCATGCTTGCGGCATTATTACACGACATTGGCAAACCTTCCACAATGGATGTGGGCGAAGATGACCGGGTGCACTATTTTGGTCATGAGCTATTAGGGGCAGACCTGGCAAGCGAAGCAACCAAGCGCATCAAATTAAGTAATGCAGAATCTGAATGGATTTATACCTTTATTTGTCATCATATGAGCTTGAGTACCTGGATAAATTCCCAGGAAGAAATTTCCCGCAAAGGAATCTACCGGTTCTTCAAGAAGACTGGAGATGTTAGCCCTGCCATTCTCCTTTTCAGCCTGGCTGACAGTTTGGCGACCTATGGTAAAAATCAACCACTGGATAAGTGGCAGAAAAAAATTAATTGGATCAAAGAAATATTTACTGCATGGTGGTATGAAAAGAACAGTTTGGTCATGCCCGAACCGTTATTGAATGGACATGAACTTCAGAACGAATTTGGATTACAGCCGGGGAAAAAAATTGGAGAACTTATTGGATTTCTTATTGAGGCTCAAGTTGGTGGAGAAGTGGTTAATAAAGATGATGCCAGGGATTTTATTGCAAAACAGCTTAAGATATAACCTGTTGGGGATGTGATTATGAAGGCATTGATAAATCAGATCAATTTAGGGTTTGAAATTCTTGGAAAGAACGGCTATCCGATCGTATTGATCCACGGTTTTGGATTGGATCGATCTATTTGGGAGGAAATGGTGGGTTGCTACATGGGGAATGCCCAAGTGATCCTTCCAGATCTCCGTGGCCATGGTGAGAGCGATGCGATCGAGGGCACGTACACAATGCCCTTGCTGGCAGCGGATGTTGTGGGACTGCTGGACCATCTGGGGATTGAAAAAGCGATTGTTTGCGGGCATTCTATGGGCGGGTATGTCTCATTAGCGATGGCGGACCAGTTCCCTGATCGGTTGGCAGGATTGGGCTTGATCACGACCAAAGCTGAGGCGGATTCATCCGAGAAAAGGTCAGGCAGGTATGCCCTTGTAGAGGATGTCAGGGAAAAGGGCGCAGTTGCCCTTGCAGAATCCTTAGCTCCCCGGATTTCCAAAAACCCGGAAGTCATTGAAGGGTCACATCAGATCATCCTAAAGACAAAACCACTCGGAATTATCGGTAGTGCTTTGGGTATGGCGGAGAGGTCTGATCGGACGGAGATGCTAAACCGGATCACCTGCCCTGTGCTTGTAATAGCAGGAGAGCAAGACCAATTAATTCCGCTGAGTTATGCTCAGGAAATGGCAAACCACCTTCCAAATGTAAGGTTTTTATCGATCCAAGAAGCAGGACATATGCCCATGATGGAATGCCCCAAAATTACAGCGATGAGTTTATTATCGCTAAGAGAAGAAATTGAAAAGCAACAGCAGCGATAAAATAGCAGAACGATATAATAATTAGATCATTATTCTAAAAATACAGGTCAGGAAAATTCTTATGGATATCATGGATATCATTTATGCAAGACGAAGCATTCGGAAATACCAAGAAAAACCAGTCGAGAAAGAAAAATTGGAATTGTTGTTAAAAGCAGCCATGGCTGCACCGACCGCGATGAATATTCAGCCGTGGGAGTTTGTGGTCGTCACCGATCCTGAGATGATGAAACAGATCCGTACAACCATGATGTTCGGGAAATTTTTCGCTCCAGCAGCGATTGTTGTATGCGGCAATACTTCATTCTTTAAACACCCTATGGCAAACCGGTTTTGGGTTCAAGATTGTAGCGCTGCCACAGAGAATATTTTGTTAGCTGCTGTTGGATTGGGTTTAGGGACTGTATGGCTTGGCGTTCATTCCATTCATAATTTTGAAAAACAAATTTCTGAGCATCTTCAACTTCCCAGTCAAGTGAAACCTTTGAACGTCATTTATATTGGCTATCCAGCTGAAGAGAAACCAGCACGCACTCAATATCGGGCTGATCGGGTTCATTGGGGAAAGTACACCTAAACATTTATTTGGTGATTATTTATGCTGGGACCGATTTTCTTTTTCGTATTTCATAATTAATTCGGCTTCCCTGGCAATATCCATTCCGGTTTTCATCTTATAATGTTGAGGACGGGTTTTGGTCCATTCCAGAACATCACTCACTGTTTTGGATAAAGGACGGAAACTCAATCCGGCTTTAAGAGCTCTATTGATATTAATAGAATAAAACCCTGTGAAAGCCGGGTCGGAGGAGGGCACCCAAAGGGGAAGTTCCGTCCAGGGTGTGACCCCTTCTTTAAGTAAAAATGGTTCTTCAATCCACACAAAACTTGATTCCGTCAAGGATGCTTCACGACAGGCGACCAGCAGCGAGCCCATGTTTGCTGGTTTTTTAGGTCCGGTGACGTTATAAACACCCTCACTATTCCTTTCAACCATTCTGACAATGAATTCCGCCAGGTCCCTGACATCGATGAATTGCAGGTTAGCGCTGGGAGGTGCAGGCGCGAGCACCTTTCCGCCCAAGGATACGCGATGTGTCCAATAGGTGAAGCGATCGGTTGGATCATTTGGGCCGACAATCAAACCAGGTCGGATGACGAGGACTTTCCCATCAAAGTTTTGCTGAATTTCATATTCACAAAGAGCTTTGAGTGGTCCGTATGAATCTCCAGTATAGTCCTCATTATCAGGATCTTCTAATTGTGAAAGGACATAATCCTCAGCGATATCTGGCATACGAAAATCTTGATATACTGAGACCGAAGAAATAAAGGTATATAAA
>Ga0272442_10004027_pt1 | contig 20249 bp, 23 predicted proteins | sample SSMForm2O_FD_200262 | JGI IMG/M metagenome (GOLD analysis project Ga0272442, IMG submission 200262) | Marine sediment archaeal communities from Little Sippewissett salt marsh, Falmouth, MA, United States - SSM-Form-2O | ecosystem: Environmental > Aquatic > Marine > Wetlands > Sediment ... | reverse complement strand
AAAATGATGTGCAGGTGCACGTGATGATGCCGAGAATCTGCGCGTCCTCAACATAAGATCCGGGGGGTAATCAATAAGCCTTAGCAAATGAAAAGGTTATTGATGCGACAACGTAAATTTCACTGCGCTGAGGTGCCTTCTTATGCACACTTTGTTATTCTTCCGTTAAACAGGCACCCCTCCTCGATAATGAGTGTGCCGCACTCCAACGCGGCATCAACGCACGATGTCTTTGAAAGCGTCAGTGAGCCCGTTGTGGAGATGTGTCCCTCAAAAGATCCAGCAATCGTCGCGTAAGCAGCCGTTATCTGTGCCGTAACACAACTGCCCTCCTCTGTAATAACGGTATCCGCCCGCAATGTGCCCTTCACAGTTCCTGCAATAATAAGATATCCTTTGAAGTCGAAATCGCCTTCAAGTCGACATCCCTTGTTGATGATTGAGATATTTTTCTGATCCGCCTTCATCTTGTTCTCCCTTGCTGCTGTCATCGTTCCGTATTCATTCTTCGCATGTTGTCTTTCAGTGCAAGTGAATTGTTAACTGTAATGAGAGTAACCGTTACGGATTCTTGTATTTCGAAAATCGGAGTCTGGCATAACTCCGGACCATGTTTACTTTCTTTCAGTTGAATGCGATTTGGGCATCCCTCTACGCGTGTCACCAAGTGCTGTTATTTCTTTTTTGATGATGTTATTCTTCTCGGATTGTTCCGGAAAAAACTTTAAAGCTGCATTGAAATGAAATAAGGCACTTTTGAGTTTATGTTTGTGTTTGAAGTGAATCCCGAAATTGTAATGTGATTCACCGGGATTGTTGAGCTTTCCGTGCATCATGGCAAGATGGTAGTAAATCTCAGTATCATCCGGGTTCGTTGTGTGGAACTTTTCATACAGATCCAAGGCGATAAAGTAATTTCCCGCCGCTTCGTAGGCTTTGCCAAGATTCATGATGGTTTCGGAATTGGTATCATTTACCCCATAAGCCTTGTTGAGCTCCGTGATGGCATCGTCGGTTCTTCCCATGTGCAAGTAACAGATTCCGAGGCCGCGTAGAAGATCTTCGTCGTGTGGGGATTTTTCGAGGGCACGTGAAAAAGTCTGCAACGCTTCGGCATTTCTGCCCACTCTGCTCTGTATTGTGGCTAGACCAAACAGAAAATCAACGCTTTCAGGATGATCTTTCGTGGCATTCTGAAAAAAATTGAGATTTGATTGTGCATTATCTTCGCTGAGAACGACCAGGGTTTTGATTCTGTCATAATTGCCTCGAATGCTTTGGGCACCTTTCTTTGTATACACAGTCTGAAGCAGCCCGTCGAGATACCTGATTCTGTCGCCGGTGCCCGGATGAGTAAGAAAGTATGACGGAATTGAATTTGAATAATACTCGTAACGCCTCATACTCTTCAGAAATTCCAGCATACCCCGGCCGTCGTATCCCGCATCCACAAGGTATTTCATTCCAAGACGGTCCGCTTCTTCCTCGTTCTCGCGGGTATATTTCAAATTCAGACTTGTTCCCATCGCCATCGAAAGGGTTGTAATGGCCGCCGTGCCATCACCGCCACCTCCCAGAAATACGCCTGCGAGTATTCCGACGAGAGTCGCAAGGCTGACCTTTTGCGATTTTTCAATAGACTCGGCAATGTGCCTTGAATTGACGTGTGCGATTTCATGTGCAAGAACCCCGGCGAGTTGGGCTTCGTTTTCCGCCAGTTTGATAAGACCTTCATACACGTAGATATAACCGCCGGGGGTCGCAAATGCGTTGATGCCGGAACTTTTCACCACCGAAAAAGTAAATGTGAACGGTACGGATTTATTGCCTGCAAGGATATCATGTCCGATCGTATCCACATAGCGAACGATTCTCTTATTTTCGAGAAGTAGGTTTTTGCTTTTGAGCTTTTCGTAGAATTCCCGGCCGAGCTTGATTTCATCCTGGATAGTGAAGGATCCGTGTGAATCTTTCCCGATCGCGAGGACCAAGACGAGACTGATGCCGAGGATTGTAATTATCCTGAAAACACGAAGGAAAAGATGTTCCATGAAACTGTCACCCTCAATTTGAATGTGGAATGTATATTAACTTTTTCAAGTTGTATTATCAAGTTGTCAATGCGGATGATCACCATGAAGGATCTGCAATAGTATAAATTGCTGTTGTTGTTGCGTGGCCCTATGGTATAACTCCTTTACAAAAATCAGGAAAGGATCAATCCGTGGACACCGCTAGTCTTATTCATTCAAGAAATATTACAGTTAATACGTTTGAACTCGGGGAAAATGAACTTTTCATTGAGGGAATCCTGCAGGATCACCGTTATTTTCCGTCATATCTGTATACGGCCAGGGAATATATCGATGAGGGAACTATCCACGATATAAGGGTAAAACTGAAAATATCATTGCCTGAGCTTGTAATTGAGGAAGCGGGAGCTGAAATGGAGACGGTGCCGAATGAGCTTTGTAAAGAAGTGAAAGACATGTTGCAGATACTCGTTGGTATGCGGGTCAGGAAGGGATTTACCTATGCGGTGAAAACCAGGATGGGTGGCAGACAGGGGTGTCTCCACATGGTAAACCTTATCCTCGCCATGGGATCGGCTGCCGTTCAGGGCCAATGGGCGTATTACAGCAGGAGGAGGCATGAAGGTCAGGAGGAAACAGCCCCGGATACCGACCTGTCGCTCGTGGCTAACAGCTGCCATTTGTGGAGGGAAAACGGTCCACATTATCAACACATGCTGAAACTGAGACGCGAACAAAAAGAAAAGAAATGATAAAGATTTTCCACCAACTCTTTGACAGCGAGGTAATAATATGATAGGTTCACTGTCAGTTTGGTAAGAGTATTTAATTTAATGAACATAAACATAACAAAACGTCATCTTTTTTATACAACACCGCCTTTTCTTTACGCGAGTATTATATTCATTCTGTCATCGCTGCCACATCAGAAGGAACACCAATTCTTTTTTCTTGACTACGATAAGCTTTTGCATTTTATAGAATACTTTGTTTTGGGATATCTGTTGATGCGGGTTTTCTCTGCATCTTCCGGGTTGACGATTGTCCGATACTCTGCAGCTCTGACTTTACTGTTTGGGATACTTTACGCTGTCAGCGATGAGTGGCACCAGTCGTTTGTGTCTGGCAGATGTGCCTCTCTGTGGGACATTGCGTATGATACAATGGGAATTGCCTCAGCCGCGTGGAGCTATAAATTCGTTCGTTACAAGATAACTCTTGTCGACAATATAGAAAAGAAGATTGAACAGATTTCGTTATGAGAGACAAACTGATCGTAACCGTGGATGGCCCGGCAGGTTCGGGCAAGAGCACGGTCAGCAAGATCCTTGCCAAGAGAATTTCATATGCATACCTTGACACGGGGGCGTTGTACAGAGCGCTGGCTTACAAAGCTTTACAGTCCGGGGTAGCTTCCGAAGACGGCGAGATGCTGACGAAATTGTGTAATAACGTTGTCATAACACTTGAAAGTGCCGACGGAGATATGAAAGTCTTTGTCGATAATCAGGATGTGACCGATAAAATAAGAACAGAAGAAATTGGGACCGTTGCCTCGGATATTTCCGCACTTTCCGTGGTACGGCAATCCTTACTTTCGGTTCAACGGCAGGCTGGTCGTGGAGGCGGCATCATTGCGGAGGGGCGGGATATGGCAACAGTCGTATTTCCAGATGCGGATATTAAATTCTATCTAGATGCGGATGCGTCGGAGCGTGGCAGGAGGCGTTATCTGGAGCTTTTGGAAAGGGGCATGGACGTTGAACTGGACGATATAACCGTGAGTCTGTTGCAACGGGACCGTCAGGACAGTCAGCGGGAGATAGCACCACTCAGGCCGGACGAAAAATCCGTCATCATTGATACGACATTTCTTACGATAGATAATGTTGTGGAAAAAATGGTTGAACTAGTAAGATATTTTATTAAAAATACTGAATGATTAATATGTTGCGACAGAAGGTTTTGGCTTAATTAGCTTGAAATTTTGTTATCACTATGCTACTCGACCTCTATTCGAGGTACGTATATAAAATGTCAGGGGGTAATCAATTAATGGTTAACGAAGACAACATAAACATTGACAAAGAAAGTTTTGAAGAACCGATGGAGAATGAATTGCCATTGGACCACGAGAAGGAGGGGGACGCATCGCTGCAAATGGAAGAAGCGATGAGCTTTGCGGAGCTGTATGAAGAGAGCTTGCAGGATGTGCCATTCGGCGAGATTCTCATCGGAAAGGTTGTACAGATTAATCCTGATGTCGTCATGGTTGACGTTGGCTATAAGACCGAAGGTCAGGTGAGGGCGACGGAACTTCACGATAAAGATGGAAACATCACCGTTGAGGTAGGTGATGAAATTGAAGTTGTGGTGGATCGAAAAAGCGAAGACAGCTTGATCCTCTCTCGATATAAGGCGGTTAAGGGTAAAGTATGGAATGATATAAAGGCTGCCTGTGAAACAAGTGAGATAATGCAAGGCGAAATTGTAGAGCGGGTTAAGGGTGGTTTTTCTGTTGACATTGGAATAACCGCATTTTTGCCGGGCTCGCAGGTTGATATCCGCCCGGTCAGAGACTATGACAAATATGTCGGGCAGACGCTCGATTTTCATGTCTTGAAATACGATAGAAAACGGAATAATGTCGTTTTATCAAGAAAGTCGGTTCTTGAGAAAGAACGGGAAGCTGAAAAATACGAAACTCTCCAGAATATAGAGGAAGGCAAGGTCGTGGAAGGCATCGTGAAGAACATCACGGACTATGGCCTTTTCATAGATTTGGGTGGTATAGACGGACTGTTGCATATCACAGATATATCTTGGGGACGAATGAAGCATCCCGGCGAGACTTTCTCTAAGGGTGACTCGATAACGGTGAAGGTGCTTACATTTGACAGAGAAAATGAGCGTGTGTCACTGGGATTGAAGCAACTCGCCGAGAACCCCTGGGACAACATCATGGAACGGTATGTTGTCAATAGCGTTGTAGAAGGCAAGGTGGTAAACATAGTTGACTATGGCGTGTTTGTTGAAATCGAGCAGGGTGTCGAGGGTCTTGTCCACATTTCGGAAATGTTCTGGACAAAAAAGATGAAACATCCTTCCAAAGTAGTCGCCGTGGGCGATATCGTGAAGGTCATGGTTATTGATATTGACCCTGAAAATAAACGAATCTCTCTCGGATTGAAGCAGGCAATGCCGAATCCGTGGGAAACCCTCAAAGAAAATTATCCTCCCGGCAGTATTGTAAGGGGTAAAATACGAAATATTACCGATTTCGGACTTTTTGTAGGCATTGATGATGAAATTGACGGATTGGTTCATGTATCCGATATTTCATGGCGAAAAAGGATTAAGCATCCGGGTGAATTATACAAAAAAGGTGACGAAATAGAAGCGGTAGTGCTGAATGTTGATGTAGAAAACGAAAAGTTTTCTCTCGGCATTAAACAACTTGAAAATAATCCCTGGGAAGAACTTCATACGAAATATAATATCGGCTCGACAATTACGGGTAAAGTCACAAACGTAACGGATTTCGGTGTATTTGTCGAAATCGAAGAGGGTATTGAAGGGCTGGTGCATGTCTCGGAATTGAGCCATCGACGTGTGAAATCTGCCAAGGATGTGTATAATATCGGCGATAATGTAACTGCCATAATCAAAAATATTGATTCTAAAAACAGGAAATTGGGCCTCAGCATCAAAGACTTCGAGTCCACATCCGAAGAATCATCCATGAAACAGTACGTCAATAATAAAGAGAAAGTTGCATCAAATCTCGGTAAGGCTTTGGCCGGTCTCAAAATTTATGACGTCTAAAAAGGAATAATAGCTACCGATGAGAAAGCACCCTATTATTTATGGGTTGGTGCTATTGGTGATTGCGGGGGGTGTTTTTTTCCTTTTTGCATATGTCATCGCATCGCTCGGTGGTGAAGACCATATCGTGTCCATGAGTGAAAAGATCGGTGTGGTCGAAATAACGGGTGTAATCAATACCTCCAAAGAGGTGATTGACCAGCTGGATAAATATGCTCGTGATGATGATTTGAAGGCAGTCGTGCTGAGGATAGATTCTCCCGGCGGTGCCGTTGTTCCTTCACAGGAGATATATGACAAGGTTCGTAGTCTGAAAGAGCTGAAAAAGGTTCTTGTATCGATGGGATCTGTGGCGGCATCGGGGGGATATTATATTGCGTGCGGTGCCGATAAAATTATCGCAAACCCGGGGACAATCACGGGAAGTATCGGTGTGATAATTCAGTTTCCCCAGCTCAAAGAACTGTTGCAGAAGATCGGACTCAAATCCACCGTCATCAAGAGGGGGAAGTATAAGGATGTGGGTTCACCCTCGAGAGACATGACGTCTGAAGAAAAGGCTCTTATGCAGGCGGTCGTGGATGATATCTACGACCAGTTTGTCGAGGCCGTTTCCCTGAGTCGTAATATTCCTAAAAAAGATGTCGAAGAAATTGCCGACGGACGAATTTTAAGCGGACGACAGGCGCTTGAGATCGGACTCGTTGATGAACTGGGAAATCTCGAGTATGTGATTGACCGGGCACGCGCTCTTGCAGGTATTGAGGGGGAGCCTGAGGTTGTATACCCCAAGAAGAAACGCAAAGGACTGTTGTATTATATAATCAAGGAATCCATATCGTCCATCACTGAAGGACTGGAGAGTGAAGATACCGGCATACGCTATCGCTATGTGAAATAACGACAAGGTACCAGGAATTACGCAAAGGGTAGCCTTTTTATGAACTACAATAACATAATCGTAACAGTTGAAAACAGATTCGCGCTTATTACCCTGAATCGGCCGGAAGAGATGAATGCGTTATCGAAGGAAATGAGGCGCGAACTTGAAGATTGTTTCAGCAATCTTGAACGTGGTGATCACATTAACGCGGTTGTAATTACCGGGGGTGATTATGTGTTCTCCGCGGGTATGGATATCAAAGAAATGGCGGCATTGCCGGACGGGGAAATCGAAGATTACTTCGTGGGTATGATATCATATCTGCAGAAGATCTATACTTTCAAAAAACCGGTTATTGCTGCTGTCAGTGGAATTGCCTTGGGTGGCGGATTCAACTTGGCAACCGTGTGTGACATAATTGTTGCGTCTGAAACCGCCATATTCGGTCACCCCGAATTGAAGTTCGGTCTCAACCCGCTCTTTGATCCCCTGTGGCGGATCGTCGGCATGGCCAAGGCAAAAGAGATTACGATGCTGGGTGAACCTATCGCTGCCAATGAAGCCCTTAGAATCGGACTGGTCAACAAAGTTGCATCACCTGACAAATTTCTGGAAGACGCTAAGACAATAGCGCGGGAAATCGCTGCAAGGTCTGCAAAGGCAGTGCAGGCTGTAAAAAGGATATCGGATATTGTTCCTCGTCTCGATAGGAAAACAGCACTTGAACACGAATTCGAGATTTCGGCTCTTCTGTTTTCACGAGCAGAGCGTAAGGAACACATGAGAAGTTTTCTTGAGACATTAAAAAAACGGAAGAAAAAATAAAAATCTTCCGTCTTGTCTTAAAACGTCGGTTTGATCATTGGATCAATCCTCATCCATGTTCGGTCTGGCAAAATCTTTCAGCTGGTCTCTTCTTTTCTTGTGCTGCAATTTGCGCAGGGCCTTTGCTTCAATCTGCCTGATTCGTTCTCGTGTGACCCCCATCATTTCGCCTACTTCTTCGAGGGTGAAAGGGCCGTAATTACAGGCAACCCATGTACAATTGCAAAATGTTACGTTATTTAACCACCACTCGCATGTCTTGTCGTCGCATGCATCAACGATAAACGTATTTGTTTTTTTACATTTATAGAAATCAGCCAATGGGAAAATCCCCCTTAAAATTAATAGCAAAACTATCTCATTTACTAATGTAAGCGTAAAATTCTTTTTGTCAACAAAATAGTGTGAATAAGTTGTAAAGAAATACACACAAAGAGATGGAAATATAAGAAATGTGAATTACTCGTAGGTTTCTGACGGACATACGAGCGCCCTGAGAACGGAACCAATGGCTATGCCGGAAGGGATAACATGTTGTGTCAGATGGAGAACACACGGATTTCACAAGACAACACACCAGACAATCAAACCTGCTACCTTTCTAGGTCTGGCGGGATCTTCTGCAACCATCCCACCTCAAGGAGGCCCCAGAACCCTGCCAGTATGGCCTCTGCAGTGTCATGCCTCAGGGCTGTGGGGCGATGGGTGCCGGACCATTCGATAATCCTGCGAGCGATATCTTGAGCCTTGTGCTTTGCCATGCGTCCGCTCCGTTGCTCACGGTGGTAGAGCAGTGTGGCCCGCCACATTTCGGCACTGATCTGAAGTACCCGAATCTCACGCCTGTCGGCTTCATGTTTCCAGATTTCCGCCAGGGTGCCGCCTCCCTCCAGCACCAACCATTCGAGTTCGTCGATATCGTCAAGGATGCCCTTAACACCACGTCGCAGCCGCGAGATGTTACCAAAGTTGTGAGAACGGTACCACTGCAGGCGACCATCACGACCGTAGAGGGCGAATCCGGTTTTAACTCCAAGATCGACAGCGAGTAAGGAAGGCATCCGTCTTCATTCCCTTATAATATTCTACAATCGTTCAAAAGAATAATGCTTTACCATGGGGCGTGGTACAGGAGAAAGTTCGCAATATGGTAAAAATCGAAGGAAGGCAATCTGTTATCCAATAGTGCAAATGACAACTTTACACAACAAAAGAGACGCAACCAATAAATATCAGTCATGATACAACCTGTGACAAGAAAATACTACCGAATTTTATGTCGGGGTCCCAGATCCGTTGTATGCAACACGAGAGTGGTTATCAGAGAAGATGATGGCAGTGGCAGCAGAAATAAAAGTGGGTGCTGCAAAGGGAGCACTTTAGGAAGAGTGGTCGCCCCATTTTTAGGGAAGCAGAGTCTGTCGATTTGATACATGTATGGGAATGATGTACCGCGTGATACCGAAACTTAGCAAGGGGGGCGATGGTCCTTTTTGTGACGGAAAAAAAGCGGTCGGAACAAGTGGCAGTTTTCGACGAAATATGCAATAAGGAAAATCAATTTACATTGTAGTTGTTTCCGCGTCTCTTGAAAATTGGGTCGGAAAATGGACCCATGAGCAAGGCTAGAAGTTATTGCCACACAGTTGAAAAGTGTTGGTGATTATAGGACAGGCGCATTCGAAGGTGATATGCAAGAAGGGAAGAAAACACACAGTCGATTCGGCAACGACACGATATATCAGAGTATGATGCAGGGGGATAGGCAAATACTTGGATTGGCAAACAAAACCTATTATAAGGTGCTTACGTAATGAAAACCATTTTTGTTACCGGTGCAACAGGTTTTATTGGAAGTCACATTGTAAAGCGACTTTTAAAAAAGAAGGATACCCATATCAGGATATTAGTCAGGAAAACATCTGATATAAGTGCATTTCGAGAATATATTGCTGAAAAAAGAATCAAGTGCATTTATGGCAGTCTTTCCGAACGGCAGATATTGATGGAGGCGGTACGAGACTGTGATATGATATATCATACTGCTGCTTGTGTTGATGTTGCCAGTAGTAAATATGATACACTTATTGCAACCAATGTAGTCGGGACTCAGAATGTTGTTGATGCGGCGGTTCGAAATAAGGTCGGTAGGTTTCTATTTGTCAGCAGTATTGGTGCAATTCGTCGATCGACACACGAAAAAGTCATTGCCAACGAGGATTATGTCTACACTTGGTGCAGTACTGACATAAAAACGTATCAATACTCAAAATATTTGGCTGAAAAACATGTTATTTCAGCATGCAATGGTGGGCTAAATGGCTTTATCGTTAATCCCTCGATTGTTGTTGGTCGAGGTGCACATAACAAAGCATTAGTAAACGTTTTTAAAATTGGTTCTTTCCCCTTGTTACCAATAACTCAAGGGGGAATAAATTTTATCCATGTGGATGATGTCGTTTCCGGCATCGAAGCAGTTTTAGGAAAGGGGAAACCTGGGAAACGATATATACTTGGAGGAGATAATGTAACCTATGAAGAATTATTTACCCATATAGCCTCGCTTTACAATAAGAATCCCATCCATGTCACTATCCCAACTTTGTTTCGATTTTGTGTTCCTCCATTTAAAAAAATGTATCGCTATTCGTACTGGTCTTCAAGACGAGCACAATCTGAACTCGAGTGGAAAGCAGCGCGTGGTTGGAGGGATTCGATTGCAGAAACATTTACCGAGCTCAGAAAGTTAAAATTGATTTGAAAAATATTGTCGGTATCAGTATGGGAAGTTAAAATGAGGGAACTGTATACAAATTGTAATAAAAAATGAAGAATTTCCGATCTATAGAATAGGAACGAACGGCAAAGTCGAAAAAAGAAGAAGCTGAATTCAGTGTATGATTCTGAAGCGGATGCGTTCGGAATCGGAGATTCTAACTGATGCATCTATGAGGGGGCTGATAGACAGATTTTATGAAACGTTTTCCTGCCGAAGGCAGGAATAAATGGGCTATGTAATGCACACGATCGTGAAAAGGAAGGCAAACGCTGTGTGCGATGCAAAACATAGTTTAGGTATGGACCTATGAAATATTCGAAAGAGAGACTTCGTGGGGACGGCAAGGAGTGTGTGAAGATTATATTTGAAAAAGTGGTGTTACATCGTGTGGGTTTCGGGTTAAAACAGGGGTGAACGCGATTGTGGTTTTTTATGAGTGTCCAGAGACAAACACGTACTTTGGGGGTGGTGAATTTTGGGAAGACTGATACTTTGCCACCAACGTAGGTGACCAGATAATGGCAGAAGTAATCAGAAAATATATTCAGTGTCAACGTGATCAATAAACAATTTCAAACCGGTTAGAATTCTTAGAAGGTGTTTTGATCTTCCCCTGAGAAAATGGACACTGCGTTAAGCTGACATAAAAAGCCTTTCAACGTCACAGGTGAAACATACCCCGAGGATGAATGTCTCTTGATATGTACTAGCTAGGATCTCCTCTGACAACCACCCTTTCTGAGGACCGATGTCCGACTATGCTTTAACTGTCAGATCGTGGTCTGTATTCATACCCAACATTTTCTCTTTTGCCAAGGGTAAGCTTTCGATGAATGTCATCATGGGTGTTCTGACCTGGCAGCGTTTACCCTGATGCGGTCGCTGGGTATTGTACCGTTCAAACCAGGCATCAAGATCCCGCTGCAACTCCTCAAGGGACCCGTATATCTTTTTCCGGAAAACAATAGAGTAAAACTCATCTAGTATTGTTTTATTGAACCGTTCACAGATACCGTTGGTCTGCGGCCGCTTGGCCCTGGTTCTGGTGTGATCGATGTCATTGAGCGCTAAAAAGAGCTGGTATTCATGTGTATCAGGCCTGCCACAGAACTCCGTACCTCTGTCAGTCAACATGCGTAAAAGTGGAATCCCATACTTATCGAAAAACGGAATCACCCGATCGTTAAGAAGATCAGCAGCGTTGATAGGATGTTTGCTCGTGTAGAGTTTGGCAAAATTAACGGCAGAATACGTATCGATGAACGTCTGCTGATAAATACGGCCGACCCCCTTGAGAGTACCGACATAGAAGGTGTCCTGGGCAACGAGATAACCGACATGTTCAGTCTCAATCTCACCCCAGGCAATTTTCTCTTCCTTGGCCTTTTCCAGGGCTTTCAGCTGTGCTTCGGTAACAACCTCGCCGTTTCTTGCCACATGCGCTTCAAGGGCCTTTAAACGCTTCTGGAAGGTCTCCAGATCGTGTCGCAACCATACACAGCGAACACCGGCAGGGGATATGAAGATCTCCCGCTGTCGCAAGGCATCGCTCACCCGTTTCTGTCCGAGCGATGGATCTTCAAGCGCGAGAGCCACAACGGCCTGTTCCACATGTTCGGCTACACGATTTCTCAGATTGGAACTGTGACGATTCTTCTCATGGAGGGCTTCAATGCCACCTTCCTCGTAAGCCTTTCTCACACGATAGAAGGTGTCTCGACTGTAGCCCATGACCCGGCAGGCTTCTGATACGTTTTTTAAATAGGTCGCTAACTCTAGCAATCCCAGTTTGTTTTTGATAAGCTTCTCTTCAGTAGTCATGGCGTGCTCCTTTCTTTATTAAAACTTTTCGCTAAAGTTTCCTCAGAAAGGGTAGCTATGACTACGACCTATATTTGTCAAGTGTCAGCTTTGATTGTAGCTATCTCACTAGATACGATTGTAGAATATTGCATCTCATATCATGTCTTTAATAAAAGTATCCTTATTTTGTTCCATATAATAAGATAACTCTTTTAAGTTAAATGAATTACTTACATATTCCAAAACTTTATCATAATCGAAAAAAGCATCAGTCTTATTGTAATACTCAAACAATATACGTTTTGGTGTGAAGTATTTGTATTTACAGTCCTCACTCGACAATGGAATGTTCTCTTCAGTTATTATCTTCATGATTTCCTGATTATTATATTTAAGTAAAGGCTTGAAGATTGTCAGACCATCTTGCAATTCAACCAGTGGGTAAAAACGTTGTGCCGTCTGAATAAATCTTTCTTCTGTACCTTTATCCACTCGCGCATTGTTATTGATACCATGACTGTAAATCCCAGTTACTAAATATTCTATAGAGTAGCTCACAAGATCCCATAAAGTATAACTTAAAATGACAACAATACCTTTATTTTCTTGTTCAGAATTTCTCAAAAAATCTAAAAGATACGATCTTTTTATTTTCTGACAGACACGACACGGATTTTTCCCCGCTTCTAACGCTTCTGCAAGAAGTTCATCAGAAACATTGACATCATGCCACTGGATATCTACATTGCGCGAACGCCAGTAGTCATCAAGTATTTTCATATCAGTATCGGTAAAAACTTGTTTCGGATAGGTTGCAACGCTTGTCTCGAACTCAAACTCAAATTCTTTTGCAGCTGAAAGGAGAAATGACAGGATCACGGAACTATCTTTACCGCCTGTATACAACATATATACTTTTTTGCCCGGAAAAGTTTCCAATATCGATTTATGTTCATTCTTCCAATCTGTGTAATTTAAGTTCATAGTGTACCGTCTCCATTCAGTAGTAAAATTTCCCCTTGGGACAATTATCTTGAAATCATGATTTCAGGGTAGTGACATACTGTATTTATGATTCCGATAAAACAATTATGCCGTACTGTTATCATTGATCTTCCGGCCTATTAACGCTTGACTGATTCGGCTTTTTCCCTCTGCAGATTATGATCGGTGTGTAGGTAAACCTCCTCGGATCATTGAAGAATATCTTGAAGTCATATAAAAAGGCATCATACCCGCCCGGATATTCCTGAAAGAGTTTTTTTGTCTTGAAAAATGTCATCTCTACCTTCTTGATCCAGTTGAAATGGTCACTGGATTTCAGCTTACCGTAGATTAGGTGGTGAGGGATCAGGTCAACCTCAATTTCACGGAAACCGAGATCATAGAGATAGGTATAGAGTTTTCTACCTGCAAAGGGGTCGAAATTATATTTTTCAACCATCTCTGCAATCAGTTTCTGTAGGGTAGTTTCCATCTCAGGCTTCATAGGGTAGTGAGTCAAACAATTATAGTCAAGATCGAGCAAACACAGACTTCCATCGGGTTTTAAACAGTCAGTAACGTTTCTGATAATGTCGGTAGTCCCTTCTAGATAATGCTCCAGAACAAACCGCAACCAGACAAAATCAAAGTGTCCGATATAAGCAAGAGGATCCCTGAGATCCATCTCACGAAACTCGATACCCCTGGCACCCTCATATTGTTTTTTTGCAAAGTCGATTCGATTTTTTGCAAAATCTATCCCGAGAACTTCTCCGCCAGGCTGAACCAACTCATGTAGGATGGATGTTGTTTTGCCTGAACCGCAACCACCGTCAAGAACACGCGCACCCGGACCTATGCCACACAATTGTGCCTGTTTTTTTACATCCTCGGGATCGGTTTTGAGATCAAGCCTCAATGCCTCTTCAGGATTCTCCATTAGGTAGCTATCAGATATTTTCATCGAATACCCACTCCATTGCAAAATTCGATACCAGTCTAGTAATTTCTTGCCCGGCAATTAATGCATGTTTTTTGTTTAGTGTTTAAAATAGTCTTGAAGAATTTCCTCATGATCGAACACGAGTTGATTCGGCACCGTCGCTTTATCGAATATGCCGATTTCGGCTGCGTCGTCGGCGGCTTGGGGCACCCCATTCGCCGTGGCGATAAAAACGGTTGACACGGTGTGCTGGCGGGGGTCTCGATCGGGACGTGAGTAAGTATGCATCTGTTTAATGAGAGACACGTCGAGAGAGGTTTCCTCTTTTGCTTCGCGTATGGCCGCGTCTTCAAGGGACTCACCGTAGTCAACGAATCCTCCCGGCAGCGCCCAGCCGATCGGTTCGTTTTTACGCTTTATCAGAATAATCTTTCCGTGTCCCATCTCAATGATTATATCAACCGTCGGTACGGGATTCCGGTAGATCTCAATTTCCGCCCCGCATTCAGGACATGATTTTGTATGTTTCACACTCATTAAAACTCCTTAAGGGCAGGTGGTTTTGTACATCGGTTCATTTAATGTAAAAGAAGGAACTATGTCAAGAACGAATATTGGTAACTAATTTTAAATTCTTGACAATTTGAGATCATTTCATTAGCCTACAAGACTAAAAACCTTTGTTGGGGTAGGATATGGTTGGAGTATTGATAATTACGCACGGAAACTTGGGAAACGAACTTATTAAAGCCACTGAATTGATCAAGGGTGACTTACAGGGGGTTCTGGCGATTTCGGTCGATGCAACAAATGGTGTGGAAGAACTTAAAAAAGAGATTACGGTTGCCATAAAGAAAGTCGATTCTGGACACGGAGTACTGATCCTGACGGACCTGTTCGGCGGAACTCCGTCTAATATTTCTCTTTCGTTTTTGAAGGAACAAAAAGTTGAAGTGGTTACGGGTGTTAATCTGCCGATGATGTTGAAAATATCGGAGAAGCGGGGGGATAAGACACTCTATGAATTTGCCGATTTCATCCGTAATTACGGCAAAAAAAATATCTACTTGGCAAGTGAGATTCTGAACAGAAAAGCAAATGGTAAGTAAACGCGGCAAAGATGTGCCGTCAGTGTATTTACACATCACATTAATTACCGGTAGACGTTGGATTATGTGTTTCTGAATATTCGATGAATAATACATTTATAAGAATTGACAACAGGCTTGTTCATGGTCAGATTCTGGAAGGCTGGGTTCCCTTTATCAAGGCATCCCGTATCGTGGTCGTTAATGATGAGGTTGCCAGTGACTTATTTCAAGAAACGGTCATAAAAATGGCCGTACCTCATGATATTGAGGTGCTGGTGTTTGGTGTTGATGAGTTTGCAACTGATTTTGCGCAAAAATACAATGATAAAAAAGAGACGATAGTTCTTTTCAAGGATATAGATGATTCTCTGAGGGCATTTAAGACCGGCTTTTGTTTTGACCGATTGAATATCGGTAATGTCCATCGAGACAATGGTTCACTTTGCTGTTCAACCTCTATATTGCTGAATAATAGAGATATTGAAAATGTTAAATACCTTATGAATAGCGGGGTTAAAGTAGAAGTCAGGTGTGTGCCCAGGGATAAGCCCCTTGATTTTTTTGATATTGTAAAAAAGCTCAAATGAATAACGGATAGTATGTGAGACGGTCATGCTGATCAAGTCTGTGTGGGTGGCTCTGGCAGGAGGTATCGTTTGCCTTGACAGAGTATGTTTGCAGGCCATGATATCGAGACCCATCGTTGCCGGTCCAATAACGGGAACAATACTGGGAGATCCTTTCACTGGTCTGGTTATCGGGGCTTTTATTGAACTTTTGTGGCTTGACCGGTTGCCGATAGGAATCTATGTGCCCCCGAACGACACTGTGGTGGCAATACTGGCAGCCGGATGTTCCGTCATTGTTGGTAATGAATTGGGGCATGTATCACACGAATTGGTCGCAATGACTGTGCTGTTGTTTGTACCGCTCGGTGTTGTAGGCCAGAAAATTGATGTCTGGATTGTACGATCCAACAACGTGCTGTCGGCAGAAGCTCTTGAAAGTGCTGCCAAAGGCGATTATAAAAAGATTACACGGATACATCTCAGAGGACTGTTCAAAATATTCTGGACTTCTTCTGGTTTGATTCTGGCTGCTCTGCTGCTGGGTTCGAGTTTGCTCGTGTGGATCTATCCTTTTATTCCCGGAAAAATATTAAAGGCCTTCTTTTACACATATTATTTTTTACCTGTTCTGGGTATTGCCGTGGCTCTCAATACGGTCAAGATCAGGGGAACTCTCCCCGTATTTTCCGGTATTTTTTTGATTGTATTTTTAATAGCGGAATTTTTATAACGAAATTATAAAATGCCGCCGTGATATGCGAGAAAGATAAAGGGTGAAAAAGCGCAGTAGTGCAGATACCGAGGTTGGGCCGGTTCAAATAAGAGTAATGACAGTGAGTGATCTTCCGGATGTGCTTTTGATAGAGCATACGGCATTTCCTACACCATGGACCGAAAATATGTTCAAAGAAGATCTCTTATCGTCCCTTTGTTTTGATATGGTGGCAACATGGTCGGGTCAGATTGTCGGCTATATAGATTTTGCACTTATCATTGACGAAATACATCTCAGAAATGTTGCCGTTCACGCGGGCTATAGAAATCGTGGAGTGGCCGCAATGTTGCTGGATGAGATGATGAGGATCGCAGGTGCTAAAGGAGCAAAATGGTGTACCCTTGAGGTGCGAAGGTCAAATGTTGCTGCAATAAAACTTTATGAGAAATACGGATTTGAGATCAGGGGTGTACGGCCCCTGTATTATCGTGATACCGGGGAAGATGCACTCATCATGTGGACTGCATTGAGGGAACATTTCCACAATAGCAGTAACCCGGACGCACGCAAAGAACATTAAATCAAAAAATGAATGATAGGGAAATGAATGCGGTAATAAGGGTTAGTGACGGTTGTATAATTGAGCAGCAGGAAATCGTGCAGGATCATTATTTGATGTCGATTAAAGTGCCGGATGAATTCATGAATGCCCGTCCCGGCCAGTTTGTAATGATAAGGATAAAAGATCGGGTGTTTCCATTCCTGCGACGACCTTTTAGTATCTATTCGGTTTATTCCGCGAAGAGCAACACGATCATGGAAGTCCTTTACAGGGTTGTCGGACAAGGAACATCAGTTCTTTCACGACTTCTGATAGGTGATACTGTCGAGATCATGGGACCTCTGGGAAACGGCTTCGATATGGATCCGAAATATGAGACGATTGCTCTCATTGCAGGGGGGGCCGGGATTGCGCCACTGTCATTTCTTGCTGAGTATCTTGGGCGGCACAATGTGATACGATCCACAGATATAACGTGCTATCTTGGTGCCCGGACCGCAGATTCCCTTGTCGGTGTGTCACGTTTAAAGGAGACTTGTTCTCAAGTGCTGGTAAGCACGGATGATGGCAGCACAGGATACCATGGACCTGTCACCGATCTTGTGGAGACACATGTAAGCCGTTATGCTAACGATCATTCAAGGATGTTTGCCTGTGGGCCCCGTCCCATGATTCGCAGACTGGGTGAAATTATCATCCCGCATTCAGTTGCCTGCCAGGTATCATTGGAGGAGAGAATGGCCTGCGGCATGGGGGCGTGCCTCGGATGCGTAGTTGAAGTGACACCGAAGGGTGGGTCCCCTCGATATAAGAGAGTGTGTAAGGATGGTCCTGTGTTCGATATAGACGAAATTATCCGAAGCTAAGGTGGGAAAGTCAGTCGTGGTGAAAACAAAAATCAATATGTGTGGAATCGAATTGAAAAATCCTGTCATGACCGCGTCCGGGACGTTTGGTTATGGTCAGGAATATGCCCCCTTTGTAAACATCGAAGAGCTCGGGGCTGTAATTGTGAAGGGCCTGTCTGTTGAACCCCGGCGTGGAAACCCACCGCCACGTATTATTGAAACACCCTCGGGTATGCTGAATGCCGTGGGGCTTGAGAATATCGGAGTAAAATCATTCGTCAAAAATAAACTTCCGTATTTAAAACAATATGATGTTGCCGTCATCGCAAATATTTTTGGCGAGACCGTTGAAGAATATGTGAAAGTAGCTGATATTATTAACGATTCTGAAGGGGTGTCGGCTCTGGAGATAAATATTTCATGCCCCAATGTGGAGCGAGGTGGTATTGCCTTCGGAGGTGATCCGGATCTGGCCTACGATGTGACATCATGCGTTAAAAGAGTGACCGATTTGCCGGTGATTGTCAAGCTCTCTCCCAATGTGGGTGACATCACTCTCATAGCGAGGTCTGTCGAGGATGCGGGGGCTGACGCGATATCGCTGATAAATACCGTGAAAGGTATGTCTGTCGATATCGAAAAAAGAATTCCCCACCTGAAGAATGTTACCGGTGGACTCTCGGGGCCTGCAATTAAGCCGGTAGCCCTCAGGATGGTCTGGGAAGCAGTCAATGCCGTGTCCCTGCCGGTTATCGGACTAGGAGGGATTATGAGTGCATCGGACGCCCTTGAATTTCTGATTGCAGGTGCGCGGGCAATAGAGGTGGGCACGGCGACCTTTGTTAACCCCCGTGCCACCCTTGATATTATTGAAGGTATCAAACATTTTATGCATAAAAATAATATTGTCGATATAAACGATCTGATTGGAACGCTTGTTGTTGAAGGGGGTGATGGATAATGGGAAAGGCGGAAACAATCGCCGAAGGAATATATATCATAGGGGGACCCAATATTTCGCATTCATCCGATGCGACATCATTTATAATAGATTGTGGGTCCGAACTGGTCATGATTGATTCCGGTGCAGGCAGAAGTTTTCGAACGTTGGTGAAGAACATTGAAGACGCTGGTTTTGATCCGTATTCCATCTCAACGATCGTTCTTACTCACTGCCATATTGATCACATAGGATCGGCGCCGGACTTTAGGAATAGTTTCGGTTGCTTACTTGTGATTCATGAGGGTGATGCCGCTGCGGTTGAGCAGGGAGACCAGATACTGACGGCTGCACATTGGTACGATACGGTATTTCCACCCACCCCGATCGACAGAAAGCTTACGGGTGACCATGAAGTCCTGCAGTGCGGCAGCGAAGAACTGCACTGTTTACACACGCCCGGCCATACGCCCGGTTCGATTGCAGTGTACATAGACCGGGGTGGAAAGAGAATCCTCTTCGGCCAGGATATTCATGGACCCTTCTTGCCAAGCTTTGGGTCTGATATCCAGGAGTGGAAGAAATCGATGCAAAAGCTGCTCGATCTCAATGCTGATGTTCTGTGTGAAGGACATTTCGGGATCTTTCGGTTACGGGTGAAGGTGGAACAATATATCAAGGATTATCTACGACAGTATTAGAAAAAATCCATTACTAACAGATGTATGCTAAGAAGAATTATAATGAAGGAAAAAGATTTTTACTTAATGGAAAATGATGAAGAATCCATCAGGCTGAAAATAAAAACGGATCCGGAAACAGTGAAAAGGCAGGCTCTGTGGTGCGGTGTAAAACCGGGCATGAGAATTCTTGATGCGGGATGTGGTCCTGGAATTACAACTTCGATATTACACAGTATTGCAAGTTCGGACGGGCATGTCATTGGTGTTGACTATTCGGAGCAGCGAATAGACTATGCAAAGGAACATTATGGTACCGATAAAGGCATAGAATTTATTGTTCATGATTTAAAAAACCCTTTAAATGAATTCGGAAAATTCGATATGGTCTAGATTCGTTTTGTATTGGAATACCATAAGGTCGGTGGTTATGAGATTGTAAAAATTTTACAGGAATGCCTGAAACCCGGAGGTCTGTTATGTCTGTTGGATCTTGATTATCTCTCCTTAACTCATTATGAATTGCCGGCTGGGATGAATGATATGTTACATAAGATAATGGACCGGTTAGAAAACAAATTTAATGTCGATGTATATGCCGGCAGAAAACTGTATTCATACCTTTTCGATCTGGGGTTTGAACAAATCAATGCCAGCCTTGTGGTCCATCATTTGTTTTACGGTGACAATATAAGGGACGAAGATATATTTAACTGGATAAAAAAATTAGAGGTAACTTCAAAGTGGATGGATGACTTGTTTGAAAGAT
>Ga0272442_10004026_pt1 | contig 20253 bp, 9 predicted proteins | sample SSMForm2O_FD_200262 | JGI IMG/M metagenome (GOLD analysis project Ga0272442, IMG submission 200262) | Marine sediment archaeal communities from Little Sippewissett salt marsh, Falmouth, MA, United States - SSM-Form-2O | ecosystem: Environmental > Aquatic > Marine > Wetlands > Sediment ... | reverse complement strand
CGCACGAATCCCGTGCACATACATGGCTCAGCCTCCTGCCCGACAACGAGTCTTGTCAACCCATTGTCAAAGAAGAGGTTGAGCCGTCTTTTCAAGCAAATCTCATCCGCAGACGTGGCGGAGAGCCCGAAGTACTATGTCAAGGGCATCCTGTTGGGCGGGGTGAAGGGATAGTGGACCGTCGACAGCCGGAGCGGCTAGACCGATTAGAAGGAACCTGCAATGCTGACCACATCGAATCGAGTACTGATCCTTGGGACCGTGGCTATGGCGTACCTCGTGACGTCGTCCAGTGCTCCGGCGGGTACGGGCGAGGCGGATGTGCTGGGGCTCTTCCCCGACTCCAGGGCCCCCACGTTCTATGGGAAGAAGAGCGAACTGGTGGTCGGGCGCCACTTCCAGCCTTGGGCGCGCAACAGCAAGTGGCACCCCGAGATCGATGAGAAGTCGGTGTTCCACGCGCGCCTGCAGCACAAGTCCGTCGACGAGCGATGCTGGGAGATTGGGATCGGCAAAGGCGGACAGATGTACTCGGTGTGTTCCTCGTTCGGCGAGGCCATGCCGCCGCAGACACCCCACAGCCGGTGGATGGACGAGGCGTGGCAGTTCACAACGATCTACGGGCATCTGCTGGGCAGGGATTTGCCCAGGCAGATGCAGCCGTATGGGAACTCCTTCGTTCATCAGTCCGGCATCTACACGCGGGAGAAGGACATCGAGCCGTTCTACTCGCCGATCCTCGCGACGCATCACGATCCCCAGCGGCGGGCCTATTCGGTGGTTTCGTGGGGCCAGATCCCGCACGCCAGCGTCAATCGCAGCGGCATTCTCGTGTACGTGCAGTACCGCGATCTCGGGGCGGGGGTGATCGAGGTCACCTACGTGATCTACAACTTCGAGAACGAGCCGATGAGCAACCTGGGCCCCTGGGGTGGTGTCCGGACATCGGTTTTCCCCGAGCACGTGGTCTCCAACCCGGACGGCAGCTACCGGTTGTTCACGCCGTGGAACTACGGCTCGCCCGGGTGCCGAATCAACTTCGAGGACACGGGCGGCTGGGCCGCCGCCACGCAGAACGCGAAGAACCCCTACAGCTACGCCATCGGCGTGGTATTCGGCAAGAAGCTCGACCGGAAAGGGACGCACCGGGGCAAGCCACGCTACGACTGCGGCAACAGCCGGCACGGCAAGCGAGACTATACCGTGCAGGCCACGGTGATCAACATCAAGGACCGGCCGTTCATGGCACACCTGCTGCGGATGTACTTCGTGATCGGCACGCTTGCGGAGGTGAGCAAGACGGCCAACAAGCTGGTGGACTACGCAGACTACGAGCCCATGAACTTCACCGAGGCGAACACACCTCTTGTCGCCCTGTATCCCAGGCGGTGCCCCGGTCGGAAGGAGGCGGTGTCCCGGCGAGCGCCGGCCGGCGGGAAGACCGGTCCGCTCTGCAAGGTCTATGCCTGGCCCGTGCGAGGGTCGCTGCCGCTGTTCGTCATCAAAGAAAACGCGAGCGGCCGCTATTGTGTCACGACCGACCCTTACACCGGGTGCGAGCGCGAACCGTTCAAGAATCCCTTCCCGCCTGACGACCGCCTTCACAAGAAGTACGCGAACCGCACCGTCTACCGGCCGTACACACGAAAGACCGACTGGATCGAACTGCTCGGGTTCGTCATGCCGAAGGCCACGGCCGATACGGCGTCCGTGCGTCTGTCGACCGTTCCCGGCGTTGCCAAGGTCTTTCGACCCGGGGAGAGAGCCGAAGCAGACGCGATCATGGTACGGAAGTGAGCCGCTTTGACGCTTGGCCGTGAAGGAGAACGAGATATGACAATCACGAAATCACTGTTGGTGCTTCTTCTTGCCGGGACCGCACTCGCCGCGGGTCGGGACGGCGAGACGCTCCCTGCACTCGAGGACGGAAAGGCGCCGCGGACCTTCGAGGCAATGTGGGCCGGATTCGATCCTCGTGTCGAGCCGCTGGAGATCGAGGTGCTGAAGGAGTGGAAAGAGGACGGCGTGATGCTGAAGGTGTTGCGATACCGCATCGGTATCTTCAAGGGCAAGAAAGCGATGATGGCGGCCGTGTACGGATATCCGAAGGGCGGCAAGAACCTGCCGGGCCTGGTCCAGATACACGGCGGCGGGCAATTTGGGAATCACAAGGCCCCGCTGACCAACGCGAAACGCGGGTATGCGACAATCTCCCTCGCATGGGCCGGGCGCATCAGTGCGCCCGGGTACACGGTGAGCAAGCGGGGCGTCCAGTTGTTCTGGGACGGTAAGACCAAGGACCCGGCCTACAGGCTCACCACGGACTGGGGGGCCCTGGATGCGTATCACGCGCCATGCCGGAATCCCAGGAACAGCTTCGCGAATGTAAAGCCACACCCCTGGACACTCGACAGGGTTGACTCTCCCCGAAACAACCCATGGTTCCTCGTCTGTCTCGGGGCGCGACGGGCGCTGACCTTTCTAGAGAAGCAGCCGCAAGTGGACAGAGACAGGCTTGGCGTGTATGGACACTCCATGGGGGGGAAGCTGACGGTGATGACGGCCGCCGCCGATCCCAGGGTCAAGGCGGCCGCGCCGTCGTGCGGCGGCGTAAGCAACCGAAACACGGGCAACGTGCTCTATGACGCGACCATTGCGGACGACGGTCACCTCAAGAGGATTTCCTGCCCGATCATCTTCTTGAGTCCGGCCAATGACTTCCACGGCAGGATCAATGATCTGCAGAAGGCTGTGAAAGAGATCAAGAGCAACCAGTGGCGCATCACCTGCTCTCCCCATCACAACCACCAGGATACGGCCGCCTATGAGGTGGCCACCCAGCTCTGGTTTGACCAGGTCTTCAAGAGAAACTTCACGTGGCCCAAAACGCCGGCGTCTACATTGGTCCTGGGAGCAAAGGACGGCATCCCGACATTCAGCGTTACCCCCGACTCATCGAGGAAGATCCTGTCGGTTGACATCTTCTATACCCAGCAGGGATCCACCCCCCAGGGAAGAAGGAGACGCCGGGACCTGGAGAACGCGATCAACCGCTTCTGGCACTATGCCAGACCGCGGAAGATCGGCGATCAGTGGACCGCTTCTCTTCCGCTCCTGAGCATTGACAAACCGCTCTGGGTGTATGCGAATGTTCTCTATGCGCTGGATGAACCGGTCAGCGGGGCAGGTTATTATTACGGCTCGTATAGGGCGGACCGCTTCAATCTGTCCTCGTTGATGAGCATGGCCGGTCCGGAATCGCTCAAGAAGGCGGGCGTGACGGCGACGATGGCCCCGACTCTGATGATTGAGGATTTTCAGGGAGACTGGAAGAAGGAGTGGTTCATCTACTCAAACGATCCGGGGGAATGGCAGCGAAGAACGCACAAGCTGTATAACGAGAGATACAAGGCCCCCGAGTCGGCACGACTGTCGCTCGAGGTGCGCTCGAGAGAGCCGAACAAGCTGGTGATTGGGCTGGACGAGACCGCCGCCCAAGTCGTGCTTGATGGCGGGAGCAGGTGGCAGAAGGTGATCCTGTCCCCGGCCGACTTCAAAGACGCCGACGGAAAGAAGCGAACCGGCTGGGAGGGTATAAAGGAACTGAGATTGAGCCTACAGGAACACCTGAGACCCAAAGGAAAGGGCAAGCCGGTTACGCTGGGCGCAGCGTGGAAGGGCGCCCCGCCCGAATTCCGAGACCTCCGCTGGCTCGGCGGCACTTGGAAATAGCTGGCAGGAGCCCACAGGCGTGCTTAAGGCAGATCCGGCCAAGAGCAAGACATCAGGCGGTCGGCCTTATTGTGTGGAAACGCAGCGTGAGCACGATGCCACGCCAATAAACGCCTGCTTCAATCCGGGCAGGCCGTTAGGATGGGAACTACCTGTCCAGATGGGTCGTGGCCTCGTGTGCTACCGCATGAGCACTTCACATGGCGCGGAGACCTGGGGCGCTCGGGCCCGGGCCACGTTGTGATTGCCCAGACGGGAGAACGCAGGCGATGACACGCGGGCAAAGGAGGGGTAGGCGCAAGGACCTATCGAGGCGAACGGCACCGTCCGGAACCGATCCCGGCGAGATCGGTCCCATGCGCGTCGGGGGGCGGGTCAAAAGTGCCCACGTGGGGGCGGGTTAAAATGGCCCAGTGATGCTGGTCTCCTTATAGCTCATCGTTGCTTCTTGCGGCAAGCGGTTTTGGCGTTCGACGACGCTTCGCCGGCGGTGGGAGGATCCTCTCGCTTGCTCTGCGATCCACTCCTGCCGGCCGCAGGCGGGCAGACCTCTTTCTCCGTCTTCTCCGTCTTGTCTGTCTTCTCCGCGATCCTCGTCCTGCCGGCTCGGTCCCGCAGCCGGTACCCGTGGGAGGGTCGGCTGCCGAGGGACGTGGTACCGCAGGGCCACGCCTTCGTCATAGGCGCGGAGAATCACGTGGAGTTCGCGGTGCGCGCCCGATGTTCGGCGCAGCTTCACGGTCAACTCGTTGCAGCGGTCACGGACCTCGCTACGATCGCCCCAGACCGCCTCCCAGGTCGAGTCCAGCGACCGGATCACCGTGCCGACAAGCTCGTACGGGCCGCTGAAGTCGCCGCGCTCCGTCTCCACGCCAAGCAGCCCGTCCTGAATGACCTTGGCTCCGTTCAGCCAGATGCTCCAAAGGGGCTGTTCGCCCTTCATGGCGAGCTTCACTTTCACCTTACCGCCGGGCGAGTGGATCGCCGGGGCGAGTTCGGCCGCTCTGGCGGGGGCCGCACGTACGGACCCGGGGCGGGAAGTTGCGAACATGCCGGGCTTCATCGCTTCCTTGGGCGCAGCCCTGGTGAGGCCCTCCACCATCAGCACCAGCCCCGGATCTGAGAGGTCGCCCGGGGTGGCGGCCATCAGGCCGACGCGACGGATCACGTCCCCGGGGATGGTCAGCCGACCGCCGTCGATGCGGACGTCAGCCGTGATGTCGACCGGCGTGTCGCCGGCCAGGTCTTGCGCGAGGATGCGCTTGCCGGACAAGTCCCCGCGGGTGACCAGAGCAAGGCTGCGGTACCGCCCGAACACGCCCACCGGGCGACGGAGCCGGCCGACGTCCAGAACCACGTCCGCCAAGGGGAAGCGCAGGGCGCGGCGCCCATCGACCTCGAAGCTGCGCGGAATGGTGGCCACGCCGATCTCGCCGTCTCGATGGCGTCCTGCCAGCACGTACGGAGGCTCTTTGCCGCCGGGCATCGTCAGCGTCGGCAGCGGCAGACCGCCGCGAGTGATGCGGGCCGGGGCGGGCTTGCTCTTGAAGTCGGTCACCATCCGGCTGTCGATGAGGTACTCATCCCCCTTGGGCGTGGGCTGGGCAACGCGATGCCAGCGTACCGCGCGAACGACCTCATCCATCCGCCGCTTGATGTCCCGAGACTGTTCGACGAAGAACCGGTCGGGCTTGCCGTTCGGCATGGGGCCGACAAACGGATGGCGCATCACCCCGCAGGTGCAGGCCAGCGCCGCGCCGATGTACACCTCGTCCTCGCAGTTGATCATCCGGCGGTCGTCGGGGTCGTTCCTCGCCAGAAAGGCTGCGATGCGGCGGAGGGTCTCGGGAATCGAGTTATACGGATGCACGTCGTACGTCCTGAACAGGTCGGCCTGCACGCACTTTGGGCCGGCCTCGATCCAGAGGTCCGGGGCCATACGCCTGGCCCGGGCGGTCAGCCGGAACTTCCACAACGGCTTGCCGGGCACGCCGATGCCCCAGTCGACCTTCCAGTTGGCGATTCCCGCCTCCCGGCACCACGCAAGTCGCCGACCCCAGTAGGTATCGCTGTCGATCGGCAGTTCCTCGACGTTCGGGCGGGAGTTGCAGATCCACAGCCCCAGGTCGCGCCAGCCCCGGGCCTTGACATCGTCGCTCAACTGCTTCAATCCGGCCGCCGGGCTTGCCTTCTGGTAGGAAGGGAAACGGTCCGGGTGGAGTCCCACGTTGCCCCGCATCGGGTCGTTGTGCCCTCCGCCCAGCGGGAAATCGACGGCGTCGTCCAAGAGGAAGGTGAGATCCCCCCGGACCTTCGGATAGAACCCCAGCCAGTTGCGGCGGGGCCCCTTATCGAACAAGTTGGCCTCGACCATCGTGTCCGCCTGGTCGCCGGAGCCGGCATAGCTGCAACAGAATCCCTGGACGTTCCAGGTGCAGAAGTAGTCGGGTACGGTGCTGGCGGTATCGGGCACCAAGCTGCGACCGGCGGCCGAGGACCCCGCCACCATGGCCAAGAGGGCGCCACACGCAGTCAATTCGCATCTCATGTCAGTTGCTCCTGCGTGAGGATTCCGGAAACGGCCGCTGCCCTGCCGGGGCATCCATCTCCCGTCTTGAGGCAGAGGCCCCCATGACGTTCTTCCGGGTTTATGGTCTGATCTTGATTACCACCGGCAGCGGTGAAGGCCAGGAGCCAGGCAACTCCACGACCAAGCCTTCCGGGCCTCGGCTCCACGGCACCGAACCCTCGAAGCCGAGCAACGAAACCCGTCGGACGCTCGGCCCTCCGTCCCCCGCCCCGGCGGCCAGCGACCGGACGGACCCGCGCAGGGCGTCCGTGTGGGCCAGGAACAACCCAAGGAACCGGTCATGCCGCTGTCGATCAAACGATGCCATCACCGGTGTTCTCCGCGCCCAGTTGACACTTGCCGCAGGAAATCCGCGCGGCCAAGCCGGTGCCGCCTCGTAGACAGGCACTGGAAGACGGTCCTTCGGAGGAAGCTCGCGGCCGGCGTTCCGTGCCCGGGCAGCACCAGCGCGGGGCGCGCCGCTGAGGCTGGGGGACGGCCCCGGGATTCTGCTGGGCCTGCGCACTTGAGGCCGGCAGGGATGCGGAGGACGTTCACGGAGTACCGGGGCAAGGTCACGGAGAACCGCGCCGCGCAGCCGGACAGGGGCGTCTCATGCGGCACGATGCGATCGGGCTGATCCAGCGTGTTCTCGTCGGTGGGCTTGTCCGCCCGAATCACAATATGCCGGCCAGTCTGTCCCACCTCGCCGGCGCCCGTCAGCTCTATGTCGGCGCGGACTCTCCCGGTGTGGTAGTTGGTCGCCTTGAGGATGACGGCCTTGTTCGTACGGTCATAGCCGGCGGTGGCAAAGAATGCCGGGAGGTACTCGGCCCGGGCGTCGGAGACCTTCTTGCCGTCGAGGAACATCTCGGCCTTGTCGCGGGTGAGAACGAGGCCGATCTCGTACCAGCGATTCATCTCGATGCCGCCCCTGGTGCTCATGCCGCCCCGGAACGCGGCGCCCTCGGGCTGACCCCGATCCTGGATCGCGGAGAACTGGTTGCCCGCCGCCCCGTAGTTGCAGAAAAGAAAGCGGTCCAGGCCGAAGGCGTTGAAGAACATCAGGAACCCCTCGCGGCCGCCGACGCGCCGTGCCTTGACGGTGACCTTGCCCCATTCCAGCCGCGGCGACTTCAGCAGGATCATGGTCGGGCCGGCGCCCTTATCGGTCTGGCAAAGCGTGCCGTTCCGCACCTGCCACCGTCCCCTGGCCGGGGTGTCCCAGCCCTCGAGGCCGGCGAACTCGTCGCGGTAGACCAGCTTGCCGTTGGGGTCGAACATCCGAAGGTCCTTGAACTCGACGGCGGTGTTCCAGGAACCCAGCCCGAACCGGCCCGCCATCAGCGGCGCGTCGGGATCAGGCTTGGGCTGGACATCGACGGCCGTAGCCAGGTTCACGTCGGGGCGGTTGGCGTTGAAGACCTTCTGCACGTAGTACGAGGCATGGGCGAAGCTTCGGGCGGCGTCGAACTCGATCAGGTTCACCCCCCAGTTCCGCTTGTGGACGTTGCAGAACAGCGGCGCGTAGCTGGCCATCTTCACCAGGTCGCCGTTCCGCTCCATCATCATCAGGAACACCGAGTCGTCCATGGCCGCGCCGAAATCGCCGTTGCCGTGATGGTGGGCGTACTCGCCGAGGTACACCTTCCAGGGCGTCCGCTTGTACTTGTCGAAGTAGTCGAAGTGGGTCCGCGCCCATCCCGACGGGCGATAGGCGTGCTCGTCGACGATATCGATGTTCTCATGGCCGGCCCGCTCAATCGCCCCGCGGTTCAGCCCGCTCCAGTACATGGACATGATCACCGTGATCTGCGGGTACCGGGCCTTGATGGCTTGGCGGAACGTGCGGTAGTAGTCGCCGTACAGGGCGGGCGGATGTTCGTTGCCGATCTCGATGTACTTCAGCGGGAAGGGCTTGGGGTGGCCCATCTTCGCCCGCACGCCCCCCCACCTGGAGTCCACCGGGCCAATGGCGTACTCGATGGCGTCCAGCGTCTGCTGGACGATGGGCTGGATCTTGTCCAGCGGCCAGTTGTTCTCCGGGTGCACCGTCATCCCGGCGAAGGCGACGTACATCGCGTCGGCGCCGATGTCTTCGCAGAACTGGAGGAACTCGCGATAGCCGAAGCCGTCCGTCGAGCGGTACTGCCAGTAGCCCCACATGCCCGGGCGCTGCTCAGGCGGGCAGACCATCTTCCGCCAGTCGGGCGCCGACTCGAACGACAAGCCCTCCACGTAGCACCCGCCCGGGTAGCGGACGAACGCGGGCTTGAGCTCCTCCAGGTACTTCGCCAGATCCGGCCGCAGCCCGTTGGGCCGGCCCTTGTAGGTCGGCGGGAACAGCGAAACCCAGTCCACCTGGAGCTTCCCCTGGCCCCTGAACACGAGCGCAAACCGCCCCGCCGGCTCCCTGCCGGTCGCTTTCAACACGGCCGAGTGCTTCTGCCATTCCTCGCCGGGTTTGACGGCGCCAAAGTCGTGTCGGGCCAGCACCTTGCCGTCCTTACCCTCCAGCACGGCCGAAACGTCCCCGCCAAATGTCCCCGTCCGGAGGAAGAACGTAGCCGCGTACGGCCTGCCTGCCCGCACGTCGATGCCCCAGTAGCCGCTGTTGACGAGCGCGACCTCGCCGCTGCCGCCGGATCCCGACGAGACCGTCATCTCCAGCGAGCGCGACGACGCCCGGTTCATGGGGTTGGCCTCGGTGAGCTTCATCCGACCCTTTGCCCCCCCACCGAGCCGCAGCGACCATCCGATCAGCGCCCGGCCGGGGTCCCAGCCGCAGTTCATCATCCACGGCCAGGGCATGGGCCACTTGCCCTTCGGAACGCCCGGCGGGAGCGACTCCAACTCCATCTTCAGGCCACCGTCCTTCTTCCTGACCAGCTTCATGCCCGGCGGCAGGACCCCTTCCTCGAAGCTGCGGTTCTGGATCAGCTCCGCGTAGATGCCACCGTCGAAGGCGTGGCTGATCTCCTCCAGGAAGATGCCGTACAGGTCCGGCGAGACCGGGGCCTTGTCCTGAGTCAAGTCGACCCGGATGGCGGCCGTCACTGCCGCCTCGGCGGCGACGACGTCAGACGCCGACACTGCCAGACAAACGGCGGAGACGAGAGCGGCGTGCTTCCACATCGGCGAGAATGGCATGGTGGGTTCTTCTCCCGGACGCGCCAGATCGGGTCTCGTTCATCGGGCGATCTGCGTGGTGTACTCCGGCTCAACGTTCTCCAAGAACAGTCCCTGGAACTGCCCTGGCTGGAGTTTCGGCAATGCGACTTCGACGCGATGGGCCGCGCCCGCCGTCAGCGCGGAGACGTCCGCATAGAAACCGACGAATGTCCGTTTCCGGCCGTTGGGGTAAATCGCGCTGTAGGCCTTCCACACCTTGACGGTCTTGCCGTCGATGGTCAGGCCGACGGCCATCTTGTCGTCCGGGTCGGCGATGTGCATGTACAGCAGGAGCCGGTCGGAGCCCAACCAGGTGCACTCAAGGTCGTCGGCGGTGTACGGCACGGGCCACCGGTGGCGGCGCCGGTCCATCTGCGACGCCGCGATCCTGGGTATCCGCAACTCGGCCGAGTACGTCCCGCCCGCAAAGACGGGGTCGTACCTGCCGACCTGTGGGCAATGGCCCAGCCGCTCGCCGGCGAACCCGACGGCCAGACTCAGCACGTCACCTCGCCGCTGGAAGTCCTTCCGGTCGGCGCCGTTGAGGCGGACCTTTCCCGGCGCGGCCCCGGCGGGCAGCAGCACGGCCAGGTCCGCTCGCGTGCCGGTCTCGCCGGCAACATCGTCCAGCACGAGCGTCTCGCCTTCCATGCGAGCCTTGCCGACCGCGCCGAACAAAACGGGCCTGGTCAATTCGGCGGCCGGAACGAGTTCCAGCACTACCGCCTGCGGTCCCTTGACGGGTAGGCGCACGCGGTCGCCGCCGTCCCACAGCGGCCCGCCGGGCTTGCCGATCAGCAGTCCCTTACGCGGGAACAACTCTCGCAGCACGAACGGGCCCTTCCCCGACAGGCCAATGGAAGCATCCAGGGCGAACGACGCGTCGATCCGCCGGTAGTTGGGATTGAACAAGAACACGAAGCCGCGGCCGCCCGCCACGGCAGCCGTGCCATCGATCCGGCCCAGCATCGGCGGACCGATGATCGGCCGGAGGTTCCGTAGCACCGTCAGGTTCCGGTCCGTCCACTTCAGCCAGCCGCGCAGCCAGGCGCGGTCCGCGTCAGAGAAGGCCTTGAATTCGGCCTCGTCGCGGGCCGGCAGCATGCTCATCACGTGGTTGAACGGAGCCGTACCGATCGAGGAGAGCACCGAGTACCGCCAGCCGAGCAGGTCCCAGTCGCGGGCACGGAACGCCCGGTCGCGGATGCACCGGCCCTTGGCGTCGTTGCGGGGCGTCTGGTGGGTCATGTAGCCGGGCACCAGGTCCAGCGGCGTGAACTGCTCCATACGGTAGTACCAGGCCGCCCGGCGCTGACGGTCGGCCGAACAACGGTCGAAGTGCAGGTCCGGGAAGTTCTCGAAACTGCCGGGCTGCTCGTCATTGGTCGTAGGGTGAGGGTACGAGCCCCCCAGCCAGGTCCACGTGCCGAACCACTGGTACTGCTGGCGCCCGTCGATGATCACGTCGGGGATGCGGCGGCGCAGCTCCTCCAGGATGCGCCGACAGCCGTACCACTGGGCGTACTTGCTGGAGGCCTTGTCGTAGGCGATCCACCAGTGATCGAAGGAGTACCCGCTAACGCCCGTGCGCTTCTGGAAAGCAACGAGCTTGTCGACGAACCAGTCCTGGAAGCTCCGCACGCCGGTGTCCACGCCGACGTATCCGCCCGTCTTGCCGCCGCACCACTTCGTCCACTCGGGGTCCTGCTTATAGCCCAGCGTCGGGTACACGTAGGCCATCAGCCGAACGCGCTTTGACGCGGCGTAGTCGAGCATCTCCCGGACGATCGGCGGGACGGCGTCCTTTGCGGGATCCCACTCGCCGCGGCGGATCTTCTGGCCGATGCCCAGCCACAAGACGTTCTCCCAGCCCCAAGCGTCGGTGTTGCCCTTGAGCGGCGCCAGCGCGCCGTTGGCCGGGGTGAACAGGACGTCCTCGCACCCAACGGCCGCCGCCTGGTCGATGATCCGCTTGTACTCCTTCCGCCCTTCTTCCGTCGCCATGTCGATCTGGTAGTCGTTCTCGCACCAGCCGATGTGGACCTTGACGCTACGCTGTACCGGGCGCATCACAAAAGCCGCGACGCAGCGCGTCAAGGCGTCCGTCTCGGCCCAGTCCAGGAAGGGCTTGTCGTCGAAGTACGTCTCGGGGTTCGGCACGTACTTCCACTCGCCGGGCCCACGCAAGGGCAGCCGGACACCGCCAAGCGCGTACGGGCCGAGACACACGCGGTCGGACTCAAAGGGCCCGTACTCCGCCCGCCACTTCATGTCGGCCGTATAGGACATGGCGACCTGTCGCTCCTTCCGCTGCCATGTCAGAAAGGGGTTCTGAAGCACCAGGAACAAGCCGTTCGTCGGCGTCTGCCCCTTGTCCCCGAGACGCAGAAAGACAGCCCCGCTCGGCCTGCTCGCCCTGTGCTCCCGGGCGACGGGCGAGGCGATCTTGGCGCGGAGCACCTCGACGTTCCCCACGCGGCACGTCGCGCCGGCCGGCAGCGTCAGCACGAGCCGTTTGCTGACGAAGTGCCAGCCCGGCTTGAGCTCGTAGACCGCCTCCAACCGCCGGTCGCCGGCCTGATAGGAGTACGCGATCGATGTCTCCCGGCGTTCGCTGCCTGTCAACTTGAGCGCAGGGGGCGAGATTCTCTCACCATCGAGAACGAGCGTAACGGGGGCCTCGGCCAGCGCGACGCTCCATCTCGAGGCCGCATTCGTGATGCGAACCATCCCTGTCGGCCCGAACTCAGCCGAGATGATCCCGTTGTCTAGCTTAGGCGGCTCGCCTGCCCTGGCCGCCTCGGTAACCAGCGACACCAGCACGAAGATCGCCGCGCCTGACAACACCAGGCGAGCCGCGGAGCATAGCTGTATGATCATTGCGCCCTTTCGTCTTGCCGGAACCCAGGACCACCTGATGCCCTGGGGCGTCTGCATTCCGTCTTACGCATGACGTCCCACCGTCGCGGATGAGGTCGCCCGGGCCGGCAATTGCTCTTCCCAGAGAATGCAGAAGCCCCTTGTTGCACTCAAGAAGAAAATATGGAACGATGATATCGCATTGCGTGCAACGCGTCCCCGGGATCAGGACGTTGGGAAGAGGCACGCTAGCCGGAAGGCTCGAGCATGGCCGGGCAACGTGGACAGAGCGGCCCCAATCGGCAAACGCACGTGGCGATGGCGCTGGTGTGGCACGAGTTCGCCCACTGGGTCGGCGCAAGGCGGTACGCCGCGCGGGCCGGATGGGCGCTGCATCAACTCGGCGTGCTGGACGTGCCGCTGATCTCTCGCGGCGCCGTGGACGGCTTGATCTGCCAACTCCACCCCGACGCCCGTGAACTCGTCGCGGCCGTCCGAAAGGCGAGGATTCCCAAGGTCGAGCTGAGTGACCGTGTGCCGGACATGGCCGTTCCCCGGGTCATGCCGGACTTCGCCGCCGCCGGGCGAATGGCGGCCGAGCACCTCGTCGACCGGCGCTTTCGCCGCTTCGCGTTTGTCGGGCTCTCGGAGGCGACCGCAGGTGCCGAGACGGGCTGGTTGCGGGGCTTCCGCCGGGCGACGTCCAAGGCCGGAGGGGAGTTGAAGGTCCTGTACGCCGCCGACCTCCTGGAGAGGCTCTCCTCCCCGCGTGCAAGGGTCCCCAGGGCGATGCTCTTGCCGGGGCACTTCGACGCGGCCCCGCTGGTGGCCGACGCCCTGGCCGAGATGCCCAAGCCGCTCGGCGTGTTTGTCAGCGACCTGTGGTTCTGCGTGGAGCTCCTCGATGCCTGCCTGGCCCGCGGGCTGTACGTGCCCGAGGAGGTGGCGTTCGTCAGCGCGGGCGGCGACAGCCACGAGGCGGAGCTGGCCTCCGTGCCCGTCTCGTGCGTCGTGCTGGACTTCGAGCGACAGGCCTACGAGGCCGCGGCCCTGTTGGACCGCATGGTGAAGGGCAGGGAGGTCTCCCCGCAGTGCCGCTGGATCCCTCCCCGGGAGTTGGTCGTGCGACCCAGCAGTAACGTGACGGCAGTGGAGAGCATCCCCGTCGCCCGGGCGCTGCGGTACATCGCCGAGAACCTGGAGGATAAGCGACTGACCCCGGCGCGGGCGGCCGAGGCCGTCGGCATGTCCCGGCGGGCGCTGTACTACGCCTTCGCCGAGCACGTTGGGGGGCCCATCGCCGCGGAGATCGACCGCCTCCGCGTGGCGCGAGCCGCCGGGCTGCTGGAGCGGACGAGGATGAGCGTCGCCGCTGTCGCCGACGCGTGCGGCTACACCGACCGCAAACACCTGCACCGATCGTTCGTCCGGGCCGTGGGCGCCGCTCCCCTGGCCTACCGGGCCGCGAAGGCAAGGCATACCCGGGCAGGACGCTGACTATCCGCCCCAGGGCAGGAGTACGGAAGATGAACGGCACCAGGAAGGTATACACACTACTCCTGACGATGGTCTACGTCACGGGCATGGCCTTCGCAACGGATGAGAAGGTCTCCGTGGTGGACCGACCGGATACGTCCCGTAGGAGCGGCCTGTATCCCTCCAACCGCGATCCACTGCTGCCGAGTTCGCTGATTCAGTTGCCCACGGGCGCCATTGCTCCGCGCGGGTGGCTCCGCAAGCAGTTGGAACTGGAAGCCGAGGGCTTCACGGGCCACCTGCCGGAGATCAGCCGGTTCTGCCGGAAGGAAGGCAATGCCTGGCTGAGTCCCCAAGGGATCGGCCACAGCAGTTGGGAGGAGGTCCCGTACTGGTTCCGAGGGTTCTGCGCGTTGGGACACGTGCTGGCCGACAAGCGGATCATCGCCGAGTGCAAGCCCTTCATCGAGGCGCTGCTGGCCAGCCAGCGGGCCGATGGTTATTTCGGCCCGCGGAAGAACGCCGGCGATGAGAAACGCGGCCCGGACCTGATGCCAAACATGTCCATGCTGGCGGCCCTCCAGTGCTACCACGAGGCCACGGGCGACAAGCGGGTCCTGGAGCTGATGGGGCGCTACTTCCGATGGGAGCTGACCGTTCCCGACAGGCGATTCTTCGCGGGCGGTTGGCAGGTGCCTCGCGGCGGGCACAACATGGCCAGCGCCTACTGGCTGTACAACCGCACGGGCGAGAGGGCCCTGCTCGAACTGGCCGCCAAGCTCCAGCGAACCGGCGCGAGCTGGATGAACAAGGTCACCGGCTGCCACAACGTGGACTTCTCCCAGGGATTCCGCAAGCCCGCCCAGTTCTACCAGCAGTCGCACGACCTCAAGCATTTGCGGGCGTCCGAGGCCAACTGGGAGAGCATCTTCGGCCTCTACGGACAGGTTCCAGGCGGGATGTTCGGCGGGGACGAGTTCGCCCGGCCCGGATACACGGACCCGCGCCAGGGCATCGAGGCCTGCGGGGTCGCCGAGATGATCCAGTCCGAACTCGCCCTGCTGCGGATCACCGGCGAGGCGAAGTGGGCCGACCGGTGCGAGAACGCGGCCGTCAACACGCTGCCCGCCACCATGACCGCCGACCTGAAGGCCCTGCGCTACCTCACGTCGCCCAACCAGGTGAACTCCGACAAGCGCAGCAAGCAGCCCGGGCTCGCCAACGGCGGGCGCATGCAGGTGATGGACCCGCACGACCACCGCTGCTGCCAGCACAACCTGGGCATGGCCTGGCCCTGCTACGCGAGAAACCTATGGCAGGCGACCAACGACCACGGGCTCGCGGCCGTACTGTACGCGGCCAGCGACGTCCGCGCCAGGGTCGCAGGCGGAACGGAAGTGACGTTCCGCGAGAGGACGACCTACCCGTTCGACGGCACGGTGGACCTGGCCGTCTCCCTGCCTTCGCCGACGCGGTTCCCGCTGTACCTTCGCGTGCCGACCTGGTGTGAGGGCGCCGCGGTCTCGGTAAGCAACCGGCGGCTCGACGTCACGGCCCGGCCCGGGACCTACGTCCGCATCGAGCGCACCTGGAGCGATGGCGACACGGTCCACCTCGTGCTGCCAACGCCCGTCCGCATCCGGCGTTGGGAGAAGAACCACAACGCCGCCTCGGTGAACGTCGGGGCGGTGACGTTCTCCCTGAAGATCGGCGAGAAGTACGTCCGCGCGGGAGGCACCGACGCTTGGCCCGCCTGGGAGATTCTGCCGACCACCCCGTGGAACTACGGACTGGTCCTGAACGGCGGGGACGAGAAGGCCGCTCGAGCCATGGAGGTCGTCCGCAAACCCTGGCCCAAGTCCGGCCAGCCGTTCGCGGCCGGGGACGCCCCCGTGGAGATCAGGGCCAAGGCCCGCAGGATCCCCACGTGGACGGAGGACCATCTCGGCCTGGTAGCGCCGCTCCAGCCGAGCCCGGTGAAGTCGGCCGAGCCCGTCGAGACGGTCACGCTGATTCCGATGGGCGCGGCTCGGCTCCGCATCTCGGCCTTCCCCGCGATCGGCGACGGATCCGGCGCCCGCGTCTGGGCCCCGCCGCCGGAGCCGATGGCCTCATACCACCGCGGCGGGCCCGATCCGATCTCGGCGATCAACGACGGCAAGGTGCCCACCAGCTCCTACGACCGCAAGACGCCGCGCTTCACCTGGTGGGGCCGGTCGCAGTTCGGCAAGAAGCAGTGGGTCCGCCAAGACCTCGGCGCCGTCAAGACGGTCACCGCCTGCGAGGTCTACTGGTTCGACGAAACCCCCGTCGACGCCGATTGCCGCGTGCCCGAGAGCTGGCGCCTGCTCTACCGCGACGGCAAGGAGTGGAAGGAGGTCCGCAACGCCAGCGGCTACGGGCTGGAGGTCGACAAGTTCAACGTGGTGACGTTCGATGCGGTGAAGACCGACTCGATGCGCCTCGAGGCGCAGTGCCGCAAGCGCCGCTCCGCCGGCGTCTACGAATGGCGTATTCGAACGAAGGGAAGGTAGAGGCGTGTACGCGCGAGACGGTCTCCGCCGCACCCGCCGTCGGCTTCAAGGCGTCCTGATCGCCCTGGTCGGGATACTGCCCGCCTGCGCCGTCGCCCCCGCCGCCGATGCACCGCTGGTGGATCTCGACGCCTCCGCGCTGCGGCCCGGGCCCCTCGCAAGCTGGCCCAACGGCGGGGCGCTCGCGGGGAGCTTCGAGGTCCGCTCGTCCGACGGGCCCGTAGTCGGCCCCGTCGCCGGCCGGGCGGCCGTGAAGCTCAGCGAGAAGATGTGGCTGCGTTCGACCTTCCCGGCCCCGGCGTCGATCGTTCGCGGCCGGCCGTTCACGCTGGCAGTCTGGGCCCATCCAGCCAAGCTGTTCGGCAACCACGACGGCGGGGCCGACCTGCCCGTGCGGCAAAGGCTCATCCAGCGAATCGGCGCCAAGCGGGGCCCGGCCGCCCGCAAACGCATCGCCGGGCGGGAGGCGTTCCGGTGAGCCTGCCGCCACCCGCCGTCTCCGCGACTGCTCGGGTGAGAACGTTCGCGAGACAGTCTCGGCTGCGGCGCCGGCCAAGCCGCCCGGAAGCCCGCCCGGCCCCGGGCCCTATATCATGACCATAGGAGAACGAGCATGAGGCGATTGCTACTCTCTTGTCTGTGGGTGAGCCTCGCGGGGGCGGTCTGCTGGCCGCGGCCGGCCGCAGCAAAGCCCCCGGCCGCAACACGTCCCGCACGCACGCGGAACGTCACGTTCCTGTCCACCTCCGACCCGCACTACAAGGCCTTCGAGGCGGCTGACTGGAACCGCGCCGACCGCGAGACGATCGAGGAGATGAACCGCGTCGCGACACTTCGCTGGCCCGAGAAGCTCGGCGCCGGGAGGATCGACCGCCCGCGCGGCGTGGTCGTCCTCGGCGACTGCATCGACGACGGCGACCGCGTGCGCAACGGCAAGGACTACACGGCCGAGCAGTTCCGGCTGTACCTGGCCGACTTCGGCCTGGACGGCACGGACGGCCTGCTGAAGTACCTCGCCTTCGATACGTGGGGCAATCACGACGGCCCACCGATCGGCAAGAGCAAGCAGAGCCGCCTCAACTTCCGGGCTGAGCTGAAGAAGCGCAATGCCGCTCGCAAGGCCAAGGGCCTGCTGACGAACGTCTCGGCCAACGGCTTGCACTACTCGTGGGACTACGACGACGTGCATCTCGTGAGCCTGGGCATCTACCCGGCCGACCGCCAGAACGCCAAGGTCCGCTACAACCCCGTCTGGCACGACCCGCAGGGGGCCCTGACGTTCCTGAAGGCCGACCTCGCCAGCCGCGTGGTGAACAGCGGGCGGCCCGTCGTGCTGATGGCCCACTGCGGCTTCGACACCGACTGGTGGCATGCCGAGGACTGGAAGGCCTTCTACGACGCCTGCCGGCCTTACAACGTGGTGCTCTACCTTTACGGGCACTCGGGCACGGGCGTCCGCGAATGGGCCCCGGCCGGTGAGACGCGCAAGTGGCTCTGCATCAACGACGGCCAGACCACGTCGGGCTTCTTCGTCGTGCAGATCGTCGGCGACCGCATCCGGGCGGCCTACCGCTGCAAGGACGGCCAGAAGATCATCAAGAACAAGGACGGCTCGTTCACGCCGACGTGGGCCGGCGGATGGCGGTGGCGTTTCCCGATCGACCGCAAGCTGCCCGCCGCCCCGGCCGCAACGGGGTGGATCGACAACCAGCGGCAGTTTCGCAGCGACGACCCGAACCTCAACGTGCGGCGGTCGGAGCATTTCCGAATCCTCTGGGGCAGCGGCGCGGGCAAGCGCAAGGAGGAGAACGCGGACTTCGCTCGCGTCACGGAAGAGTTGGCCCGGGGCAACCTCCAGATGCTCGAGCAGGTCTGGCACAGGCTGCACGACGCGGCGCCGGCGGGCATGGGCTTTCACGTCCCGCGCACGTCGTGCAATCCCGAGCACGCCGACGCCAACAGCTACCGGGCCAACCTAGTGATGAACAACACGGGCATCTGGGCCGGCGGGGCCTGGGGAGCGTGCGACAAGTGGGGCCTGCCCCTGTTCGCCCTGCCGCCAAGCTACCTGCGCTTCGACCCGCCCTCGGGCGCCACGCCCCACGAGTACGGCCATACCGTGCTCATCAACGCCGGCGGCTTCAACGACACGCCCTACGACGGCATGTGGCACGAGGCGACGACCAACTGGCTCCAGCTCCAGTTCAACAACAGCTACCCGGGCCCCGGCGGCGTCGGCACGCAGCCGTTCCTGTCGGTCCCCCACGGGCGAAACTACTACGACTGCTGGCAGATCTGGGAGCACTTCCGCGAGGACCCGCGGTACGGCTGCGCGTTCGTCAACAAGGTCTGGACGCAGGCCCGCGGCACGAAGAGCAAGGGCGCCGAATTCATGTGGGACGCGATGGTCCGCCTGAACCCGTCCGGCTCGTCCGACCCGTACAACGCCATCAAGGACGCCGTCGGCCGAATGGCCGCACGCAACGTCATGTGGGACTACCAGCGGCAGCCCTACTTCCAGCACCACAGCCCCCGCACGAGCGACCCGCTGTCGGCGATGTACCGCCGGGCCTATACCGAACTCGTCCGTCGCGGCGGCGACCGCACGCACTTCCGCGTGCCCTTCGCCCACGCGCCCATGCAGTGCGGCTACAACGTCGTGCCCATCGCCCTGACGGGCAAGAACGGCGGCGGCTACGCGGTGAGCGTGAGCTTCCAGCCGCTCTGGGACCCGTCGCGGGGGAGCGACTGGCGGACGACCCTCGTGGCCGTCAACGACAACGGCGAGAGCCGTTACTCCACGATGTGGAACGCCGGGGTCAACTCGATGACCCTCTCGGCCGACGAGAACCGGCTGTACCTGGCCGTCGCGGCGACACCGGACTTCATCCCCTTCAACGGCTTCGAGCGCCCGCGGATCACCGACCTGCCGCTCCAGCCACAGGCGTATGAAGTGTCGTTCGTGGACACGGAGGCCACCGCATACGAAAGCCGCCCCGCCCGCCCCGAGGGCGTCGAGGGCAAGCGTCACGCCAACGGCGGCGGGTTCGTGGCGAACTCCGCCCAGGTCGACCCCGCCGCCTACGTCGGCCCCAACGCGATGGTCCTCGGGCGGGCGAAGGTCTTCGACACCGCCCGCGTGGAGGACTTCGCTGTGGTCAAGGACAGCGCGGTCGTCAAAGAGCTCGCCATCATCAGCGGACACGCCCTCGTGCACGACAGCGCGGAGGTCTCCGGGCGAGGCAAGGTGCGCGACTGGGCGACCGTCGGAGGCAGGTGGAAGGTCTACGACAGCGGCCGCGTCCTGGAAAGGGCGTACCTGCGGGACCGGGGCGAGTTGCACGGCCACGCCACCATCAAGGGCAACACGCACGATTTCGGCGGGGCGAACGTCCGCGGGCACGCCATCAAGGACGGCGACTGCTGCAACGGCGCGAACGTCGATCGCCAGGTCCTGATGTGTTGGGTGTGGGGCACGGACCAGAAGTACGCCGACAAGCAGCCGGACACCGGCGGGCTGTACTGCCGCTTCGCCTTCGACCGTCGCAGCCCGATCTACGCGCTGGACAGCTTCGGCGTGATGCACGGCTACCTGATGGGTTCGCCGCGTACGGTGGCGCTGAACGACAAGGCCTGCCCCGGCGCCCTGGAGCTCAACGGCACCGACCAGTACGTCGAGCTGAAGCGCGATGTGGCGGACTTCCACGACACGACCCTCGCCGTGTGGGTCCGCTGGGCGGGAGGCCCGGCGGGGCAGAGGATCATCCACTTCGGCGACGGCCGGGAAAAGTACGCCTATCTGACGCCGAAGGCCGCGGGCTCGGGCAAGGCCCGCTTCGCGATCACCCTCCGCGGCAAGGCGGGCGAGCAGGTGCTCGACGCCCCGGCGGCCGTCCCCGCCGGCAAGTGGAC
>Ga0272442_10004025_pt1 | contig 20257 bp, 12 predicted proteins | sample SSMForm2O_FD_200262 | JGI IMG/M metagenome (GOLD analysis project Ga0272442, IMG submission 200262) | Marine sediment archaeal communities from Little Sippewissett salt marsh, Falmouth, MA, United States - SSM-Form-2O | ecosystem: Environmental > Aquatic > Marine > Wetlands > Sediment ... | reverse complement strand
GTTCTCCGCCTGCGCAATACCGGCGGTCAAAAGCACTGCTAACAGTAACACCAGTGCCCTAATTTTCCAATTTCTACCCTTTCGTGACATAGTAAACTCCTCCGCCTGTTTCCAGCGGTTTGTCTGAAAAAGAGAGCTCAAGGTTCTTGAAGAAGGACTCTATTGAACTGGTTTTTTGGTCTTGTTACATTGCTCCGTTAGAATTATCGAGACAGCCGCAGATTAAAACTATCAGACATATCATCAACGCCCCTAAAAGAAAACTAGCCTTCATGAATTACTTAGCCGGGCGAGATATAAAAATTGTTCGATGATTCTATCTGCCTTGATATGGCCTCACGCGGAGTATATCATGGCCTACAACGAGTATCGGAAAGAGTTCCTCTGATTTTCGCGCCCACTTTGATTATCTTCACATTTCTGAAAGAGCCCCGCAATTCGTCCCTGCTGTTCACGACAACAGGCACGTACCTATAATTTCGCCCAATATAATCCTTGTTTTCTTTCTCTGTGAACAAGACCGTTCCATGCCATCCGTTCCATCCGTTCCTTATACTGCCCGAGATTTTCTTATATGCTTTAGAAAGTTCCATGCCGCGCTTCTTCACCTCCTTTACCGGAAGCTGTTTCATCTTGCCCGCGTTTGTCCCCCGGCGCGGCCAGAATCGCGATATGTTGATATTCTCCGGCCTTAACTCTTTTACCAGTCGAAGAGTATGTTCAAAATCCTCCCTCGTTTCCGTCGGGTAGCCGACAATGATATCCGTGGATATGCTAACATCCAGGCCTTTCCTGAATTCATCTATGACCTTCTTGAACTCCTCAACCGTGTATTTCCGGTTCATTTCAGAAAGCACTTTGTCAGACCCGGACTGTAAGGGGATATGTAGGAAGTTGTAGATTTTCTCGTTCTTGTAGACTTCTATCAAGGGCTTCAGCATCTCAAGCGCGAAATTCGGGTTCATCATGCCGACACGAACTCGAAAATCCCCCTCCGCCGCGACAATCTTATTCAGCAGCTCCGCAAGATTCGTGCCCGTATCAAAGCCGTAGCAACCGTTGTCCTGAGATGTCAGCCATATCTCTTTGACGCCCTGTGAAACGCTCCTCTCAACGCTTTTGATTATCTCTTCTTGAGGGTGGCTTTTCAAATCGCCACGGGCCAGCTTCACCGCGCAATAAGAACAGCTGCCGAGACAACCCTCTGCTATCGGTATGACCTCCACATAGGGGTTTGAGCGTAACCTTTTCGAGCCGGCTTTTGACCTGAAGTGCGTTGTCATGGGTTTCATGCCGTGCAGGTAGTCCTGCAAAACATCGACTATGTTGATAGAATTCGTCCCCATGAAAGCAAAGTCCGGGAATTTGCTGCTTACATCGTATGCCTGAGGCATACATCCTGACACTATGACTTTTCTTCCTCTGAGGTCCTGGAGCTTTCTCAGTATGCGGTTTTCTGTAGGGCCTTTGACGATGCATGTGTTGATGATGAGGATATCAACGTCTTCACTGCCGTACTCTACTTCATAACCGAACTCCGAGAGCAGGTTGCCCATTATCTCCGTATCCGCGCGGTTTGCTGAACATCCGTACGTCAATATCCCGACTTTCATTCTGTGTTTTTCATTAACTAACTGTAATTACATAAATCCAGATTAAGAATGACCAGCGAAAAAATATTGAATGAGGTTAAATACCTTTACAGGAACGTGCTTAACGAGATGGGGAAGGTCATCATTGGGCAAGAGGACATAATAGGCAGTATGCTCATATCGATATTCACGGGCTCTCACGCCCTGCTGGAGGGATATCCGGGCTTGGGCAAGACTATGATGGTGAAAAGCCTCTCCAAGACCTTGGGGATGGACTTCGGCAGGATACAATGCACTCCTGACCTTATGCCTTCCGATATTACAGGAACATACGTCATAGAGGAAGACCCCAGAACGAAACAGAAGAAATTCCGTTTCCAGAAAGGGCCTGTCTTTACAAACGTTTTGTTGGCAGACGAGATAAACAGGGCAAGCCCCAAGACGCAAAGCTCGTTACTCGAATCCATGCAGGAAGTGCAGGCCACTATAGGCAACAATACTTTCCCGATAGAGCCGCCGTTCTTCGTCCTTGCGACACAGAACCCGATAGAAATGGAAGGGACATACCCCTTACCGGAAGCTCAATTAGACCGTTTTCTGCTGAAAATACTGGTAAAGTATCCGTCCGTTGAGGAGGAAGATAAAATAATAGACCGTTTCACCAGCGAAAACGAGCCTGATGTGAAAGCCGTTCTGGACAAGTCAAAAATCATAAACATACAGAAACTAACGAAGAACATACCGATATCCAACGAGATAAGGCATCATGCGCTTAGGATAGTTGCAGGCACACGCCCGTCAAAAGAGAACAAGATAGCAAAACAGTACTTAGATTATGGAGCCTCACCCAGGGCTTCCATAGGTATAGTCCTTGCGTCAAAAGCCAGAGCATTGATAAACGGTAGGAACTACGTGAGCAAGGATGACATAGAGACTATAGCTCTGCCGGTTCTAAGACACCGCCTTATACTGAACTTCGAATCAGAAAGAGAAGGTATTACAGCGGATGATGTGATAACGAGCATTATCAAAGAGGTGAAGTAATGGCCTTGTCCTTAGACTTTCTCAAACAGCTGAAAAAGCTGAAACTACTTACGAGAAGGCGTGTAGTAAGCAGCTTTGCCGGGGGAAGGGCTTCCACACGTCTTGGCAGAGGTCTTGAAAGCGCAGACAAACGCCAATACTTCCCGGGAGATGATATACGATTTATAGACTGGAAGGTCTACGGAAGGACAGAGAGACTGTTCATAAAGCAATTCGAGGAGGACAAAAGCCTGACGACACAAATCCTCATAGACTGCAGCAACAGTATGGACTTCAAGACTGTGGAGCATACGAAGTTCGAATACGCCTCGATGCTTGCAGCCGGATTTATGTACCTGATAACCAACGAGAACGAGAAATTCGGTCTGATGACCTACTCCACGAAAATAAAGGACATCCTAAAGGCAAACAGGGGCAAAAAACAACTCCTGAAAGCCATAAGCGTCATAAACGAGCAGAACGTTTCCGGAAAGACGGACATAGGAAAAGTTGCCAACGAATACGCAAAGAGCATAAAGACAAAGTCCTTAGTCATACTGATATCTGATTTTCTCGAGCCTGTGGAGAACATACAGAATGCTATCTACAGGATATCGAAAAAGACGAGGAACTTCATAGTCGTGCATGTCGCAGACCCCATAGAATTCGACCTCAACTACAAGGGAGAAACGCGCTTCTTCGATCTTGAGACAGAGGAGTCGAAAAAGGTTTACGTTAGTCCCGATTTCCAGATGAGGTATTCCCTAAGGTTTATGCAACACGTAAACAGGATAAAACGGATATGCAAGGCCGTCAACGCTGATTTTTACTCGATAAACACGAAAACGCCGATATTCGACTCGATATTTGATATAGCGCACCTTCAGGGATTGAAGGTCCATCATTAGACTAAAATGGAAGTGCTCTTCGGGAATCCGTGGGCTTGGAACCTGTTTTGGCTGCTGCCCTTAATCGTGATTCTGTATCTTCTCAGACCGAAGGTCAAAAACATCCGCATACCTTCGTTGATGTTCATAATTGACCTCGAAAGAAAGCGCCGTCTGAGATCCTTGTTCAGGAAACTGATAAGAGACCCCCTGCTTTTCCTACAACTCCTGATTCTCGCACTTTTGATAACTGCGATACTTGAGCCGTTCTACTACGCCAGAGAGCCGATAGACGTGGACAGAAGTGTGGTTATAGTTCTGGACGTCTCGGCGAGCATGCAGACAACGGACGTAAGGCCTTCGAGATTCGAAAAATCAAGGGATGCCGCCCGACAAATCCTGCAGACCTTAAAGGACACCGACACTGTCAGTATAGTGCTCGCAGAGAATATCCCTGTCACTATGCTCAGGGGTTCGGACGCAAACACCGCAAGAGGCATACTGGACAAGATAAACCCCAAGGCCACCTCAACAGGGCTGGGTAATGCCATAATGCTGGCAAAGGATATTCTTGCAGAGTCGGAGTCTGAGAAGAGCATATATGTGATATCGGATTTCTCGACACAGACCGGACTGGATGCGCTGACAGCCCAGAAACAGGCATTTGCAGCCGGCGTAACAGTCAACCTCGTGGGAATAGGCGAAGAGGCGCAAAACATAGCCATAATCGATGCAAGCGTCGAAAGAGACATCGAAGACAAAGACAGATGCAACGCAAGGATCCTGGTAAGCAACTTCGGGGAGAAAAAAATGGCGGCCTTCGTTATGACGCTGGACGAAAGCATAGTGGGCAGCAAGACTTTGGACATAGAAGCAAACGGCGAAGATTTCTTCACATTGGACTTCCCTTGTTCAGGAAGCAGGCACGTTTTCAGTGTAAAAAAACAGAAGCCGGACATACTTGATGTCGATGACGAAGTGCAACTCATCATACCGAGAAGGGAGCGACATAAAGTTCTCCTAATACGAGAAGATGAAGACGACAGTTACCTCTCGTCTGCTTTGGAGATATCCTCCGTCGTGGACTTCGAGGAGGTTTTTGCGCCGGTTCTGCCGACGCTGGACGAATACGACATAGTAATCCTCCAGTCCATAACGCCAGGGAATATTCTTAGTGGCACATTCGAAGCTTTAGACGATTTTGTGGAAGAGGGGGGGAAGTTGATAATCATAAGTTCCGAATACCTGTATCAGGAGACAGACAAGCTTGACGCGTTGTTTCCAGTGGACGTGATGGGGCCGACTGAGGTTTCCGGGGTCGTCACACTGGAAAGAGAGCACGAGATTACATCCAACATAGATATTGAAAGTGTCACAGTGAAGAAGCATCTCAGAGTCGATGCAAAGGACAGGACCGTGGAAATTGCTTCGGTTTCCGGGGACGAAGTCCTCGCTTACAGGGAATCAGGCAAGGGGTTGGTGATGTTCTACGGCCTTACTCCCGACAGCGAATGGAGTAATTTCCATCTAAAACCATCATTCCCGATATTTTGGCTGAAGCTCATAGAGTGGATAGACAAAGACGAAACTTCGTCGGAATACCTTAACTTCCGCACAGGAGAGCAGCTTGCACTGAACGAAGAAGCCACAGTGGTCAAACCCTCGGGTGAGGCCGTCATAGCCTCCAGGATATTCTTCGACGAGACAGGCATATACCGTGTTGAGGGCTTCACTGACACTTTCTCGGCAAACCTTCTCAACAGGAGGGAGTCGCAGCTTCTCGGCAAGCCTGAAAGTATGGAAGACCTAATCTCAGAGGGATACTCTTACGTGCAGGACTCCGTAGAAATCGAGAGAAGTCTTTACACCTATGTCCTTTGGGCCGCGATAATCCTGCTTATAACAGAGTGGGCATATCTCAAAAGAAGAGGAACACTATGATAAGCTTGGAAAATGTATGGAACATGCAGTTTTTGGACTTCGGCATATTGTGGAGTATAATACCTGCTTTCCTCCTGCTGTATCTTATCGTCAGAGCAGTCGGGCTCAACAAAAAGAGGGGCTTATTCCTGCTGTGGCGCTCGCTGACTGTTTTAGTCGTCCTTCTTGCAATAGCCTCGCCTTTTGTAATAACTGAGAAAGACATCACAAAAAAGAGCATGAGCGTTACCCTAATAGATGACTTTACAGATAGCATGCAACTCTATCCCGATGGAAGCGTGCAAACATTGAAAGAGGAACTCGAAAAAGACATCGGAAGTACAATATCCTCGGTTAACGTGATGAACATCTCCGGAGAAAGCCGTTTAGGTGACTCGGTTTATGACGCCATCGTCTCTTCCGGAGTAGAGAAAAACGTAATAGTCCTGAGAAGCGACGGACAGAGCACCTATGGGAAGGATCTTTTAACAGTGTCGGAGTTCGCGCCAAGCGTCAAATCCAACATACTAACGGTAATCCCGGAGCTTGCTAAAAAGGACGTCTACATAAAAGACATCGAGGTTACAGAGAAACTGACAGCCGGCTCGAACGTGGACGGAAAGGTGAAGGTCGGCCTTGTCGGGGACTCCTCAAGCTATGAGATCGTTGTGAAGATAAATGAGGAAACAGTACTTGACACGAGCAAGACCCAACTGGCAGAGGAGGATGAAGTAGCGTTCTCAAAAACGCTGGAGAAAGAGGGGATATACAGGATAACGGCCACCATAACACCCTCAACAAAGGATGAATTCAGTGAGAACAACATTTACTTCAAAACAGTAAACGTCGTCGAGAAGCCCGAGATACTCCTCGTGACAGAAGCTGAGGATTCGCCACTCGCGCAGGTTCTGAAAGAGACCTATGACGTCTCTACTGCTGAAAGCATTACCGGAAAACCGCGGCAAAGAGCAGTCGTCATAGACAACATCCCAAAATCAGGTATAAAGAACTATGAAGCATTGAAGGATTATTTAAGCGAGGGCAACGGGATGCTCGTAGTCGGGGGGAGAAACGCCTACGACAACGGAGAGTATTACGAGAGCTCTTTCGAAACGTTACTGCCGGTAAAGTCTGTAGCAGACAGCGCGGGGAAAAAGGACCAGCTAGTAGTAATCATGCTTATAGACATCTCCGGAACGTCCGGCTGGAAATTCGTGCAGGAATCGAAACTCGACGTCGAGAAGGCCATAGCAATCAATGTCCTCAGGGCACTTCCGGAAGACGCTCTTGTCGGGGTTCTTGCCTTCAATACGGAAGCCTTTGTAGTCTCCTCAATTAAAAAACAAACAGACAAACAGCTTCTTGAGGATAAAATATCGAGGCTTCAGGCAGGAGGAGGTACAGATATATATGCAGCCCAGAAAAAGGCTGAGGAGCTTTTAGGCATTGTTCAGGGCAACAAGAACATCGTGCTTTTATCAGACGGGGGTACTGTCCTGCCGACGGTGCAAAAATCCTATATACTGGCCGCGACACAGGCGGAACAAGGCACAAAAACATATGCAGTAGGCGTCGGAAGAGTCATATGGGAGGACTTCCTGATAAAGATTGCGGAAATGGGCAACGGAGATTTCTTCAGACCAGAGGAAACAGAACGCCTTAAGATAATCTTCGGCTCTGAGGAGAAAGAGGACAAAGACCCGGGACTCATTACACTGAACAAGAACCATTTCATAACCAAAACCGTTGATTTGAGTGGTTTGTCAACATCTGGACACAACAGAGTTACAGCAAAGGCCAGTGCTCAAGTCCTCGTAAGCACACACAGCAACGACCCTGCAATAACAGTGTGGAGATTCGGTCTCGGAAGGATTGTGGCTTTGACCCTAGATAACGGAAACGTCTGGGCGCCGAAGCTTTATGGACAGTATTCAAAACTCGTATCAACGATGGTAAACTGGGTATTAAGTTCGAGAAAGAGCGGCGAAGTCCGCCTCGAATGCGAAGATGCCCTCGTCGGGGAAGAAGCAGTGATAAGAGTCGTGTCTGATAAAGAGCAAAACTCGGTTTCCGGTGAATCCGGCAGTCTAAAACTCAGCCAGCTGGACGAGACCAACTACTATACGACCTTCAAAGCAAATGCAGCAGGATTCAAAAGCTTCTCTCTCGGGGGACAAACCTGCATGATGGCTTTGAACTACCCGAAAGAATACTACACTCTCGGGGTGGATGAGCAAGGTTTAGAAGTCATATCTACTGTGAGCGGAGGCAACAGCTACACAGACGAAGATATGTCCAAACTGAAGAACGACATAATAGAGCTGGCTGGACAGGAATCCAAAGGCAGAGTCATAGGCCAGCAGAACCTCCAGATTTACTTCAGTCTTCTGGCATTAGGCATGTTCTTTTTAGACGTAGTGTTGAGGCGCGTTTCCGAGGTTCTCGGAAGGTTTAAGAAGAGTTCTATGGAGTAGTCAAACAACAACTGCCTTTATGATTTTTATTTCATCCAGAGGCTTGTCGTTGGCATCCGTTTCCACTTTCACGATGGCATCGGCAATGTCCATCCCTTCAATTACTTTCCCAAAAACCGGATGCTTACCGTCAAGAAAGTTGTTGTCAACCACGTTGATGAAGAATTGGCTTCCGCCTGTGTCGGGTCCTGCATTCGCCATGCTTAAAGTGCCCCTGTTGTTCTTATCCAGCTCTGTTTCTGTGAACTCATCCTCTATCTGGTAGCCAGGCCCGCCCATTCCCGTTCCGGTCGGATCTCCGCCCTGTATCATAAACCCGTCGATTATCCTGTGGAATATCACACCGTCATAGAATCCCTTTTTGACGAGTTTTTCAAAATTCCCTGCAGTTATGGGCATATCCTTGGAGTATAACTCAATAACTATATCGCCTTTGTTTGTCTCAAGCCTGACTTTTGTATTCTTGTCCGCCATTGTAGAATTATGTTGCCGGTGAAGTAGTTATAGGTCGTCCCACCATCTCATTATCTTCTTCTTCGTATTCTTTAACTTTGCCTTGGCCGCGCCAGTGTGTCTGTCCAGCTTTCTAAGGGCGCCTCCGATAGTCAAACCGAACTGCTGACTGAATTTGTCAACGCCCGTCTGAGAGGCTTCATCCTGTATACTTATCCTCTCAAGGGTTGTCTTGCGCGACTTCTTGGCGTACATGTAGACGAATGAACCAAGCCCCACAAGAACAATTATTCCGAGAATAAGCCAGACTACCCAGCTGTAATCCACAGGCTCGCCGTCCGAATCCGCACCTGAAACCGGAGAGGATACATCGACCTTCCTCAGCTTAGACTTATATCCTTGCTTACTTGCGTTTATCTCAAGTTTGCCCTCGCTGCTTAAACTCAGCTTTATCTCACCGTCCGCGTCCGAGATGTACTCGTTGCCGTTTATTTCAACGCTGGCTCCTGCAACAGGGTTGCCGTCCTCGTCGGTTACCTTTATCGTGATTATCTCCCCCACCTCCAGCTTGCCGTCTATTTCTATGGACAACTCTGTCTCTTCTTCAGGGAGTGTGGGTGTTGTCGTGTCTTCATCCTCGTCTTCGTCCTCGTCTTCGTCCTCATCCTCAGGCAATGGGTTCTTTGAAACACACTTATGGTCCTTCACTACTGCGCAATCTATCTTCTTACACATGCCCTTGTAACACTGCTCGTCATCGGAACAGTCGTCGTCTTCTTCACACTGCGGACCGACTATGACTGTAAAGGATTCGATATCCGAATCATCTTCTGACTCCGCCTTTAGTGAAAGTATGTGAGTCTTCTGCTTTGCCGTGTTGGGCACCGTGAGGTGTAAAGTAACCTCTTCGTCGTCGCCCTCGTCCAAATCTCCTATGCTGGCATTCGTGCCCGACCAGCCTGAAGGGAGATTATAGAAATACACGATAACTTCCTCCTCATCATAATCCCCGTCGTTCTCGACTGTGACATCAAGGCTTACAGTCTCCGGGCCCGTTTCGATGGTTTCCGGGTTTATTTCCGTTATCTTTAACCTGTGCTTGTTCTTGCTGCCACCGGAAGGTGGGGTGTATGTCGTCGTTGTAAAGGAATATTCGGAAGAATTGGCGCAGTTGCCGTGATCGTCGCAAGACTGCACTTTATAGTAGTAGGTGGTTGCCTGGCTCAAACTCGTAATCTGCATGGAATGCGATGTCGTCATCGAAGAAGAATTTAGAGACAAATTCAACATACCGGATTGGCTACCGTAGTAGACCGCAGAATCCGCATTTTCATCAGTGTTCCAATATACAGTCGCAGAACTATAGCTCGGTGAAGCATGGACATTAGTTATATTCGGAGGCGTGTTGTCTCCGACAGATACCGTGTCCGTCTCTGTAAGCGTGGGATAGCCTGTCCCTGAACACGTAACATTCCACTGATAGACGCCGTCGGAGACGAAGCTTCTGGAGTACTCCCAGCGGCTGTCCCCGGTATCGTATGTCATGTTAGTCTCGTTGTCCGAGAACGTTATTACGCACGTGCCTGTGTTGTTGTCTATGGGCGTGCCGTCCGTGGTGTTCGTGTACTCTGCATAAAAAGCTATACTTTCATTCGGGTCGATTACTTGGGTGTCTGTGTCATCTGAAATCTCAAGATTGGCCTCCGGTATGTATACCCACCTTGTCTCCGTCTCGTTCTGGTTGCCGTTTGTGTCATTCGCGTAAACCTTAAACGTGTAGTTAAACGGCTCTAAATTCGTGAAAGAAAGAGAGCAGTAATCGCCGGAGAGCGTCATCGTCATGTTTGTCGTGTTCGTGCTGTTCGTGCACTCAAGAAGGCATGTGTCTATCGGTGCATCAGCATCTACAGCGTAGACCTTTACCGTAAGATAGTTGACGTTTATCGTCTCGTTGTTTGGCGTCGGAGAGACATAATACAACGAAGGCGCTATGCTGTCATTTGCCGTCGTAAACACTTGGCTCGTGTTTTGCGCATAGGTCTTCTGAACGCAGTTCCCTACCAAATCACAGGAACTTACGTTGAAATAGTAAATCGTGTTTTGCGTCAAGCCCGTAAGCTTCACGTAGTTGTTAGTCGTAAAAGTCGAGTTGCCCTTTTCCATGCCGATGCTAGTGGGATTCGTTCCGTAGTAAACCGTTGAGTTGGTCTGCTCATCTGTATCCCAGGTTATTTGGGCGGTTGTCGGTGTTATCGTCCCTACGGCGACGTTGCTTATCGTCGGTGCTGACGTATCGGTTATATTAGTGGTGAAGTTATAGGGCCCGTAAATCTCGCTGTTGCCCAATTCATCAGTTACGTTCACATAATAAGTATAAGTTGTGTTCGGCGTGAGCCCCGTCAGAATGAGCTCATGGCTCGTCTTGAAATCCTCTTCATTCTCCACACCGGAACCAGGGCTGTATGTTAAAGACAGATTCGCGCCTTCGTCAGTCGTTACGTTTATAACGGCAGTTACGTTCGTGGTGTTGGTCCAATTGTCCAACAAAACAGGTGCTTTTCTGTCAACGGTAAGAGTGAAATTCGAGGAGGCGAAACCGCAGTTAGACCAGTTGTCGCAGCATTCGATGTTCCAGAGGAAAGAGTCAAGGCCGTCTGCAGTGACTCCAGAATTCCAAGTCTCTATTGTATTGGAAGAATTTGTCGTTATTGCTGTTTCATTTGATTTTGAAATTTCCCAGCTTCCGGTTTCGTTGGTATATAAACTGCAGTTGATAACATAACCTTCTGCATCATAACTGTTATCATAGACCGTGAAGCCAAAGTTGTGTATCCTTTCCGTGCTGTTTAGTCCATCAGCCGGGCTCGTTAGCGTAACTTCCGGCGCCGTGCTGTCGTTGTAGGGTATCGGGTTCTCATCTGTTGTGAATGTCTGGCTCGTTGTTACGTTTGTGATGTTATTTGTTGTGTTTGTCCCGTTGCAGAAAACAAGGTAGTAATAAGTAGTACCGTTGACTAGATTTGAAAGAGACGCCGTAAGTGTGGCTGGAAACGCTGTGGAGGTGTTTTCCTGCATTGCAGAACCGTCGCTTAATCCAGCTTCTGTCGTGCTGGCGTTCACATAGCAATCAACCGGACCAAAACCGAAAAAATCTACATCCCACTTGATGTCGCTGCTTTCGTTGGTGGTGCTCTCATTATGTACGTTATCTATAACTATGCTTGCCGCGCTTGCACTACCCGCAAGTGCAACAAGTAGCAACAGGCCTGCCAAAATCTTTAAACCACGCATTTTTCAGAACAAGTTAAAGGAGAATATTATATAAATAAGATATAAAAGGGCTACTCCCAGTGAACCCTGAAGAGGTCTGTATCCGTGCCGAGCAGTGTAAGGAATTCTCTTGCGGCTCTTTCAACGTCCTTCGACTGGGTTATGTACCTTCCGATTATCAGTATGTCGGCGCCGTTTATCAGTGCCTGTTTGGCTGTCTGCGGGGTTATTCCTCCTGCAACAGCACAGAGCATCTTCTTGTCGAGTTCCTTCATCTCTTTTATCATCGACCATCTGCTGTCTGTGGCCTTTCCGGACTCGTGCCTCGTCCTCTCGTCGTCTATGTTTCTGTGAAGTATTACGACGTCGGGCATCTTCTTCAGCTTCTTCAAACGCTCTACAGGGTTTTCGACCTCCATCATGTCGACTATCGCGTATATCCCAAGGCGGTGCGCCTCATATATCACGTTGTCTACCGTAGATATCGGTCCCATGCCTGCAACCACGACTGCATCCGCAGTTTCGTCATAAGCCATATCTACCTCGACTTTCCCCACGTCCAGGGTCTTTAGGTCTGCTATTATAAAGGCATCCGGCCTGAGTTTCCGGATTTCTCTTATGCCCTTCACTCCGTGCTCCTTAATATACGGCGTTCCGGCCTCGAGTATTATCATATCGTTCCTCGGCAATTCTTCGATTATGTGCTTCACGGCGTCTATGTTGGTGACGTCGAAGGCCACCTGCAGGTAGGGTGGCCTCCACAGTCTAGTCATTTTCACGTTTGCTATCGGATGCGTTGCTCTATCTTTCTCAAACATTATCTTCGCTTTGCTCGGATATTTCGTCATCGCCCTTTTCACCGACATTTTCGTTGCCGAATAGTTGTACCTGTATATTTTCTCATAGTCTTCCGCTTCCGGGTGTATGAAAACCGAGCAGATTATAACATAATCCTCCAAATAGTCCTCGGGTATCACCCCCTCCTCCACCGCGTCAGCGATTGCTTTAGCAACTCCTGCCTGGGCTGGTCCAAATATCTTCCCCGCATCGTCAAGGTTTTTCACCGTGACCTTCGGTATTACTACTGTGGCTGGCTTGGGAATTAGGTTTGGCCTTATAACAGCTAAAAGGGGTGTATGCCCCTTCGATAATTGTGAAAGCGCGTTGGTGAAAGCCTGACCTACCGGGCCTGTTTTCTTTCCTATCATTAAGTCAACATGAGCAAGCTCGTTGCCCTTCCCGATAAGCGCTTCCCCTATGAGGAAGTCAGCGTCAGTTTCCGTCATTTTAGAAGTTGGATTTCCCCGCGTAAGTTAAGGGCTGGTTTATAAAAAGCTTTAGGGGTTTTAGGGGGATTCCTTATTCATATCAGAGAAAAGAGATAGTTGTATTTCCTTTTTGGTTTTGGGAGTGCCTGCCTCACGCCCTCTTCCTGTCTTTTTTTGGAATCCGGGAACATAGCCCCACCTTCTGATTGCCTCTTGAGCGAGCAACGCGCCCTCGTTGCCTTTTACTAAGTCTTTCAATGGGGGCCCATATTTATCGCGAATAGCCAGTTCTTTTCGCGCAGCTTCTATCTTATCTTTAGAGGCATTAAACAGCTCCCTAAAGGCCTCTTTAGGCATATTTCTAAGTTCGAGAGCCGATATCGGTCTTTGCGGGGGTTTCGCTGCCTGCGACCTGGTTTGCGGGGGTTTCGCTGCTGAAACCGCAACCTGCGTGCGTTTCCTTGCGGCCTCTGATGCCCCAGCCTGCATGGCCGCCTTCTTTCGTGCCGCCTCCAGATTTAGTCGCATGAGGGCATTTTCTGCACTCAATAAATCCGTCCGAATCTCCGGCTTTTCATTGTAGTGTGTGTTGGGGTCGTCGAGTTGTCTTGTGGTAGCCTCTATTTCAGCTTTTAGTTTTTTCCGCTCCCTCTGTAGCTCGGCCTCAAATTTCAGCTTCTCTTCTTGTAACTTGGCACTAGAAGCCGGTCGCTCCTTTTGTAACTTGGCACTAGAAGCCGGTTGCTCCTTTTGTAACTTGGCACTAGAAGCCGGTCGCTTCAATCTCCCTGCATTCCGCGAGTGTTTCGGGTGGTGAGGGCCTCCAATACCATGTACAGGCGCCATATACTTCTATCCGGAGAAAACATAAAAACAGCGCTGTTATTCGATTACCTCCAACTCGACAGGGTTTCCGTCATTGCTGTAAGCCGCGATATTCGTGATGTTTCTGTAGGGATAGGCCGCGATTAGGTGTACTCTTCCTGTCTTCCTGAAGAAAAAGAGGTCGGCCTGAGACGGGTTGTTAGAAAGTGAGGGATGGGAATGCACGGAGCCGATAGAGCGTGATTTCGTCGGCAGCATGTTCAAATTGAACAGAGCATGCTTGCTGCCCTGTATTGTGCCCGGCAGTAGCAAGGCCTCGGTTATCGTATCCTCTTTCCCCCGGAGCATGGCGCCGAATTCCATGGGATAGGAAGTGCGCGAAGCCTGAAGTATTGCCTCGAGGGCCGGTTTTTTAATGTAAAAAATCATCCCTTTTTTTGCAGGGGCGGGCTAATAAAACAGCAAAATGCTCGATTACATCTGGGAGAACCTGCAGTACGGCACGCCGTATAACCCGGTGAACACGCTGGCCTTTGCTTTGGGTTTGATACTTGCCCTCTGGCTGATAAAGAAGGTCAGCGAGAAAAAGAACTGGAAATTCGACAAAAACTTCCTGTATATGTCTGTGCCATATATTGTATTCGGGGGAATCCTCAGGGTTTGGGAGGACTACGGAATACTGCAGCATCCGGTTTTCATAAGCCCCGGAATCTTCTTCGTGACGTTTGCGGTCTTCATGGCCTGCTGGGGACTGTCGCGCCCTTTCAAGAATAAAGACCTGCTTTTTAGAAACCTCGGGATTGCGCTGTGCTTGGTGGCTATTGCCCGACTGCCAGTGATTAACGTCTTCTGGTTCCTGCTGATAGTAGCGAGTTCCGCAGTAACTGCCTTCATTGCTTATAAGCTGCTTAAGAAACGCTATTTCGAGGAAGAGGACTGGCTGCTTTTGCAGGGGCACATGCTGGACGGTTTTGCGTCCTCGATTTCTATAGCATATCTCGGCTACAGTGAACAGCACGTCTTTCCGGGTTTCCTGATGGGCGTCTTTGGTCCGTGGGTGATGGTACCGTTAAAGCTCGCAGTGGTAATACCCGTAGTCTACATAATAAACCGGGATGCTGAAAAAGAGTGGAAGTGGCTGTTGAAACTCGCGGTACTCGTTCTGGGGTTAGGGCCCGGGGTAAGGGATGTCGTAAGAGTTTTAGCCGGCACATAGTTGCACATATTTTCTTGGTTATACCGCCGGTATAACTTCAAAAATCACGCCTTCTTGGCAGCTTTTTTCTTCTTTCTTATCTCCTCAAGCTTCTTCTTTCGCTCGACGAGGGGCTTGACGTACCTCTCGTTGGCCCACGCTTCCCACTGCTTGTAAAGCTTGGAGTAGTCTACAGCACCGCTCTCGTTCCGCATGTCCTCTGCCAAAAGCTGCAGCTTGTTATGTATAGGAACCGTGTACTGGCTTTCTAAAAGAAGGGGGATGTCAAATTCTTTCTTCCTCTGTACAAGGTAGCCCTTTGTCTTGGCGCGGAGGTTTATCTCCTCCCATATCTCCCTAAAAGAGATGCCGCGGAACTTCATTATCTTCTCGAACAACTCGCTTTCCTTGGTGGTCTTATAGAGTTTTTCGTCTGTGTAGAGCTTGTTTACCGTCCAGTCATCGGTATTTGCATCGTATGTGAGCATGTCCTCAAAACCGTTCTCCTTCTCCGGGTCGTGCTCCCAGTGCTTCTTTACTTCCGTTATTCCTATCAACCTACGATGACGGGTCAAAGACCCCTTGAACCTTATGGGAGCGCATACAACACATATATCCGTAGCCTTGAAAGACGTAGTAGGTACTTCAAGGTCGTTTACAACACGGTCCCATACAGAGTACGCGTTTTCACCGTGTATCGTTCCCATGACGACGTTGCCTACCGCTCCGACACGCATAGCCTCGTAAAGGACTCTCGCCTCTTTCGAACGGACTTCCCCACATATAAGAACGGAATCACCAAGACGCAATGCTGTTCTTAAAGCCTCTTCCGGAGCCACCTCGCTCTCGGTACTGGCAGCAGCGATAGCGCTCCTCGTCTTCAGTCTTTGGATGTTATAGCCGAGGTTCTTCATATAGGGAACGGGAGTCTCAAGAGTATCCTCCTGCGTCAATATACGAAGATTCTGTGGTATCTCCAGCATCAGAGCATTCATCATCGATGTCTTTCCCGCGCCCCTGGAACCCACGACAAGAGTTGAAGACTGGGCATCTATCAAAAACGACAAAATCCCCGAAGTCAGAGAGTTTATCATTCCCTTGTCGATGAACTGCGGCAGAGTCCACGGGGTTTCCTTGTGACGCCTGAAGACCATAGAGACTCCGTCCGGGCTCAAAGGTCGGCCGATAACACAAATTCTTGATGATAACGTATCCAAATCCATGTCCAGAACAGGGTGGCTCTCGTCAAACGGCCTGCCGGATATAGCCCTGAACTTCGATATCATACTCTGGGCCTCATCTACCGTATAGACTATGTTTGTTTCACACTGCGCGTAATCCGAGTGAACCAGATAGACCGCGAACCTGCCGATAGGTGCGTCTATGTAAACGTCGGTGACCCTATCGTCACTTAACACCACCTCAAGGAGCCCAAAACCGACAGTATAACGAGCCACTATCTTGGCCAGCTTCTGTATGTCTTTGTACTCCATCTTCATCTTGTTCTGCTCGGCCAGATCCGCTATCGTGCCCTCGTATATCCTCTCGAAGTATCTTCTTGTCTCGTTGGGGTCCTCGAATTCTACGCCTTCTATCTTCTGCTGCGAGACTATCTCTTTTGTCTTATTCAGCAGGAAGTACTCGTTCGGTGCCAAAGAGTACTCCGGCGGGTATATGAAGTACATGTACTCAACGCGCTCAGGATGCTTGTATATCTCCACCTCGGAATCCAGTACCTTGTAGGAGTCCACAAGTTCTACGCCCTTGGGGGCCCCGGTTTCCAGGCGCGTCCGTATGAACGTGGGTTTAATCTCGGTCTCGAAGATAGACCGATAAATGCTTCTCCCCTTCGGCATCTTGTGGAGTTTGTTGACTATGGCGACGGCCTTTCGTATCATGGTCGTGCCCTCCAAAAGGTTCTTAATCTCCAGAAGCGTTTTCAGGTAAACCTCATGCCCCTTGGCCGCCTCTCCGGACATCTGCCCGTGTTTCTCACGCTCCTTCTTGAACTCCTGAACAAGGTTGTAGTATGCGGAAACCGGATCCGTCCTTATCAAATTGTGGACCAGGTTCGTTATGTATTCGCTTCTCTCCGATATCTCGTTGTCTTGGTCGTCCGTCGACAGATGCGAGGGGCTCCAGACCTTCTCGGAGTTGAGTCTTGATAAGATGCCGGCCAGCTCCTTCAGAATATCGGTCTGCTTCTCATCATAGCGCCGCTCATAGAACTCCTCGAAGTTTATTGTGTCTACATCCGGGTGCAGGGTCAGCTTGTCGAGAGTCCTTGCCATACACTGCGGATAATCAGCCACAGAAGCGCCATAAATACAATTCCTGCAGTTAACCAGAAGCTCCTTTTTGTCCTCCTGGTGCTTTATCATCGCACCGCAGGTCTTGAGTACGTCAATGGTTTCCATGGGCCGTATAATTATGTCATTACAATATAAAAGCTGCCTTCATCACCCTCGAAGACTTATTATGCAAAATTGCGTTCACCTCGCTTTACGCATTTTTATCGTGCTTGCTATACTTTATCATACGAGAAAATGCATGCCAACCTCGAAAATACTATAAAAAACCTGAAAAAAGAGGCCAAGGACAAAAAAAGCCTCAGCAATCTGGTTACCTTTGCGTTTCTGTTCATCCTTTCCTTCGGGCTGTTCCTTTTCCTGTTGTTACCCGCCCTTGAACCTTTGTGGGAGTGGAACGGTGTCTTCAGCGCAGGCTCTGCCTCTTTGCTTCTGTCCTTCACAGGAATCGAAAGCTCAGTCTCCGGGAACATCATTACGATGGCCGTGGGAGAAGCGGTAGTTGATTTTCAGATATCGCAGATATGCTCCGGGGATGTTGAAATCGCGCTGCTATTCGGTCTGATGCTGGCATCCTTCGACATAGGCTTCTGGAAACGGGTTCTGGGATGGGTTGCAGGTAGTATTATAATTGTTATAATCAATCCTCTAAGAATCGCACTGACATTATGGCTTACGAGCACCATGGGTATGGAAAACGGCGAGTTCATACACAGCGTCGTCTTCCGGTTTTTCCTGTTTGTCCTGCTCATAGCCATCTACTTTGGATGGTATAGTATGTCAAAACGAGAACAAGGGTCTGGTATGGAGCGCAAGGGAGGGTCTATTGTGAAGAAGCGTGAAGAAGGCAGGTGGTGGCAGAACCTTCTGAAACGAGAACAAGGGTCTGGTATGGAGCGCAAGGGGTTGAAACGCGGCATGAACAGCAAGGGGTTGAAACGCGGCATGAACAGCAAGGGGTTGAAACGCGGCATGAACAGCAAGGGCTTCTACGCTGTTACACCTTTCCTCGGCGTGATAATCATACTGACGACCATAGGTATGGGCGTGTACGTCTCAAACGAGAGCAGCCAGATAGTAGAGTTGGCGAGTGCCGGAACCGGACAAGCCAGGCTGATGTTCATAGGCCAGTGCGTCAAAACAGACTCTGGCAACATATTCCTTCAAAACCGTTTTGTCTCCGAGGCCGCGAATTTTGTAGAAAACGGAATTCATGACATAGACAGGAACGGGGACTTCAACTCCAACCTTGCAGGAGACATGGGCGAGGTGCTTAAAAAGCCGCTTAAAGGCGCTATAGGCGAAGAAGCCGCGAAGCTCTACGCGAGCGCTTATAACAAAGCCGGCAAAGCGCAATGCAGATCCTCCTTATACTCCGTTAGCATGGGCGACTACGCGACCGTTCAAAAGCACCCTGACGGCAGCGTGCTGGCATGGGCCTCAGCTACAGGACACGCCATAGCCTGCACAGACACAGAAACCGGAAACGAGATAAAGATACCGTTAAGCGGAAGGAAATACAAGATAGACGTCAGAGTCGCGCTTATGGAGTCTTTGGCCCGTCAAGTCATGGAGGCCGTGCTTTCCGGAATGTCGTTAGTCAAAGGCTCGGCCGTCTCGAACATCTGGACGAAGATAGACGGGTATGATATGCCGGTCGGGGAATACGCAAAGGAAAATCAGGAGCAAGTTACAAGCGCGCTGGTAAACAATCTGAACAGTGCTGTTGCAGGCAACATACTCATGAATCTGGTAATCAGGAGCAAAGACGAGAAACTCGCAATAGAGCCGGGCTCCCTCCGTATAGAATCAACAGGCGGGGGGCGCCTTGGCATAGGCGACTTCAAAGTCGAATGCGTGGAGCTTCAGAACACGTTCACGTGCATACCCATGGCCCTGGAAGTCGAGCTGGACGACCCTTGCGAGGAAGGCGTTCCCTACCAATTCCAAGTAAACGTTGAAAATAAAGTCGAGGAGGTAAAAGTGACTGTTCACAACATTCTTGAGACGCCGGATACAGAGGCCAACAGAATGCTTGGGGAGTTTATAGGCTCGGTTTTAGACAACGTTTTTCCGGATAAACCCGGCTGCGTTAAAGTGACTGACAAACAGCGCGTCTGCAAAGCGTGGGAGGGTAAACCCTCTTACATAAAGTTAACCGGTCGGCTGAAGGAGACAAACAAGGACTATGTTGCTGACAAAGAATCCTTGACTTTTGCGTTCAAGGGAGATATGCTTCAGGTCGATACAGACAACATAAAACCGGGGAACCTCGTATGCGAGGAAGGCTTAGGAAAGGCGCGGCTCGGAAATAACGTCCGGCAGTTGTTGCAGGGTTTTGAGGTCGAGCACAAAAGCGAGGGAAGAAAATTCGTCCTTAATGAAGGCAAACTAAAAGAGGCGTTAGAAAAAGTGAAAAACAGTCCTGTGGCAAAGATATACGACGAGATAGGCCAGCCGATATCCGTTGGCAGTGCCGGAATCCCGGGGATAGGCTCCCTGCCCATACCCTCGCTTGAGGGAGAAGGAACAGAACTTTTCAGCAATTTTGCGGGAGAAGTAAGCAGTTTATGCGCGAAGGCGAAAAAAGAAGGCAACGAGACGGCAATGGAGAGCTTCTGCGATTCCCTAAGCGCTGTCAAAGGAGTTGAGAACCTCGTAAGCTCTGTCGAAGACGGCAACCTTATGGGAAGCCTCGCCGCTCTGGGCGGCATGGGAGGTGAAAAGTATTTCAACAGCGTGAGCAGTGTCGTAGCTGCGGTGAAATCAAAAGACGCGAATGCTGTGGCTTCCTCCGTCTCCGGAATGTTGGGAGTCCTCGGGAAGAATGACGCTGCTGACGGCATAAGCAACTCGGCAGCATTTGTACAGGGCACGCAGAGTCTGCTGAACGGTTTAGACTCTAATAACCAAGAAGACGTCATGTCCACGGTTGTCTCTTCACTGAACTCCGGAGCGATGTTGCTTGGAGCCGCAGGAAACAAAAACGCCTCCGATAGCTTAAGGGAAGGTGCGGCCGTTCTGGGCACGGCAGGGAGGAT
>Ga0272442_10004024_pt1 | contig 20263 bp, 15 predicted proteins | sample SSMForm2O_FD_200262 | JGI IMG/M metagenome (GOLD analysis project Ga0272442, IMG submission 200262) | Marine sediment archaeal communities from Little Sippewissett salt marsh, Falmouth, MA, United States - SSM-Form-2O | ecosystem: Environmental > Aquatic > Marine > Wetlands > Sediment ... | reverse complement strand
TATATAGAATAACAGCAAGATTTCCAAAGGAAGAAAAATACGGTTTAACCTCACAGATAAGAAGGTCTGCAGTGTCTATTCCTTCCAACATAGCAGAAGGATATGGAAGAAAGACAACCACAGATTACATCAGGATGCTTTACATATCGTATGGTTCTGTCTGTGAATTGGAAACACAAACATTATTAGCAGGGGATTTGGATTTCATTGAAAAAGGTGAAAGAGGTACACTCAAAAAAGGCCTAGCTGAAATAGAACGAATGTTAAAAGCGCTTATAAAGTCTTTAGAAAAGAAAACCTTGAACCCTTGACCCTTGGAATCCTTGAATCCTTTTCTCCATCTGCATTGGAGAAGATCTTGAATTATACTTTTACATTTATATGAGGAGAGAAGAACGATGGATAATCTGGCACGACTTGTAAACAGGGAGCACGTATTTTTAGAATACTGCTGCGTTACCGGCTCGGAAGGGCGTTTCTTTACGGTTGAAACTGCTTCCGGGGTCCTGAATGCCAAAAAATCGGTCAACTGCCTGGTTGAACCCCTGCCTGGAGACACGGTTCTTATTTCACAGACCGAATCGGGTAGATGCTTCATTCTTGGCGTTCTGGAAAGAGCGGAAGAAGGACCTTCAACCCTCGTGTTTGACGGCGATGTGGAATTGAAAACGACAGACGGCCGTTTCAGCGTTGCCGCTCAGGATGGCATCGATCTGGTCACGGCCAAAGACACATCAATGGTTTCCGCAGAACTTTCGGTCAACTCCATGGAGGCAGAGGTCACCATTCAACACCTCTCTTTCTTCGGTATGTTCCTGCAGGGCCAGATTGAAAGAATTAAGCTGATCGGCCAGGCCTGTGATTCTATCTTTGACCGGGTATCCCAGAGACTCAAGCGATCCTACCGATGGGTCGAGGAACTGGAGCAGCTCAGGGCCGGGCAGCTCAGTTATTCCGTTAAAAAACTCATGTCTTTGCGTGGCAAGTATTCCGTCCTGACTGCCGAAGAGGATGTCCGCATAGACGGTGACAAAATTCTTATGGGTTAGGAGGTAAGACTATGTTTGCAAACTGCCAGTTAGGGGGCATGAATTTCGGATTTCCCGATGTCTGTAATACTCCCAGTCCCGTCGGGCCCATTCCGATCCCCTACCCAAACATAGCCACGGGCTTGACGGCTAATCCGGCAACGGCCTGTAAAAAAATCTACCTGTCCTGTATGCCCGCCCACAACCTGATGACCCAGGGTACCATAAGCCAGGGCGATAACGCAGGGGTAGGTATGGGCGTGGCCTCCGGCATGGTTATGGGACCCTGCAGGCATCTTATGGGATCCTTCGGGGTTATCTACGAAGGGACTCCCGCTACGAAGATGACCAGTCCCACCGGACAAAACGGGATGAGCCTGAACGCACCGGGAATGACGCTCGTTCCGTCCCAGTTCAAGGTAATGATATTGAAGTAATGCACAGGACGTGGCACCGGTCCTATTCCAATGAATGGTCCGGAATTTCTGAAATTATGCCGGAAGACATCCCTGTAGTACCTTCTCCCCCGGTGGGAGAAGGTTAGAGTCTTTATTCACAACAACTGCGTTTTTTGCGCAGATGTTGTTGCCAGCTTAAGTAGACATGGCAAAAGATAACGGTGAAGGCTGGAGAGTGAAAAAACGAATCTGACTTTTGAATCTTATTCCCGACCTTTAGCCATTGACCTTTGACCTTTAGCCTTTGCAGCCTTGCCGCATTAGGTATAACAAAGACCTGTCTTTTATGAAGCGTTATCGTATCGTCCATACCACGACCTATAGCTTTGACGATACGGTATCGCCGTGTAAGGCTGAAGCGCATCTGAAACCCCGAGAACTGCCCCACCAGCACTGCGAGTTCCACCAGCTCGTGATTCGCCCCATGGCCGAAGAAGTACGAGAGTATACCGATACCTTCGGCAACAGCGTGAGCTATTTAGAAGTTGTTGCGCAGTTACAGACGCTTGCAGTAACAGCGATCAGTGTTGTGGAAGTTTCTCAGTCACGAAACCCGAAGCAGGCAGCCTCGTCTCCCTGGGATGAAGTCCGCCACCGCCTTGAGAATGATGACAGCGAAGACATATCCGAGGTCCGTCAGTTCGTGGCCAATTCTCAATGTGTCACCACCAGCCTAGAACTGGCTGATTACGCCTTAACTTCATTCACCCCGGGCCGACCCATTATGGAAGCATCCCTCGATCTTATGCACCGGATTCATCAAGATTTTATCTACGATCCCGGTTCTACGACCATCACGACGACAGTGAATGAAGTGTTTATGCAAAAACGCGGCGTGTGTCAGGACTTTGCGCATCTTGCCGTCGCCTGTCTTCGTTCACTGGGGCTGGCGGGTCGATACGTCAGCGGCTACCTTGATACGGCGGCCCTCCATGGTGCAAGCCACCGGATTGCCTCCGATGAATCCCATGCCTGGTTTTCCGTGTATGACCCGGCGTCCGGCTGGATCGATTTCGACCCCACGGTCGATCGACTGCCCCCTGAGGGCTACATCACAACCGCCTGGGGCCGTGACTATGACGATGTTTCACCCTTGAAAGGCGTGTTTACGGGCGGAGGGATTCATGGACTGAAGGTTTCGGTAGACGTGGCCAGGATTTAGGTTTCCGCTGAAACAGTGCCTGAATGAAGCTGTCCAAACATGGCAGTACGTATCAATGCAAAATCAGCCGGTGAACCGATCACAAAAGAGCCTGAGCTCTTTTACGGCTTCCGGTGTAAGCTGGAGGGTGATCCGTTCGACCTTGTTACCCTCACGGTAACGCATCGTGAGGAAGACAACGTCGGCGTTCAACTGTACACCACGGTCAGAAGCGGTGACTTTATCAACCCGCCAGTCCAGGCCTACAAGAACTTTTCCGTGATCGGTAAGAGTTTCCCGGATGATCTGCTGCCGCAGATCGGCCTTGGCCGCATTGTAATTCGCAAGAACCGGTCCTGCCACCTGCGGATCGCCTCCGGAAAGGTCCGCAAGATCCTGCTCGAACGCATCAGCATTAAGATCCAGTATACTTGCCTGGCGGAGCAGGAAATCACAACTCCGCATGGCAGCGACCACATCGTCCTCACCTAGTCCATGGCCGTTACTGAAGGTCATGATTCTTTCCCTATTCTGCGGATCGGCAGGTTCTATCATGGCCGGTGCCAGCAGACTCAGGAAGTTGTTTCTGGCCGCTTCAGGGAAGCGGATAAACCGTTTCCAGCCTTCCACCACATATGATGGGGCGGGATTTCCCTGACAGCAGTTCAGCTTCATTTCAGATGTCTGGGTCGAGTTTGTGTTTTCCATAATTTTCCACCAAATCGTGTTACCGGAAATGAATTTCTTATATTGAACTATTCCTTGTAAGGATTTCGTTCTCTCTTGATGACATCTCACTCCGGCATCTATGCTTCATGTTCTGCCAGACGGCCTCCGCCCAGGAACCGGAATGTGGGTCCATCGGGACTGAAAGAGAGCAGGCAGTCTGAACTGAGTGGTGCCTGGATACCGACGGGATTACCGTCGATGGATACCAGGTTTTTGCCGGTCAGATCTTTCACCCAGTACTGATCCTGGTCGTAGAAAAACTGAGCGTGTTGATCCACGATTTCCGGATGGTCCACGGTAAAATCGCAACCAGCGTTTTTTCCCACCGTCACCGGCAGTTCCCTAAATGACTGGAGGGTAGGACCGTACTGAATCACAAGCGGTACGCGAACCTTTTGTATTGACGCCGTCGGTTTGGCATCCGGTTTTGGAAGATGCTGCTCCGTTGGAACTTCCGGAGGGGACTCAGTTTCCGGCGTAACCGGGGTTTGTAGCCGGTCAACGTGTGGAGGCGGTGCCGGACTGTCTATAATTTTGGTAAGGAAACTTACCTTCGGCCCCCCTTCGGCAAAGATCAGAACATCACCTGGCTTGAGAATTGCCTCGTTGATCCACTTGCCGTTGACCAGGGTTCCGTTGGTGCTTGCGTCAATTAATTTGAACCGATTGCCCTCTCGAACAATCCGGGCATGGTTGCGTGAAATAATGGCAAGGTCCTTTGGGAACTGGACATGGCAGGAAGGATTACGGCCGATGGTTATCTCCGAATCAAGAAATTCCTGAATTGTTCCCTTTAACGGGCCTTCGATGTGAACAAGTTGTACGACGATTGTTGGTATGCCACTCATATTTCACCTGGTTAACGAAACGATGAACTACCCCCGCAGCAAGCTATGGGGTATCATAATATGTCATTGTCCGGCTTGACCGGACAATCTATAGATTCCCGCTTACGCGGGAATGACTCGCAGTAAGCTTCAAGGAATTAACCCACAAAGCGATTAAATCTAAAAAAACGAAGAAGCGTCCTTCCCGATTGAAGAAATAACAGTCATACAGTGCGACTATCGTAATTTCAGGTTCTTTTGCAATTCAATTGGAAAAGAGGACCCAAGGATTCCAGGGTTCAAGGACTCAAGGTTTTCTTTTCTAAAGACTTTATAAGCGCTTTTAACATTCGTTCTATTTCAGCTAGGCCTTTTTTGAGTGTACCCCATTCATCTTTTTCGATGAAATCTAAATCCCCTGCCAATAATGTCTGTGTTTCCAATTCACAGACAGAACCATACGATATGTAAAGCATCCTGATGTAATCCACGGTTGTCTTTCTTCCATATCCTTCTGATATGTTGGAAGGAATAGACACTGCAGACCTTCTTATCTGTGAGGTTAAACCGTATTTTTCTTCCTTTGGAAATCTTGCTGTTATTCTATATATTTCTAAACAAAGTGCATATGACTTTTGCCATACTTTCAACTCTTTGTAGTTCTTCAGCATTTCACTTGAATCCTTGAATCCTTGATCCCTTGGACCCTCTGAAAGATCATTCCTGCTCAATATCAATCTTTATCTTCAATAATTCCAACTTGTTGTAAAATGATTCTAATTTTATAACTCCGCCTTCCAGTCTTCTGCCTCGGCACGTTCTTTGTCGGTACCCAAAGCCTGCGCTCTGCCTGCAGCATCCCACCGGGTGTGTTCCTCGGTGATCCGGTGCAATTTGGTTCGAAAGAGCCGGGCGCGCGACATGTCTGCACCGGACAGATCTGCATGGGAGAAGTCGCAGTAGGTAAGGTTGGCTCCCACGAAACGGGCAGCCCGGCAGTCAGACTTTTCAAAGATACTGGCCTCCATGTCGGCCCCGCTGAGATCCGCCCCGGTGAGATCCGCCTCACCGAACGTCGTCTGCCTGAGAAACGCCCCTTTGAGACTGGCCCTGGTCATGGTGGCTTGCATGAATATGGCGTACTGAGCAGTTACCCGATCCAATATAGCCTCAGAGAGATTGGCCTCCATGAAGCTGGCCTGGGTCAGATCGGCCCCGGTAAGGTTGACCCCGGACAGGTCTGCTCCTTTGAACTGCACCCCGGTAAACTGCATGCCGCTGAGGTCCATGCCGGACAGATTCGTGTTCAGCATCATGGTCAGGTCAAATATTGCCCCGGTAAAGACGGTGTCCTCAAGAACAGAGTCCATCATAATGGTCTGTTTGAGGTTTGCTCCGCTCAGGTTCACTCCCCGGAGGTCGGCCTCGTTCATGACGGTGCGGTCCAGGTTGGTGTTCGAAAGATCGGCATCTTTGAGTGTGGCCGAGATCAGGGCGGCAGTGGTCAGGTCGGCACCGGACAAGTCGGCCCCGGTCATGTCGGCTTCCGTAAGCTTGGCCTCGACCATGTCGGCATTTTTCAGGGCAACGCCCGTCAAATTGGCGTTAGTCATGACAACCGAGCGCATGTTTACGCCGGTCATATCCGCGCCGGTGAAATTGGGCGTGGTGAAAATGGATTCCCGCAGATCGGCACCGCTCAGGTTTGCCTCCTGAAAACAGACCTCCTCAAATATTCCCCCTGACAGGTCGGCTCCGGTAAGGTCAATACCCGTGAAGTCGACCTTTGAGATAATTTCACCGTCTTTAATGTTTTGTGTCAGTTCTTCCCGGTTCATTCTGGTGCCCACTTTTCAATTTTTGTTTTCTTGAGATTGGCCCCACGGAGATTGGTTTCTCCAAAGACGGCCCTGAAAACTTCCGCACCGTAAAGGTTGGCTCCGCTCAGGTCGGCAGACACGATTCGTGCCTTGGAAAGGGAACCCTCAAACAGATTAATGGCAGCCATGGTGGCACCCTCCAGGTCGGATTTCTCGAACCGGGCCTGACGGGCGAAGGCCCCGCGGAAATTGGCCTCTTTCAGGTTGCACTCGCTCAGGTCGGCCATTTCCAGGAACGCTCCCTCGAAGTTGGCCCCGGAAAAATTGCTTCCCCGCAGGCCGGCCTGGTTCAGCACGGTGCCATGCAGGTCGGCCCCGGCAAAGGATGCCTCGCTGGCGGCACAAACCTTGGTCATGTCCGCCCCTGCAAATATGGATTTATCTCCCCGGACTCCCACAAAGACAGCCGACGTCAGGTTGGCCCTGGAAAAATCTGCCCCCTCGATCGTGGCGTTGACAAACTGGGTCTGGCTCAGGTCGGCTTCAGCGAAAACCGCCCCGCTCAGGTCGTTTTCATAGAAGAGGGTTTCCTTCATGATCGTCCTGCTCAGGTTGGCCCCGGTAAGCGTTGCCTCCATGAAATCAGCGCCGTCCATGGTGGCCCCGGACAGGTTGGCATCGGTAAGGTCAGCCTTGCCGAAGGCTGCACTGGAAAGTTCTGCTTCGGTGAAGTTGGCCCTGCTAAGATTGGTAGCTCCCAGGCAGACTTCGGACATCGTTGCTCCGGTGAACCTGGCACCGGAGAGGTCCGCCCGGGCCAGGACGCATCCCCTCAGGTCCGTTCCGGACAGATCGGCCCCATTCAGGTTCGCCCCTTCCATCAGGGCATCCTTCAGGTCGATGTGCTTCAAATCAAGACCGGAAAGGTCCGCTCCGGTCAGGTCCCGTCCGCTAAAGCTTTCGCCCTCCGCATAACCTGACACAACGGCCTCACGCAGACGGAGGGCTTCCTCAGCCGTCGGCAGCGGGGCAGGGGGGAACTGGTGGGCGAACTGTCGGTAGGCCTGCTTCATGGCCTCTTCTGCCTGGTAGAGCTTTTTTTCCATCTCGGGATTATTGAATCCGGCCTGTCGGAGTTGTTCGATATTTTTTTTGGCGGAGAACTTGGGGATTCCGCCGGACATTTTCTTTGCCTGCTCCACCACCTGGTCGTAATCCATCCCCTGTGATGCCAGCGTTTTTCTGAGGTTTCCTTCCATCTCGGCCTGCCTGGTCATGGCATCGGCTTCCGCCTTTTTGGCGAATTCGTCGATCTCTGTCAGGTTGTCCATGCTGAACTTTGGCTGTTCCGGCGGCGTTTCGGGGATGAACTGGTCCGGGTCGAGTCCCATCTGGCGGATCGACTCTTTCACCTTTTCCTTCTCCCGTTCCGCCCGTCGTGTCATGGTCCGCGACAGCGGACTCTCCTCTTTGTTTTCTATTTCCTCCATCAGAGAGGCAAAACCGGATTTTTCGCCGGGAGGGATCAGGTCCTTTTCATCGAGAAGGTAAAGATGCCCCGTCTCCTTGTCGATCCGTTTGAGGAATGCTTCGCGATAGTGTTCGAACGGCCTGGGGGTATCACCGATGCGTTCGTAGGCAATAAGCATGTGGAGGATGTCTTCGGCGTCGTCCGTTTCAACCTCGGTCACGCCGCGGTGGACAGCGATGCCCCTTTCCGCATGGGGAAACAGCCAGACCGTGTCAAGACGGGTGTCAATTTCCTGGAACTGCTTGTCTCCGTCGGTCTTCCGGTTGATGAAGCAGCGTGACTTGAATCCGGGCAGTGTCGCCTGGATGAGGGTCTTTTCGGGGTGCATCCCCTTGATCTCAAAGGGCTCGTCTCCGCTGAAGAAACCCTCGATCTGCTGGTCTTCCGGTGCGGCGTTGTAAAAGGTCCAGTCCATGTCTTCGGCAGGACCGGGGAAGCGTTCCTGCTGCCACTTCTCGTCATAGGTGCCGACCTTGTTAAAGCGCTGGGGCCAGGTGAGATCGATGGGAGCAAATCCCGAAGGGTCCGGCTTCTTCCCGGGTGAGTCGATGAGGCCTTGAGGATCTTCTATGTTCGGCAGGGGGCGGCTCGTTTTCCCCGTATCGGTTTTGACGGCGGCGTGTCCCTTGCCCAAGGGATTTTTCTTGTAATCAGGACCGCCGAAGGCATTCTCGTAGGTGACAGCCATTTCCGCGAAGGGAAGGGGATCGGAAATGGTCTTGAAAAAGAGAAACCGTCGCTTCCAGAACCGGTCGCCGAAGACGTACAGGGTTTTGTCAATAGGTCCCATCCGGAGTCGAACCTCAGAGGCCATAACGGGTTCATCTCCCGGGGCGAAACAGGTGCCCACGACGAGTACCTCGCCCTTCGGCTTGGGCATACACATGTCCAGCATGGCGTCCTTACCCAGTTCGGATGTGGCGAATTTCCACATGTCGACCTCGGAACGCAGTCCGAAGGATGCCTCGAAGGGAAAGAAACTCAGGATTGCCACCGAAAGATAGCATTTCCTCGCATCTTCGAAGACCTTGTAGAGAAGACCCTGATGTAATGGTTTTATAACTTTCATTGTTAATGACTTTCCTGTGATCTATTGAAATCGCATACCCGTATACTTTCTTGGTGAACAGCCGAGCTAGGTGTGTATTCTCATAATGTGGTTTGCAATTACGGCCTGACCATTTTCGATCCTCGCAAGCCGGTTACTCAGTTCCAGATCCTTCTTCTGGATATGAAATCCTTTCATTTCATATTCAAAAACCTTTTTGATGTCCAGACTGACACCCAATCCGATCGTGATCGCCAGGGATAAAAATGTTTCCAGTTTAAACCCTCCAAAGAATTCAAGTTTAGCCCCGACATGTGCGCCGAATTGAGGCCCGAGATATGTGTCAAGCGAAGACCCGTGAAATGTCGAAATTTTACCACCGAAAAAGTTCTCGTTTTTTAATCCAAAAAACGTTTCTGAAGAGATTGTTGCATACTCGTCATGTGATGGTTTCCTGAAAAAGGTCTTATTCTCTCCGTGGATGGTTTCAGTCTTTTTTCCATGAACGTCTATAGTAATGTTTCCATAATTGTATTCATAGATATCCTTTTTCCGTATCTCTATGAGGTCATCATAGAATACTTCCTTGAATATATCGTTGAAGTCCTGGCGAACCGGTGCATAGTAGGTGTTATAAAGAGCACCTTTGACGTTAAGATCCCAGGTGCCTTCGATAACGGTTTTCTTGTCTCCCCGGATATGCTCATGCCAACTGCCCCACACCTCGTCTTTTTTCACGACGTCCGGTCGATATTCCCACTTTTCCCAGAAACCGGCTGCAGGCTGAGCTTCGGCATTACCGGAATCTGCCGGTGGGTTGTCCTGCTGTACATGGGTTCTTTTCGTTTTAAACGTGCCACGATCCACACTTGGGTTTCCCGTTTTATCTGCAGCGACGATTGCATCGTCGGTTCCGTCTGAATAGGGACTCGCAATTTCGCTTACTGCAACGGGCTGATCATCGGGGAAGCTGCCTTTCCCGGTAACCGACGTGTGAGAACCGTCGGTATAGTCGAACCAGCCTGCGTCAGGAATATCCGGCAGTTTTTCCGGATCGATGATTGCTGTCGAATTTTCATCTCCCGGGTCCTTCCCCAACCGCAGATAACAATCTTTTTTCCCATCATAGTTGGGAACTTTTACCCTGAACCACGTGTCACCCGGTTGGCGCGGCTTTTCTTCTTCTATTGTGTTGTGCCCCCGCATCTGTTGCTGCTGCTGAAGCTGTCCCTGAACGTCTGCCTCGTACCCGTCTGTTACAGTCCCGGGTCTGAAGTTCCACCTCCTGTTTTCCTTTGTGCCTTCACGATATGTGTCAACGGTAGAATGATGTTCGTGAGTCGTATTTTTCGTACCGTTTTCATCGTTCTGATACTGCTGCTGACGCTGGAGCTGCGGGCCGCCGGTCTTCTGAACCATGCCACCGGGTCCCGGGCCGTCATTGAACTCGAGAAAACTGCCGCTGGCGGTCTTAATCACGTTTTTCGTGGAATTATCCGCCGTCACCACGCTCGGGTTCAGGGGGTTGGGGACGGTGCCGACGATGATAGGCCGGTCAGGATCGCCATCGATACAGGCCCAGATAACCTCTACATCTTTGTGCAGGGGGAAATGCATTCCGTGTGAACCGCCCCCGTAGGGCTGAGCCATGCGGACAAACCGGGAGGCCTTTCCCTCGCCGGAGCCGCTGAGATCGAAGGGCATGACCACCTTGTATCGTCCCTGGTCGTCAATCTCCGCCCTGTCTTTGAGAAGCGCCGAATCGACGTGGGCATTCATGATACCATACATTTTGGGCTTCGGTGTCTTCCGCTCCGGCCTGAAGGGTACGTCCGAAGTAATCGCCGTAAACGTGTTCCGGTAGGTGAGTTGTTCAACTCCGTCATTGGCCAGACCCGATACACCCGCTATCGGCTGGGTACCATCGTGTTCCACACCGGTGATCACGTATTCACGGTTGAAGTCTTTCCGGAAGTGGCCCTCCAGGGCATAACGATGGCCCGGAAGAAACAAACTGCAGTCGCCCTCTCCCCTGAAGACGGCATGGAGAGAGCGTATCTCCTCGGCACGTATTTTTGCCAGCGCCACTCCTTCTTCCGGCGTTTTGAAATGGTTGCCGTACTCAGATATCAGCCCGTGCCCCTTGCCGTCCACGTTGGCTTCTCCCTGGAGCGGCACGTGGGGCGTGCGGTAGTTGTAGTCCTTCAGAATCAGTTTTTTCGGCATGCGCCGGTGGCGGCAGGATATGCCCCGGACCGACTCTTCATCCGCAATGACCATGCCCGAGGGCGAATGATAGGGGATCGTGGTTTCCTCGGCTATGGCGGGGAAGTGGATGTTGTCGTCGGTGATAATGATCTTTTCCTTCTCATCGTCGTGCTCGAAGAAGTAGAAGAGACCCTCGTGTTCCATGAGCCGTGAGATGAAGTTCAGGTCGCTCTCCCCGTACTGTACCACGTACTCCCGTTTCTGATATTTCCGGGTGAGTCGCAGCTCGAAATCTTTTGTTGTCAGGTTCGCCGCGGCAAGACCTGCGGGCCCTTTGTCTTTTGAACCCTTCAATTCCTCCTCGACGATTTCCGGGACGGACTTGTCCTGGTAAATCTGGTTCTGTTGACTCATGGAAAGCAGCCACAGGCGGGGTACCAGGACGGCCCGGTAAAAATGCAGGTCAAGGGCAGTCTCATGCTGCTGTTCGAATTCCGACAGGACGCCGTGGATCATGCGACGCTTTCCGTCCCGTTCAATGGTGAGAGACGCGGGCCATTGAATCACCTCGTCCGGATCGATGTCGGCGTTGTCCGAAACCAGCTCTATTTCGAACCGGAAGGGCTGTGATATTTCTTCCTGCCCGTTAAAGCGGATCACCCTGAAGGTATCCTGTACGAGGGAAGATGCTTTGGACTGAAAATAAAAGCGCGTTTGAATTGACATGATGAGTCTCCTGTTCGTTAAAAGATAAGGTACCAAGGATTCCAGGGGTCAAAGATTCCAGGGTGTGTTTTGTTAAGACTTTTTCAGCGATTTCAGCATTCGTCCCATTTCCATTATGTCTTTTCTGAGCGTACCCTGTCGCCTTTTTTATTAAATCTAAATACCCTGCTCACAATATCTGTGTTTCCAATTCACAGTTAGAACCACTCGATAGGTCAAACATCCCGACGTAATCTGTGGTTGTCTTTCTTCCATATCCCTCTGCCTCAAGGCAACTTCATGATAAGCGATGTGGGTTGAAAACCGCACGCACCTCTCCCAGTTTGGGATCCGAAAACATCCAACCGTCTACACCCATAGTTGAACGTGAGGCATCGCCGAGGCTTATGGTCAGTGCCTCACCCTCGGCCAGTATCACCTCGACGTCGTACTCCAAGGGTTCCACGAAGTACAAGTCGGTAAGAAACGTTACCCGTTCAAAATCCTCGGTACCCGGCGAAAATCGCTTGTAGTCGGCCCGCGTCAAGGGGCCGATCCGGATTCGAAATTTTCCCATACGATCTGTCAGTTGATTACCGAGGTAGCTGTCGGAACCCATCCAGCACCCGGATACACCCATACGAAGTGACTGACTTTCAGGTAGTGTAGCTTTCCGTTCGATACAGGGAAGGACATCGACGGGTATTCCCCCCAGGGAATCCGAGAGCAATGTTTTCAGTCCGAGAGCAGAGCGTGGGAACTGAGAGAAGAGGCCGATGTAACGCAGCAGGCGTTGCGGTTCGGGCATGTCTTCTCTGAACGATGGCTCGCCCAGTCCCAGGAGACAAAAGAGTCGTTCCATGTGCTCATGACTCTTTTCTTCGACCACCTTCAGCGACTGTCGATACTTACCCCAGCATTCGAACAGCAGGGTGAATAGGCGTTCGTTGATCGTATCGATGAAATCCCTTGATACGGATTCATCCTCGGCTGCCTCATCGAAAAGCTCTTCCGTGTAGAATTGCGGCAGGGGTGAGGATGCGCCATACAGTCCCAGAAAATTAACGGCAATCAAAAATTGCGGGTCTTCCGTATCTCCGACCTCCTCGACGCTCTGGACTTCCGATGCGGGGAATGCCAGGCTCAGGTGCGGCGTTGTTCGTATCGCTTTGCTGAAGGCGGACGGTGTTGTTGGTGAGCCCGACGGTTGTAACGCGAGGAGTCGCAACAATCGTATGACCTGAAAGAAGGAAAAGTCATGTCCTTCCTTAAGAAGTTCCTCCTTCAATGCGGTTTTTCCGCCGTGCTTCAGATGAGGGGATGGTCCCCCAGTCTTGCTGGCCATTGATACAGCTCTCCCGTTATAATTTCCCTTACCATGAGTCGGGTGAAGGTGTTGATAGTTGCATACGACCCCAGAAAATGGTCGAGGATACATCCGAACAGGAACAGATCACCGGGACTGGCAAAATGGTCGTTGCGGGCTTTCAGCTCGATATCGCGGCCCCTCCTCAGGATACCGGATACGAGACGATCCACCCCTCCGGATTCTATGTTCCGGATGCCGGCGATACGCTTTTGGTTGGCCAGAAGGGCCTCCGGCTTCCGGGGGTCTTTAAATAAATACAGGTTGAGAAGTGCCTGTAAATTTTCCGTCTTCGACAGTGATGCATAGTTCAGCGACAGGTGCGAAATCAGACGCCACAGGAGGTTGGTTCCCAGTGGCGGCAGAATATTACTCGTGGGCGGTCGAAGATTCTTGAATTCCACCTGTTCGGGGGTCCCGGTGGTGGACTGGGTGATGTCACCGGTGTGGATTCCTTCAGGTAAGAAGCCGTTGGTGCACAGAAGCTCAATCGACAGTGTCTCTGCGGCCGGCGGTCCTGACTCAGTCGGATAGGCAACTGACAGGTAAACATCAATACCCGGCCGGACAGGTGAGGTTCTTGTCTTTACACAATACACAGAGGCACCGCGCTGGTCCGAATAAAAGAGGTCAAAGGGAACATAATGTCGTTCCTCTGCGGTACCTTGGATGAACCCGGTGACATTTTGTACGGAATATACCTGAAAATGAGTATCCTTTTGCCCTGAGGGGCGCACCCGATATTCGGTCCTGCGATGGTCCAGGCGGATCGGATCAGCATCATAGGGAAAGATATTAATGACCGGTGTGGCGAACAGGACGAAATTATCCGGTGTTATGCGCGGCGGAGTAAACGGAATGCGTTCCAGTTCAAACAGTATTTCAAATCGATTGCCCGATCCCCGATGCTGCCATTGAGACCACCCGGTGAGATCCAGGAAAAGGAATTTTTCCGGCAGGATAAAATATTCCTGTATCGCCCGATATCCCGGAAATGAATTGGTGGGATATGGTATCATTCCCTCGTTAGGACTGAATCCGGCGGGCTTCAGGTTATCGGGAGACAGGACCGTCACATTGTTGCTGCCCGCAGCTTTGATGACGATCCGCTTCAGGTAACGCCGTAACAAAAGATACCGATCGGCGGCTGCGGGAAAATCTCCTGCCAGGTATAATCGCAAAGCCTCCGGTTGCCAGTCTGCAAGGTTGATATCAGAAAGCTCAAGCAACAGCCGGATGGCCTGCGGTTGTCCTGCCGTCTCCACGAAGGATGCTTCCAGGAGCCGCAGCGGGTGAACTTCAACGGGATAGCAGGTTTGAAACAAGCATGATGTACCCTCCACCGGTACCGAAGCTACCTGCGTAGCAGCCGGGATGGTCATGGACCGTTTCAGAATGGGTCTGGGTGTGAAGGCTACGACCGATGTCGAGGGCAGTGGCCGCAGGTAATGCGGCCAGATAAGACGAACCACCTCATGGATAATCTCGGGAAATTCATCATCCAGCTTCTGCCGCAGCAGTGCTATCAGGAAGGCTACCCCTTCCAGAAGACGATCCACATCGGGATCTGCAGAGCGGCCGCTCAGCATGGGGGCCACCGCCGGGTGATTTTTTGAAAATTCTACCCCCAAATCCTTTAAATTGTTCAATTCCTGCTGGAAGTAACGATTGATCATAACACTCCGTCTATCATTTGTCTGTAATGGGTCCTCCATTACGGGACCCTTTGTATCGATTATCCCCTGATCGTTACCTTGCCGTCGGAGCCCATCATGCTTTCAAACATCACGGGCGTTTTTTCGTCTTCCAATGCCAGCTGCGCAACGATCTGAAAGGTAACTTTCAGCATATCTTCATCCTGTGGTACAAACTTGACCCGCACCGATTTTAAACGGGGTTCGAATTTTTCAATCGTATCTCGAATCGTCATCTCCAGGTCCCGAACGGAATCGGGGAATCCTGACCTGAAATCGGTCAGGTCGGGTATGCCGTAATCAAAGGCAACTCCAACACTACCCCGGCGGGTGTTCAAAATCCGTTCAAGGTGCCGGACGATCGAATCGATCAATCGTTTCGGATCCTGTCCGTCGCGGCGGTCCGGTGTCTTTTTCCATGTTCTGATGCGCTGGATCAGTCGCTCTTCACGCATAGCGATTCCCACGCTTTCTTCCATACATAGTTTCCCCGGTGATCGTGTTGCCCGGAGGAGCATCTTTAATCGGTACGTATGCAGGTGTTGGCGTGGCGATCTCCTTTTTTCACAGTTATTGTTCGTCCAGCTTGCCCACAAGAGAGAGGGTAAAATAGGCACCCATGTATTTGAAATGCGGCCTTACTTTTACCCCGACCTTGTACCAGCCGGTTTCGCCCTCGACATCCTCGACTGTTATCTGGGCCTGACGCAGCGGCCGCCGGCTCCGGATCTCGGGACTTGGATTATCTTGGTTGGCAATGTACTGGCGAATCCAGGCATTCAGTTCTTTCTCCAGGTCGGTTTTTCCTTTCCAGCTTCCGATATTTTCCCTCTGGATTACCTTCAGATAGTGGGCCAGTCTGTTTGCCGCGAACATATACGGCAGCTGACTTCCCAGCTTATGGTTGAGTTCAGCTTCCTTGTTTTCAGGGCCGGTACCGAAATATTTCTGTTTCTGTACGGAGTTGGCAGAAAAGAAGCAAAGATTGTCACTGTCTTTGCGCAGAGCCAGAGAAATGAATCCTTCTTCGGCGAGTTCAAATTCCAGACGATCTGAGACCATCACCTCGATGGGGGTTCTGGTCTGCAGGGAACCCATGGATTGGAACTGATACAGTGGCAGATCCTCAACCGTACCGCCTCCCAGCGGTCCGATGATGTTCGTACACCAGCGGTATTTTGCGAAACTGTCCGTCAGCCTGGTTGCGAAAGCGAACGCCGTATTTCCCCACAGGTAGTTTTCAGGGGAGGCAGAGACACTTTCTTCGTAATTGAAGGCTTCAACCGACTGAGTGTCGGGACCGTAGGGCAGACGCAACAGGAAACGCGGCACCGTCAGGGCGATGTAACGCGCGTTCTCAGACTCCCGGAAAGATTGCCATTTTATGTACCGGGGGCCTTCAAATAGTGATTTTAAATCTTTCAGATTGGCGAGACTGTCAAAGGAGTCCAGTCCGAAAAATGCGGGTCCGGCCGCTGCAATGAATGGAGCGTGTGCCATGGCAGATACGCTGGAAACGTATTGCAGCAATTTCATGTCCTGAGGTCCGGGATCAAAATCGTAGTTGGCAATGATATTTGCATATGGATTTCCGCCGAACTGGCCGTATTCTGCCGAGTATACCGTCTTATAAAACCCGGATTTTGGGACCTCCGGTGAGTCCTCGAAATCCTGCAACAGATCTTCTTTGCTTACATTAAGCAGTTCCAGCCTGATGTTCTCCCGGAAATCGGTCCTGTCCACAAGAAATTCTAATGAGCGCCAGGCAGATTCCAGTTTTTGGAAGAGTTGATCATGTAGGATGGCATCCACCTGAAGGCTGATTCTTTTGTCGATTTCAGAGATCATATCGTCGATCATTGCCTTGGAAATCCTGTCCACCCTTCGACCCGGCTTCATGAAGTGGGTAATCAGAGCTTCCACTCCTGTTCTGGTCAAAGCATACCTTTTATCCGTCGGCTTCATCCTTGTTTCTGTCACAACCTCATCCAGCAGGGAGGGAAACACGGCAGTTCCTTCCCGGACATCAGCTTGTTGGTCATGATTTTGTTTTGCAGTCATACAATACCCTTTGTATGCATCAACATCGAACTCTTAAGAAAACAGAATCTTCTCCAATTTAGTTGGAGACGAGGAACAAAGGATTCCAGGCCCGTCCTGTCGCAACAATAAATTCTAAATCTCCTGCTCATACTATCTGTGTCTCCAATTCTCAGACAGAACCATACGATGTTATTTCTTGCTGAGTTTTAATGCTTCGGCCGGATCGAGTTTGGCGATCAGGCTCAGTACGTCCCTGGCATGGCCTTTTATTTCCTTATCGGTATGGCTGATGTAACCGGTCCACACCAGTGTGAGGCATTCCATCGCGAAATGAGGGTCCCAGGTTTCAAGGCGAAAGGTTTCAACATCCCTTAGGACCAAGTCAAGATGGGGAAGCGCCATATCTATCCGTTTTGATGCGATCAACATCCGGCACAGTGCCAGTCGCCACATGAGAGCCTCTTGTTGCGATGCGCAATTTTTCAATTCGTTGTGAAGTAGCTGGACCGCATTCAGCAGTTTCTTTTTCTTTACCAGGGCTTGTGCCTCCGCCAGGACATCCGCTTTCCGATCGGTTTCGCCGGTTGTTCCCGGTGTCGAAACAGTGGTCTCCGTTACCAGAGTTGCCCCGAAAGAAATGTCATCCAGCCACTGCCTGGTTTCTGAATCCGCAAACGGGGTACCGTCGGAAAAACTGAGGCCGGCAAGGGGAGGGAAGCGACGGATGAAAAAGGCCGTATCCTGGCACACCTCCTCGTAGGCGCTTTGATAGTTTTCACCCAGACTGATAAGGGCGTCGGCGACAAGGCGATTCAGATCAAACCAGAATATGAACTGGGACAGGTGCTGCTCCGCAGAAATAATCAAGGTTTCCCAGTTGCCATTCTCTTTGAGTTTCAACAGGGATTCAAGGACATGTGACGGCGGAGGCATTATCTGCGTTTGTCCGTTGGTCTCCGGGGGAACGGATGATACAACCGACCAGGCAGCGATCCGTTGATAACGGTAGGCCATGGTATCTGTGGGATTGTTTTCCAACAGGGCTGTTGCAGCCTGTCGCATTGCCTGCATGCCTGAAGCAATGATCTTTTGAACATCCTGCTCGGTTTCGAATACTCCCGGCTCCGGAGTCACAGAAAGACCGGCTGATTCCCGGCGTGGTTCCGGTTCCACTGTCGGTTCCGGTTCTGATTCGCTCTGCTCAACGGTCGGATCTGCATGGGCCTCGGCCGTTTCCTCGGTGATTGAAAAAATGTTCGCTAATGACGACTCAATCGGTCGAAGCATTGGTGGATCGGCCAGATGTTCAACAAGCAGGGAATCAATCTGGTTAAGGGTAGTAGAGATGGCGGAACGCTCTTCCCCTTCGTCAGGTTCGGGTTGTATTCCCTTGAGAGCAGCCTCGGTTTTTTCAATCCACCACTCAATGGCTCCCAAACGACCCCGCATGCGTTTTTTCGGTGGAAACAGATCATCCCAAAAGTTCTCAAGCAGATCGTGTATAATGGTCAATCCATCGGCCAACCCTTTGATCCGGCGCACATGAATCTGGCTCACCGCCAGATAGCCCGCAACGAGAAGATCCTTTGATTGTTTTGCAAGGATCGAAGTTGCAAGATCACTGACTTTTCCCCAGTTGATGCCTCCCGATGCCGAGGGCAACGTAAGTTTGTCAATTTCCGCCTGCAACTGTTCGAATTCGAGCTCATAGCGAACATCCGATCCTGCAGGTTGATCGGGTTGAATTGGGTCTTTTCCCAGAGAAGTAATTTCCATTTTCCACGTCCTGGACGTTTCTAAAAAAGTAAAGTATGTAACTATAGTTTTAACATAGTCGGCTTGCGAGCCGTCACGTAAATGCTCGCTTTCAAAACACTGTTAACAATCGGTTCGGTCTTCAGCCGAGACGGACCATAATCTTACAAAGTCGCTCGATTTGAGCGAACGGTTGAATATCGCAAGATAAGATCTTTCGGGAATACCACCCATAAATACGGCACTTGGTATAATTTTCATGACAGACCGTAAGATACAATTCGTGTGCCCAGCAATAAAAAGCGAGTCCTTCCCGTGGTCGCCATTTATGGATTCGAAGAATTCATGTTTTGTTAACAGTGTCCTGGTACCTCTCTCAACATCGGCAGAAATATGAGCAATGTTTTTTTCTTCAGGGATATACTCTTTCCCGTTGATATTCATTCGTTTGTCGGAAAAAGTAGACCAGTCAGCATTCGGAATCTTGATTCGGCCGAGCTCGGCCTCCATCTGTTTTAGATCTGTAAAGCGCCCGGCGGCAATGTGTTCAATGTGTCTCCAGGTATCTTCACATGAAAACGTCAAAAGGTCCCAATTGTCTTCCCACCCGGGAAGTGCTCCGATTCCCATAATAAGTAAAGGATACGGCCGACCCCTCCCGTCGCTGCTGTCCCGCCCGACTCCACAGGCAATTGACCCCTTTCCGACACCTTTGGACCAGAATCGCCAGGAATGAATTGTCGATCCCGGGCGGTTCCTGCCGGCCAGCGTTTCATACCCATTCTCAAACCAGCCGGCGAATGCATTCGCAAGGGGGGTCATGACACCCAGACGAAAATAATCCATAGCAACAGGATGCTTTCCGATGGCGAACCATTCCCATGTGTGTTTTTTCATCATTGATCCCAGCACGTTACTATTTTTTCCGGTACCCTTCCCGGGCCGGAGTAGAAGAGTCCGAGAACCGGCCTGTGTCCTGAAAAGCGGTATTGCGTCTTGATATATCGGACACCCATCCGTTTCAGGTCAGCCGCTTGAGCAGGAAAATCACGGGGGTAGAAGGTGCGGGTTCCTTTTTCAAAATCCTTTATAAATTTGGCGAAGGCCAAACGCCCCGTATAGTCTTTTATCAAGGTCAGATTTCCGATACTGATTTTAAATACGACATCGCCGCAAGTTTCAGGCGACCATTTAAATTTCTTTCGTATCGGGTAATTGAGGTTGATCAACTGCAGGGTTTTATCGGCACACTGCATTTCCAGAGCAGTGGCATGTGGTTTCACTTTTGCGTCTTTGTTCGCACCGGTCGGTTCTGATTTTATGGTAACAGTGTAGTGTGCGGAGGCCGGACGTGCCGACCTTGACCCCTTGGTCAGAAATGAAAAAAAGTAACTATCAAAGGGTACGCTCTGTCCCATGATTTCTTTAGCATAAAACCCTTTTTTGAGACTTCTGGCAATAAACGGCTTCGCCGGCCCGCTGATAAATTTTCTGGCATAGCCGTCTTTGTCGAGAAGGAGTTTCATGAGAGTGTGTTTATCCGGTGCTCCCTGTGCCTCTAACAGAACATCCGTTTCCCAGGTTTTCTGTAACCGGCATGCAGTTTCTCTTGAAACAAACTCGAGGAAATAATCGAGAGGACCCTGTGCCAGTATCCAGAACAGTTTTTGATCCGGCCCGGCGCCGGCCATTGCGGATTTCAGTTGATTCAATGCTCTCCATCCCGTATAAAATGGAATGTTGCTCGTAGCGGGGTCGTCTTTGTAGATCGCTGCCGCCGTTTCGTATGCCGTTTCTCGCGATGCTGATACCGGCACGTTTTCTGCCAGTGAATCTTGATAATCCCGCAATGCTTGAGATGCCACAAGTTCATGTTCCAAATCACCGGCTTTTAATCCTGATTGTTTTTT
>Ga0272442_10004023_pt1 | contig 20269 bp, 16 predicted proteins | sample SSMForm2O_FD_200262 | JGI IMG/M metagenome (GOLD analysis project Ga0272442, IMG submission 200262) | Marine sediment archaeal communities from Little Sippewissett salt marsh, Falmouth, MA, United States - SSM-Form-2O | ecosystem: Environmental > Aquatic > Marine > Wetlands > Sediment ... | reverse complement strand
TTCTTTGGCAACAACTTCGACGCCGACAAGAGCGCTGATATCCTCGCAACGGGTCTTCCGACGGATGTCAGCTATGGAAGCTATAACGATATGCTGTTTAACCCGGCTGGACCGTATCTGAACAGCGGGATGTATAACCCCCTCTCAAACGGGAAGATCCGTGAGGCGCTCCGTTACCTCGTCGACCGTGATTTCCTGATCGACGAGTATTTCTACGGTCTGGGTGCGCCAATGTACGGGACCTTCCTTCCGAACTGCCCGACGGCCGGAAGCATTGGCCCGGCACTGCGTACGCTTGCGATTAAGTACTCTCCGGACGAAGCCAAGGGTCTCGCGATCATCAACGACGAGATGGTCGCTGCCGGCTGTGAACTGGTCGACGGTACGTGGCACTACAATGGCGAAGAAATTGTCATCGTGGGCCTCATCCGAACCGAAGACGAGCGACTGCAGATCGGCGACTACTTCGCAGACGTCTGGGAAGCGGCCGGGTTCGCAGTGGATCGTCACTACGGACTCAACGCTGAGCTTCAGGCGTTCTGGGTGAGCTCGGATCCGATGGACGGTCTCTGGCACTGGTACACGAGCGGCTGGATCCAGAATTCGATCGACCGCTCGGAGAGCTCGAACCACCTATTCTTCGACACCGATCAAGGGTACGGGATCCCGGTTTGGCAGCTTTTCGCTACCCGAGATAACCCGGAGACAGCTGAGTTCTACGCGTTGTGTGAGGACTTCTACTACGGGAACTTCGCCGATCTCGACGAACGAGCCGAGATGGCGGCAGCGCTCGAAGAGTGGCACAGCAGCAGCGCCGTGTCGTACCACATCTTCCTCATGGTTCAGGCTGGACGCTGGGCTTGGGCGGACAATGTAACGACTACGGTTGGGTCGGTTTCCGGTGTCGCCGGTAATCCGTTCTTCGCGCGTGTCGCTCGTTTCGTAGACGAAGACGGAGCGCCGGTCGTAGGCGGAACGATCCTGATGGCTGACCCCGGCATGTTCGTCGAGCCGTGGAACCCCGTGGATGGATCGAACTGGCTGTATGACGCTCAGATCTACGACCAGTGCGAAGACCGCGGCGCGTACGCCGATCCGTACACGGGCCTTTACTTCCCGTGGCTGATCGACCACGCCGCAGTGGAGAAGAACTCCGATGTCATCATGTATCAGTCGCTGGACTGGGTCACGCTGACGGACAACGACAACATCGTCCCGCCGGCTGACGCGCTCTACGACTTCGACCCGGTCACCAACGAGTGGACCACAATCGGAGATGTCTATCCGGACGGTACCACGGCCCGTACGACCGTGACGATCACCCTCCGCGATGATCTCTACGAGAACAAGTGGCATGATGGCAGTCAGGTTTCGTTCGCGGACTTCTACTTCAAGTACCTGCTCACCGCTTCGCGGCCGAAGCTCGACTCGCCGTACTACGATGCGTCGACCGTCGCCGGGTATCAGACCGGTCAGGCCTCGAACAAGGGGATGAAGATCCTGGACACCGATCCGATCGTGATCCAGTTCTGGGATGACCTCGCGTACAACGACGCAGAGGAGCACGCGTACCAGTTCATGTATGGCTTCACCCCGAACTACAACTACGGTACCGCTCCGTGGCATGTCATGACCGCTGCGCTGCTCGGTGAGGAAAAGCAGGAGTTCGCGTTCAGCGAAGCCAAGGCAACGGTGCTCGAGGTTGACCGCGTCAGCTTCATCGCCGGCCCAAGCCTTGAGTTGCTCAAGGTAGACGCTGCCGAAGCCGCAACGCAGAACCTGGTGCCGTTCGGCGGTCAGTTGATCCAGTACATGGATCCGAACGAGCCGTTCGAGCGCTACAACAACATGATCTCCTTCTTGGACACCTACGGTCACCTTTGGATCGGCAACGGTCCGATGATGATCACCGAGGTGGACACGGTTGCTCGACAGATCGTGATCAGCAAGTTCGAGGACTATCAGTACACCAACGAGACGTTCATGCAGTTTGCCGCTCCGCGGTACGCTACGATCTCGCTTGATGCACCTGACATCCTTGTGGCAGGAGAAGCCGCCACGGTTACAGTCGACCTGACATTCCAGGGCGAAGCGTATCCGATGGCCGACATCTCCAACGTCGCTTGGCTGATCGTCGATGCAACCAATCAGGTTGCCGCGAACGGCAACGCCACACTGGTTTCCGATGGTGTGGCGGAGATCACGCTGTCCGCCGACATCACCGCCGGTCTGGCCGAGGGTTCGACGACGCTTGAAGTGGTCGCCGTCCTCGTGCCGGTTGCGATGCCAAGCTACGGTTCAGCGACGTTCTTGGTCACGCAGTAGCAACGATATCCCCAGGGAGCCTGCATCAGTTGGGGGCTAGGTAGCGCACAACAGGGTCGTAGAGTGCTCCCCTCTACGACCCTTTCTTGAAGCCCCGCCGCATCGGTGGGCAAATAACAAAGGCAAACGGTACACAATGGCCCAAAACAGCTTCGAAGTAGATTCTCCTCCTGCAAGCGAGAAGAAGAAGAGCGGACGCTCTCGCACCTGGACTCGATTCGGCCGCTACGCGGGTACGCGAATCTTTGCGTTGGCGGTGACGGTCGTAATTGGTGTGTATCTCACGGTCATCATCGCGAACATGGGAGGATACGTCGATCAGATCCGTGTCTCGGACATAACATTCACTGTGAACGCACGGCTCGCGGCGGATCCGCAGTTTAGAGTGTTGTCTCCGGAGAACAAGGAAATCCTGCGCAATGCCCAACTTGAAACGGAGATCGGCCGACTTGGCCTGGACCGTCCGTTCATTGCACGGAGTTTTGACTATCTCTGGGACGGGATCTCGCTCTCCCTCGGACGAGCAACGTTTATGACAAGCAATTCCGGGTCCAGCCAAGTCAAGGACATCATTCTGGAACGGCTGCCAATCACAGTCGTGCTTTTCGTTACCGCCAATGTTCTTGTCTTCCTGTGTGCGCTGCTCATCGCTTTGGCATTGTCCCGGAAGTACGGTTCATTCTTCGACCGATTCGTCGTAGCCGCATCCCCCCTCTCTGCTGCACCTCCGTGGTTCTACGGCATCTTCCTCATCATGATTTTTGCCTCGGTGTTCGGCATCCTCCCGTACGGGGGCATGATTGACGCACCGCCACCGCAGACGACCCTTGCCTATGTGTTGAGTGTAATGGAGCACATGGTGCTGCCGATTATCGCCTGGTTCCTAAGCTATCTCTTTGTCTCCACCTTCAGCTGGCGCACCTTCTTCCTAATTCATGCCAGTGAGGACTATGTAGAGCTTGCGAAGGCAAAGGGGCTATCTTCCAAGTCGATTGAGCGGCGATACATCTTGCGCCCCACATTGCCGACGGTGATCACCAGTTTCGCCCTCACGTTGATTTACGCGTGGCAGGGGGCGATCATCACGGAGACGGTCTTCGCCTGGCCGGGCCTGGGTGCTCTGTACGCGACGGCCATTGGGCAATATGAGACAGGAGTCATTGTCGGTTTGACAGTGATCTTTGCGTATTTGCTAGCCATTACAGTATTCGCGCTCGATATTGCGTATGCGCTGATTGACCCGCGCGTTAAGCTTGGCGCGAAGGCGGGAGGTTCCTAAATGAAGACGCGATTCGCCAAGCTGTGGCAGACAGCGCGCAAGTATCCGACGATAATGATGTCTGTTGTTATCATCTCGGTCCTGCTGGGGATTGCGTTCTATGCGATGATTTCCATCCCGTTCAGTGAGGCGGCTCTCCTCTGGCGCGGTGCGGAGAACATCTGGGAGGATACACCGCGTCTAGCGGCGCCGATCTGGTTCAACGCCTTCCGATCCGAGAAGCTCTCGGAAACGGTCAATCTCACACGAGAGGACGCGTTGATTACGGAAGAAGCGGTCTCGGCGACGATTCGCAAGGAGACGTGGGTCTACGAGTATGACTTCCCATACGCAACATTCCCGCAGGAGATGAAGGCTTTCTTCACGGTATCGGCCGATGACAAGAACCCCCTTGTGAAGTTCACGTGGGTCAAGCCGGACGGCACAACCTATCAGCTCGGCTCAATGACCGCATCAGATGGTAGTCGCTACGGAATCTCGGCCGACGCCACAGTGAGCCGGGAGCAGTTCAACAATCAACCGCTCCAAGTTGAACTCTACCGCGATCCAAGCAGTACGACCGAAGAGCCTGCCGTCCTGAACGGCACGTACCAGTTCATCGCTGAAGTGTACCATTTCACGGACAGTTCGGAGATTGAGATCCAATTCGTAAGCTTTGGCGAGGTGTACGGCATCGCCGGCACGGACCATCTGCGCCGAGATCTGAGAATCGGTCTTCTTTGGGGAACGCCGTTTGCATTGATGTTCGGGCTCCTTGGAGCCGTTGGTTCCACATCGATCACGTTCCTGATTGCAGCAATCGGAAGCTGGTACGGCGGATGGTTGGATGCCGCAATCCAGAGGATTTGCGAGGTTCGACTGCAACTACCGACCCTTCCGATACTGATCATGTTGGGGACGTTCTACTCACGCTCCATCTTCCTCATATTGGGCGTCGTGATCGCGCTCGACATTTTCAGCAGCGGAATCAAGACGTATCGCGCGATGTTCATGCAGGTCAAGAACCTTCCGTACATCGAAGCGGCTCGCGCGTATGGAGCAAGCAACATGCGAATCATTGTCCGATACATGATTCCGAAGGTTGCTCCCGTGCTGATCCCCAATTTCGTGACGCTCATCCCAACGTTTGTGTTCCTTGAGGCGTCACTTGCCTTGCTGAATCTGGGCGACCCCACAGCACCCACGTGGGGAAAGATTCTTAACGATGCGTATCATGCCGGCGCGTTGTACCGCGGATATTACTACTGGGTCCTCGAACCGGCCCTCCTGCTGATCTTCACCGGGCTTGCCTTCTCCATGCTCGGGTTTGCACTGGATCGCATCCTGAACCCACGGCTGAGGAGGATTTGAGGATGACGACACAAGCTACATCCACGCTATTGCGAACTGAGAACCTGCGCTTGTATTTCCGAACCACGCAGGGCGTCGTGCAGGCTGTGGACGATGTCTCGTTCACTATGCCCCGTAGAGATGCTCTTGCTGTAATCGGAGAGTCCGGCTGTGGGAAGACATCCCTTGTTCGCGCCATTCTCAGGCTCCTTCCGTCAAACGTTCATACATACAGCGGAAACGTCTTCCTCAACGATATTGACGTGATGAAACTATCGGAGGAACGGTTCCGAACGAACGTTCGCTGGACGAAGATGTCGCTCGTTGCACAGGCCGCAATGAACGCGCTCAACCCTGTACTGCGCGTCGGCGAACAGGTCGCAGAGCCGCTGATTGTTCATCAGCGGCTCTCCAAGCAGGCGGCGCTCGCGCAGGCCGCGGAGGTCTTCCAGCTTGTCGGCGTGTCGCCGGACTTTCTAGGCCGATACGCATTCGAACTGAGCGGCGGCATGAGGCAACGCGCGATTATCGCGATGGCGCTGATCACCCGCCCCGACCTGATCGTTCTCGATGAGCCGACATCAGCACTCGACATGCTGACCCAGGCGAATATCATGAACGTTCTAAAGGGGATCAAGCGTGATCTGGAGCAAAGCTTCATATTCATCACGCACGACGTATCAACGACCAGCGAGCTGTCAGATCGCGGAATGGTCATGTATGCAGGCCAGATTGTCGAGCTAGCCAGTGCGGAGCAGTTCTACCTCGATCCACTCCATCCGTACTCGGCGAAGCTAATGGCCAGCATTCCGACTCTGAAAGAGAAGAAGGAGCTCGAGTTCATCCCCGGACAGCCGCCCAGCCTGCTTAATCCTCCGACGGGATGTCGCTTTGCAGATCGGTGCGACCGCCGTTTCGATAAGTGTGACACGGAGCCGCCGCTCCAGCAACTCGCAGACGGCCGGTGGATTCGATGCTGGTTGTACAACAAATAGCGGAGTGAGGTTACAAACATCATGCAGCAAGAGCAAGCACTGCTTTCGGTACAGAATCTGCGCACATGGTTCGAGCTACGCCGATGGGCGTTTGCCCGTGCAGGGTGGGTTCGCGCCGTCGATGGCGTATCCTTCGATCTCCCGCGCGGCGAAGCGCTGGCTCTGGTAGGAGAGAGCGGTTCGGGCAAGTCGACACTTGCCCGAACCATCCTCGGCTTGTACAAGCCTACGGAAGGGGAGATCACCTTCGAGGGGATGGAGCTCTCCAAGCTCAAGGCCAGCCAGATGCGTGAGTATCGTCAGGACATGGGATACATCCAGCAGGATCCATACGGAGCACTGCCCCCGTTTCTGTCATTGCGCAGCATTCTGAGCGAGCCGCTCCGCATCCATGGGATCAAGGACAAGAAGGAGCAGAACGACCTCATTCGAAATGTTCTCACAGAGGTCAAGCTGACTCCGGTCGACGACTTCCTCACGAAGTTCCCCCACATGCTGAGCGGTGGGCAGCAACAGCGTGCAGTCATCGCACGCGCGATGATCCTCAATCCGAAGCTCATCGCAGCCGACGAACCCGTATCGATGCTGGATGCATCGGTCCGTGTCGAAATCCTGAAACTGCTTCGAAGAATTCAGGAATCCCACAACCTTGCCGTGATCTACATCACGCACGATCTATCGACCGTTCGCTACTTCGCCGAGCGCATCTTCATCATGTACGCAGCGAAGACAGTGGAGAAGGCGCCTGTAGAATCGTTGTTGGAGAACCATTTCCATCCATACACGCAGGCTCTCCTCGCTGCAATCCCGGATCCCGATCCGGAGAACGCCAAAACACTGCGCGATGTACCGCCGGGCGAACCGCCAAGCTTGGTCCATCCTCCGACAGGATGCCGATTCCATCCTCGGTGTCCGCAGGCGATCAAGGGGCTGTGCGAAGTTGAGGAACCGCCGCAGTTCACGCTGTTGCCCGGCCACACCGTCGAGTGCTGGCTGTACAAAGACCGAGACTCCAAGACGGAGTAACCACAATGGGAGCCATAAAGAGGAGCGGAGCCGGTCGATGGATCATGGGCGCATTCGTGTTGCTCCTGTTCGGTTTGGTCGCATCGTACCTGATGTTCTTCGGTGCGATTCGGTCGACGCTCTTTCTCAACATGCTTGCCGTGTTCTGTTCGTTGGTAGGTCTGGTCGTCGGAATGTACGGCACGTTTCTCATCATTCAGGCCAATCGAAAGCGAGACAAGGACGACCGAATCGATTCGATGATGCATAGGAAGTGAGATCGCGCAGCGAGAACACAATCTGCGCAAGTCCTTGATGCGGGACGACGATACGCTGTGTCGTTGTCCCGCTTTCGTTCCGGTCGGTCCGGATTGCTCTCCGCCTAGCTACTACGACAACAACGGCTGCAGCACTCGAATGCAGGCCATGCCCATCCTGCGCGCTCCGAACACGTCCGTAATCCGTCGATCTCCGACGAACACAGCCTCTTCGACCGTAGTGCCGAGGAGCTGCAACAGCTTTCGATACCCGCACCTTCGCGGTTTTCCAGCATGGAACACCATTGGGATGCCTTCAATCCGGAGCGCTTGCTGTTCCTCATCGGACAGATACCGACGATTGCTCAACACGCCGACGCGCATCCCACGGGACATCAGTTCCTTGAGAAATTCTTGAATGGTCGGATGGAGAACCTTCGGCCTTCCCGGTTCGAGGGTGTTGTCCAGATCGAACAGGATCGCTCGCTTCCCGCGCGCCCTCAATCCCTCAATATCCAGATCCCGTACACTCACAATGGTATCGTCGGCTCGGAACCAATCCCACAGCCGGATCATGGCTCCTCGCGCTGTACGCAGCGAATGTCCGCTTTGCTCTTCAGCCGCTCCAGGATCTCGAGGAACTCCGCCTCCATCCCCGCCGCGACAAACACGCGGTAGAACGTCTCGCCGTCTTCGACTTTGTATTCCCGCCGTACGGTCGCGACACCGTCATACGCGCTGATGACCGCGTCGATGAAGTGGACCTCGTTTTCGCTGGTTGCAAGCCAGTACACAACGGCTCCACGGTTCACGGTGCGTTCCGATCCGATCCTGCATGCTCCAGCGCGGACAGCGCACGCTGGAGTGCCAGTTCGGCATCGAAACCGGCCTCCCAGCAAGCCCGAACGCTTCGCAACAGCTGCAAGCCGGCGCACTCCTCGGCGGACAACCCTGCCGGATCCTCCCGTGGCAGTTCCGGATCTTCGTCGAAATGCTTGCGTGCTCGAAGCAGCGCGGGAAGGTGCGACGATCGCTTCCGACCTTCCTCTCCCCGCTTGATCTCATGCCACGCCGTTCGGATTTCCAAGATCCCCTTCTCCGCGTCCTCGTCCGAAAAAACATGCGGGTGACGGCGCACAAGTTTGTCGGAGAGGATATCGATCACATCACTGATGGCGAATTCGCCCGCCTCAGCGGCAATCCGACTATGCAGCATGACTTGAAGGAGAACGTCCCCCAGTTCGTCTGCCAGATCGTCTGGAGATCCTCCTTCGATTGCCAGGATCGCCTCGTATGCTTCTTCCAGAAGGTACGGGCGTAGGGAATCGTGATCCTGAGCTCGATCCCATGGGCACCCGGTCTCGGGATCGCGAAGGCGCGCAATCAGTTCCACCAAACGCGCGAACGAGCGACAAGCGTCACCGTCGACTATGGGGGCGTTCTCATTCCCCATCGTCCGCTGCCGCCGGTTGCTCGGCGTCCGTCTCCGTCGTCGGCGCATCGGTCGCGGTGTCGTTTGCATCCTCCGACGTTTCGGATATCAGGCCGGCCTCGATCATCAGCTCCTGAGCCTCGTCCGCACGATACGTAGCATCCATCTCCTGCAGCCACTCAAGGTACGTGGCCGCTGTATCGACGTCGTCGAGTGCAAGCTCGAGCTTCACCAGCTCGATCACCGCGTCGAGACCGTCGCTCGACAACGTTCCGTCGGTTCCCGCCTCGTCGCTGTATACGTTGACCGCTGCTACGTACAACCTTCGCTGCGAGTCGGTGTCATCGATTCGAGTCGCACCGCGCTCCAAGTACTCGATCGCGGCCGAGTGCTCACCCCGTGCGGTGTACGCCGCAGCAATGCCCAAGTACGCATCGAGGAACGTTGGATTCGCTTCCAACATCCGGCTGTACTGGCGAATCGCATCCGACCAGTTCCCGTTGTCTACCAGGATCTGTGCGTACCGAAGCCATGAATCCGTATCGGAGGGATCGATGGACACAATCTTCTGCAGCAGCCGTGCTCGCTGCTCGTCTGTCGACGCACGTGAAAGCGCGTTGTCGTAGTACTCGAGCGCTCCGTCGGCGTCGTCTTCTGCGTAGATCACATCGCCCAACCCCTCGTACGCTGCGGCGTTGTACGACGAGCGGCTGATCACGTACTTGAACTCCGCTTCCGCCTCAGTCAGCTCGCCCACCAACAGGTGTGCGTTCCCCAACTTCACGTAGAGGTCGAGCGATGACTCGCGTCCCAGGGCATCTTCGTACTTCTCTACGACGATGGCGTACTGCTCGTCGATTGCGGACGACAGCTCGCCCAACCGGTCTTCCTCCTCGGCCGTTCGGGAGTCGAGCGCAAGAAGCTCTGCGCGTTCCTCCACCGCCGCGGTCAGGCGCTGCACGGCAAGGTCGCCTTCCGCCACCGTCAGGCGTACGCTCGACGCCGCCAGTGCCGCTACCTGTGCAAGCGTTGCCTCGGCATCGTCCAACGCGCCCAGCTCCAGCTGCGCGCTCGCCAACTTGAGCATCAGGCTGGTGTCCGTCGAACGCAGCGCAAGCGCCTCTTGATAGCGATCCACTGCAAATGCGTAGTCCTGCCCTTGGGCGGCCAAATCGCCGGACGCGATAAACGCCTGTGCGTACGTTGGATCACGCTCGATCACCTTGGCGAACTCCGCTTCCGCTTCCTCGTCGTCCCCGCGATCGGCGTACAACGTACCCAGCAAGTACGTCGCCTCAGTGCTGTTCGGGTTCAGCTCCAGAATCCGATTGAGGAAGTCCTCGTCCGCCTCAACGCTTTCGTCGGCCAACGTTGCGAGGTAGTACTCAAGCGCGAGAGCATTGTAGTCGGCCCACTTCGCTTCCGAGTTGGTGATTTCCTCAAGATCGGCCTCGCTGGGATCTTCGACTGTCTTCAACAGCGCGACGGCGGCTTCCGCCGCGTCGGCCTTGTCTTCGTAAATGCGGCCGATGTAGTACGGCAGATACGCGTCGCTCGTGTCGCCTTCCTCGTAGAGACGGATGTACTCGGCCAGTCCGGTGTCGGGATCCTCCAATTCCATCGCATATGCGTTCAGCACGGCAATCGTAATCTCAACGTCACTGGACTCTCGCGCTTCGTTGTACCAATCTTCGACCCGCTTCGTTTGCTCGTCTTCCGTGTAGTCGGCAAGCACCTCGTCCCGGACCTCCCCCAGCGTGGGCGTATGCGCATCTTCGTGCCCCGTGACAAGTATCAGATGCCATCCATACGATGTCTCCACCGGATCGCTGACCTCGCCAACTTCGAGGCCGAATGCTGCGTTTTCGAACTCCTCCACCATGACCCCGCGCTCGAACCAGCCAAGCTCTCCTCCGTCTGCGCTTGTGCCGGTATCCTCGGAGTATTCAGCGGCGAGTTCGCTAAACGTCGCCTCGCCGGCATCAAGCTTCTCCTTCAGCATCCATGCGTCTTCTTCGCTGTCCACAAGGATGTGCGATGCCTCGACCTGCTCTGCGACGTCGTAGTCGGCGATGTTGGCTTCGAAGTATGCCTGGAGCTCGTTGTCGGTGGGGTTGATCGTACCGATCACGCTTTGATGCACCGCCGACGTCATCAACTCGAGCTGCACGCCCGTCCGCAAGTTGTCCTTGTACTCGGAAAGGCTGCTTCCTACCTGCTCGAGGTACACTGCAAGATCCTGTTCACTGACTCCATACTCGTCGAGTGTCGCTTGGTACTCCGTCTCCAGTTGGCTTTCGATTTGCGCGTCGCTGATTCGAATGCCCAGGCGATCGGCCTCCTGCGCCACAATCACCTGTTGGACCAGGCTTTCCAGAGCCTGATCAAGCAAGCCAAGCTGTGCGTACCGACCCTGTGCTCCGGACAGGTAGTCAGTCATGTCGACGCCGAGCTCCTGGTAGTAGGAGTACCAGTTGGTGTACGTGTTGTTCAGCGCTTCGTAGCTGATGGTATCGCCGTTCACGCTTGCGGCGTACGACGGTTCATCGCTAGTCGACGAGGAAGACGACGACGATGATGAGCCGTCGAGTAGCCCCGCTTGCTGTACCGCGATCAGCCCGACGCTGATCACGAATACAACGACGATCACCCAAATGATGGTCTTCTGATGTCGATTGAAGAACGTGGACATTGTGACTGGTCACTCCTCTTCCGAACGGATCCCGCAGTTTCGGCACATGGTACTGGCCGTCAAACCTCCAAGCAAGACGCTCTCAGTGCTTCTGTCCGTGCAGGATTCCTTGCCGGCCGACTACGCCGTCGCGGCTGCGATAGCGCCGGGCGTGTGCCGCAATCGAACCGAGAAACGGATTCCCGTTCGCTCCTCTTGCGTGTCCGGAACCCGGATCGTGCAAAAGCTCGGCACGAAGTACACATCTACTCCGCCCGGTGCCACGTAACCTCGTGCCACGGCGATTGCCTTCACCGTTTGGTTCACCGCCCGCGGCCCGATGACCAAGAGATCCACGCCTCCGTACTCGCGAACACCACGGGCGATCGCACCCGCTGCCGCAACCGGATCCGATCTGGCTGACATTCTCAGCTCATCCATCGCTCTCCTCCGCTCGCCCCACTACTTCGCACTCTCCGTAAACTGCGTCTGGCGAATCACGTTGACCTTGATCTCTCCGGGGTAGTTCAACTCTTCTTCAATCGCTCGTGCGATGTCGTATGCCAGCTTCGCGGACAAGTCGTCGCTTGCCCGGTCCGGATGCACCAAGATCCGCACTTCACGGCCTGCCTGCAATGCATAGGCCTCCTGCACGGCCGGGAACGACCGGCACAGATCCTCCAGATCGTGCAAACGTTGGACGTAGCGCTCGTACGTCTCTTGTCGCGCACCGGGGCGCGCCGCCGACAGCGTATCCGCCGCCTGAATCAGGATATCTACAACGCTCTTCGGCTCGATGTCCTCGTGGTGTGCTGCGATAGCCTGCACCACCGCTTTGGATTCACCGTACCGTCGCGCAAGGTCGGCACTGATCAGCGCGTGTGGTCCGTCGACCTCATGGTCGACGGCCTTCCCGATATCGTGCAGCAATCCGGCTCGTGCGGCGATGGCGGCATCCACATTCAGCTCCGCCGCGAGGATCTTCGCGATGCTGGACACCTCAATCGAGTGCATCAACTGATTCTGCCCGTAGCTCGTGCGATACTTGAGGCGCCCGAGTAGCGTCGCCAGTTCCGGATGAAGCTCGATTCCCAAGTCGAACGACGCTTTCTTTCCTTCCTCCCGCACGCGCTCCGCCGTCCGCGCCTTGGCTCGCTGCACCTTCTCCTCAATCTGAGCGGGATGAATCCGTCCGTCCTCGATCAGCCGCGTCAACGCCACCCGTGCTACTTCCCTGCGAAGCGGGTGGAAGCACGACAACACGACCATCTCCGGCGTATCGTCCACCAAAAGCTCGACACCGGTCAACGCCTCGAACGTCTTGATGTTGCGGCCTTCTCGACCGATGATCCGCCCTTTGAATTCCTCCGACGGCAACGGCACGCTGCTCACCGCGTTCTCTTCGATGTACTCCGCCGCGTATCGCTGCACGGCGGTTGCGATGACCCAGGCCGCTCGCTGTTCGGCCTCGTCCTTGGCGCGGCGCTCCACCTCGCCGACCTTGTGCGAGAAGTAGCGTTGAGACTCCGTTTCGACGACCTTGAGCAAGTGATCGCGTGCGTCCTTCTGCGTCCAACCGGCAACACGCTCCAGTTGGACTTTGCCTTCCTCGAGGAGCCGAGTTCCCTCTTCTTTCAGCTTGAGCAGTTCCGCTTCGTCGTCGCGAAGCGTATCCTCGATTCTTTCCAAGGCGGTCGATTTCTTACTCAGCCGGTCCTCGCGGCGGAGGATTCGCTCTTCCGCGCGGGCCAGTTCGTCTTCACGGCGTTTCGACCGTTCTTCGAGTTCGTCTCGTAGCTCCTGGACCTCCTGGCGTGCCTCGAGCAGTCGTTCACGTTTGATCTGCTCGGCTTCTTCCTGGGCGGATTGAAGGAGTTCCTCTTCCTTCCGCTTTCTCGGGATACTCCCGAGCAGAAGACCCAGTGCGAGGATGGCAAGCAGGCTCATCCCCCATCCAATGTACATGTACATTCGTCTCTCCCCTTAGACGGCCAGACTCTTCAATCGAGAGTTCGATTATAACCGCTTCCCGCCTTCCACATGGAGCGCAGCCGGAAGGAACACCACACTGAACAACAGGGTGAAGCCGATGCCGAGAAGCGCAGAGACGCCGAGCAATCGGAGCCCGGGTGTACGCGCGGCCAGCAAGCTTCCGAACACGAGCATCGTCGTGAGTGATGTAACGATGACTGCAACAGCCGTTGTGCTCATCCCGCGTTCGATCGCCTCTTCGATCCGGGTACGTCGCTCTTCCATCGTGCGATGAAGGATGTGGATTCCGTTGTCGACACCGATTCCGATCAAGAGTGGGGAAATCGTGATGCTGAAGAAGTTGAAGTCGATCGACAACAGCCGCATCCCGCCGAGCATCCATATGTACCCGAGAAGAAGTGGCGTCGCCGCCAGCAAGGCACGCATCCATCCCCGCAGACTGCGCCACAGAATCACAAGGATCAACAGAGCAGCAATCGCCGTGGACAGATAGAAGTCTCGCTTCATGTAGACCTCAAGCTGCTGCACGACCAGCGGAAGACCGAAGTAGTCCGCACCGAGGGCGTCGGCCTCCGCGCAGAACGTCTCAAGGTGGTCCTTCTCGAAGATGTCGCGGTTCACGGCCACCTGAATGACGAACCGGCCGTCGTCGGTCAGGTACTGCGAGCGAATCGTGTCCGGATACGCAAGCAGGATGTCCCGAAGGAGCGTTTCGACCGGCGGCAGTTCACGAAGCTGCACCAGATTCTCATCCAACTGCTCGAGTGCCTGGACCAACTCGCTAACGTTCTCTATGGCCGATTCGGTATCCAGATCGGTTAGCTGAAGCTGGATCCCCCTCAACTGGCCGAGAACGTCGCGGCTGAGAAGCGACAGCTCAACCTCACCCATGACGGCCCCGCCGAACTGGATGAGCGAGAACTGCGCCAGAAGAGCGCGAATCTCGGCGAGGATTGCCGGGCGCTCATCCAGACTGGCTTCCAGAAGGCGAAGTTGCTGGATGTACACCTCGATATCGAGCTTGTTCAGCAACTGCTGCTGCTGGGTAAGGTTCACCGGAAGGATCCCTACAGCGGAGTCTACGCTCTCAACCAAGTCCGATGATCCGAGCCAATCAACGATCCCGCGAAGCTCCGCTTCGGTTCCCGCGTAGAACGTGAAACTGGTTCCGAGGCTCGCCAAGCTGATGTCGAACTCGTCCATGATCTCTGCAGTGACGTCCTGCGTCTCAACGTGCGGGACGAGATCGTTGCTCGAGAACACGAACGATGTGCGCGCCGCCTGGAACGCGATGAAGAACGTGAGGACAAGGACGATCACAAACACCGCCCGCCCTTTTCCAGTGATGAACCGGAACAGCCCCATCAGCCGCGCCGAACGGTTGTGGAACCGCTTCATCTTCTGCTTGCGAAAGAGGAAGCTCGACAGGGTAATCAGCGCAGGCAGCAAGAGCATCGTCGACAGGTACGCAATGATCACGCTCACGCTGCTGATTGCCCCCATCTCGAACAGTGCGCGCGACCGTGCAGTCAGCAATCCAACGAACACCAGCGACGTTGTCATCGCAGCAACCAGCGAAGCCTCCCCCTTGTGCCGTACTGCGAGGTACAAGGACCGGTTCAACGAATGGCCGCGTTCGCGTTCCTCGTCGTAGCGCGCCAGCAAGTGAATCGCGTAGTCGATTCCCAGTCCGAGGACGAGCGCCGGCAGAAACGTGGTCACCAAATTGAACCCGCCGAGCGCCAGTTTCGCCCAGCACATCGTAAGCAGAACGCTTACCAGAAGTGGAATCACGGCGATGATGCTGTAGGAGATCGACCCAAACGCGAGGAAGAAGATGAGGAACACGCCGATCGAGGAGATGATCGTCGTTCGCATCATGTCGGAGTTGACAACCGCATTCGTCTGATCGTTGAACGCGTACGTACCGGTAATCCCAACCGTTACGCCGTATCCCGCCAGATTGGCGGCCTCGATCGCAGTTTCGACCTTGTCGCTGATCATTTCCGAGTATGTAACGCCTCGTTGCGACGGATACCTCGGCTGTACCGTCATGACCAGTCGCGTCTTGTCTTCGGACCAGAACGCGCTTGTTTCCCCTTCTCCGATGTCGAGCGACGGCGCGAACACGCCACTGAGCGCGTTGACCGCATCGGTTACGGACGGGAGTTCATCGAGCCCGGCGATCGCGCCGGAAACGAAGCCGTTCAGCTCCTGAAACGCCTGAAGCTGCTCGCCGAATGCCGCGATGCCGGTGCCTTCAAGTTGGCTGGACACATCCAACTGGTACAGCGCTTGATTGAACGTATCCCCGATCGTCTCGTACACCGCGCCGAGCGACTGGTCGAGCACGACGGATGTCTCCTGAACCGCAATCACATCCTGTGCCAGCGCGACGCTGTCCTGGATCCGCTGAAGCTCTTCCTTCCCCAATTGGAACAGGTACACGTACTGATCCGGAATGTCCGGGCTGAGCTTTTGGATGTACCGGACTTGCGTAAACTCCGGATCGTCCCGAAGTCCGACGGCGATCGCCTCCGCCGCCGCGAGCAGTCGCGCCTTGCGTTCGGCCTCGCCGTCGGGAACGTCCTCCTCCAACCGAAGCAGCAGCGCGACGTAATCCACCTCGCTGTATTGCTCGTTTTCGCGGTACTCGTCGATCAGCGGATCGTTGGTGGGAAGAAGATCAAGAAACGCACTGCGCAACGGGATGTCCATCCCGTAGTAAACACCGAGTCCGGTGACGAGCGCGAAGAACAGAAGCGTTGCCCACGCGTAGCGTCGCCCGACTCGGTACACCCAACCGAAGAACCGATCCCTCAACGAAGACATTGGAAACAAAGACCTACGCTTTGGTCTCCGATGGACTGCTCACCTCGATGTCGTATCCGACGAGTTTGGCTGTCAGACGGACGTTCTGCCCCCCCTTGCCGATCGCAAGGGAAAGCTCGTCGTCCGGCACGAGGACCTTCGCAGAGCGATTCTCCTCGTCGAGTTCCACGCTGATTACGCGCGCCGGCTCGAGGCTGTTCTTCATCAGTTGGACAAGGTCCTCGCTCCAGCGGATCAGGTCGATCTTCTCGCCGGACAACTCGCGGGTCACGACACGGACGCGTGCTCCTCCGGCACCGACGCACGTTCCCACGGGATCGACATTACGGTCCAGCGATTCCACCGCCACTTTTGAACGCCGCCCCGCTTCGCGCGCGATCTTCCGGATCACCAGCACCCCTTCGTCGATCTCCGGCACTTCCAGACGAAGCAGTTGCTCGACAAACGCCGGGGTCGCCCGCGAGAGCGTGATTCGCGGGTCTCCCTGTGTCTGCTCGACGGAGCACAGGTAGCTGCGTAAACGCTCGCCGGCGTGATACCGCTCTCCGGGAATCCGCTCATCCTCTGGAAGCACCGCTTCGGCCTCGCCGAGATTCACCCACACGTCTTTTCCCGCAAACCGGTGAATCGACCCGCTGATGATCTCGCCGACGCGATTCACGTACAGATCGTAGATGATCTCACGCCGCCGCTGCACGATCTCCTGGCGGATCGTCTCCTCGGCTTTCTTGGAGGCAATGCGACCGAACTCGATCTCGACCAGGCGTACGCCGTTGATCGTGATGTCACCGGAGTGCTGGTCGATCTCCACTGCAACGTCGTCCTCGATGCCGTTTTCTTCCTGATACGCCACCGTGAGTCCCTTGCAGATAGCGTCGTAGAGGTCCTCTCGCGGGATCCCTTTCTCCTTCGCCATCTCTTCGAGCGCTTCGATGAAATCGATGTTCATTTGCGTACTCTCCGAGGCGGTTCGACCTCTTCCCGTCGAACGGCCTTCTCCCGTGTCACACCTGTCGTATGGTTCCTGTCAAAAACGAAGGCCGCCCCTAGTGACGACCCGCCGCTCGTGTCGTTTCCAACACGATCTTGCTATTATACGACCACGCATGAACGGGAACAAATCGGATCTTGAGAACCGGAGAGAGTTTGTCGTCACCGATGCTCAACAGGGCCGACGGCTCGACCGTGCCCTGGCCGAAGCAGACCCGGACCGCTCGCGATCGCAGATACAGCGAGAGATTGCCGCCAAACGGGTCACCGTCGACGGACGGATCGTGACACAGGCATCCACGCGCTTGCGCGCCGATCAATGCATCGCATGGACCGTCGACGACACACCGGACCTCACTCCGACGGAGATCCCCGTCTCCGTGCTGTACGAGGACGACCATATTGTGGTGGTGGACAAGCCGATCGGCATGGTCGTGCACCCGGGCGCGGGCACGACGACGCCCACGCTGGTCGAGGCCCTGCTCGCAGAGCGTGACCTCCCGCAATCGGACAACCCGGTGCGCCCGGGCATCGTCCATCGACTCGATAAGGAAACGAGCGGGGTGATCGTTGTCGCGAAGACGGCACAAGCCCTCACATCGCTCAAGCAGCAGTTCGCCGAACGTGAAGTGCAAAAGGCGTACCTCGCGTGGGTCGACGGCACGTTCAACGAAGACGAAGGCGAGATTGACGCGCCTGTCACTCGCGACCCAGTTCGACCGCGGCGCATGTGCGTCCACGGAACCGGCCGAGAAGCACGCACCCTGTTCCGGGTACTGGAGAAGACGGACGATCGCTCGTACGTTCTCGCACAGCCCAGAACCGGGCGTACGCACCAAATCCGCGTTCACTTTTCGTACATTGGCCATCCGGTGGTCGGTGACACGCTGTACGGAGGCCCACCGGCCGAGCGGATGATGCTGCACGCATGGACGCTGTCACTCGTTCACCCGGCGACGATGCAGCGCGTCACATTCGAGGCGAGTCCTCCGGAGGCGTTTCCGACGCCGCCCGAGAGGTAATACGTCGGGCCGACACAAAGTAATCTGTTGCAGCCACATACGTGGCCGCGCTTGCGGCGTAGAACACCTCAATCCCCCCCGGCCAGCCGACAATCAGAAACGCGATCGACACGAACGCCAGGGCCGACGCCGCCTTTCCCGGTAGGCGTGCGGCCTGTACCGCGTCCCAGCGAGCACGAAGCACGATCGCCCCGACGCCGATTGCAACTTGTGGAACAAGAAACGCGATCAACGCTGCGGTCGGCACACTACCCAGCACGTACAGACTGGACAACACCGACAGATACATCGCCTTATCCACAAGGGGGTCGAGCACCTTGCCCAGCCGCGTAACCTCGCCGCGCGTCCGCGCAACCAGGCCGTCGATCAAGTCGGTGGCGCACGCGAACCCGAACAACCACCACGCGCCCCAGCGATGGCCGGTCAACAGCAGATACACGATCGGGATGATCGCCAGACCGCGGGTAATGGTGATTAGGTTCGCCAATGACATGTTTCCATCCTACACGCCCATTTTCTGCTACACAAGCCTCCTTGAAGGCGTTTCACCCACATCGGTATAATCCGCGCACGCACCACAAAGGGGGAACCAACAGATGAAGAAACGCGTCGTCATCATGGGCGCGGCAGGTCGCGACTTCCACAACTTCAACACGTATTTCCGCGACAACGAGGACTACGACGTAGTTGCCTTCACCGCAACGCAGATCCCGGACATCGAAGGACGAACGTACCCGGCAGAGTTGGCAGGGGCGTTGTATCCGGCCGGAATTCCAATCCTCGCAGAGAACGACTTGCCCGAGCTGATCGCAGAGAAGGACATCGACTGCGTCGTCTTCAGCTACAGCGACGTGTCCAACCAGTACGTGATGGAGCGCTCCGCCATCGTCAATGCCGCCGGCGCCGACTTCATGCTGCTGGGCCCGGAATCGACGATGGTCGAGTCGAGCAAACCGCTCATCTCGATCACCGCAGGACGAACCGGATCGGGCAAGAGTCAGACGACGCGCCGCGTGTGTGACATCCTGAAGGCGAAGGGCAAGAAGCTCGCCGTCATTCGCCACCCGATGCCGTACGGCGACCTCGTGAAGCAAGAGGTGCAACGGTTCGAGACGTTCGACGATCTCGACAAGCACGAGTGCACAATCGAGGAGCGGGAGGAGTACGAACCGCACATCGCCAACGGCACCATCGTGTACGCTGGCGTGGACTACGAGAAGATCCTCCGGCAGGCGGAGTCCGAAGCCGACGTAGTGATTTGGGACGGGGGGAACAACGACTTCTCGTTCTACAAGCCCGATCTTTCGATCGTCGTCCTCGACCCGCACCGAGCCGGGCACGAGCTCTTGTACTACCCAAGCAGCGTCAACGTCCGGATGGCCGATGTTGTGGTGATCAACAAGGTCGACACGGCATCGCTCGATGACATTCAATTCCTACGCGATAACGTGCACAAGATGAACCCCCACGCAACGATCATCGAGGCCGCGTCACCAATCCAGGTCGACGACCCTTCGATCATTCGCGACAAGCGCGTACTGGTCATCGAGGACGGTCCGACGCTTACCCACGGTGGAATGGAGTACGGGGCGGGCATGATTGCGGCACAGCGGTTCGGCGCCGAGGAGATCATCGATCCTCGTCCGTACACTGTTGCGTCGATCGCCGAGACGTACCGCAAGTACCCGAAGATCGGACGGCTTCTCCCGGCGATGGGATACGGCGACCAACAGGTGCGCGACTTGCAGGAAACGGTGAACCGGGCCGAGTGCGATGCCGTGGTGATCGGAACACCGATCGACCTCGGACGGCTTCTTACGTTCAAGGTTCCCAGCACGCGAGTCCGCTACGAGCTCCAGGAGATCGGACTCCCGAATCTGGAAACCACGATCGATCGGCTGATGAAGAGTATCTAGGCAGGCATAGACTGAATAGCCCGTCGATTGCGGGGGCGCTTCGCGCGCTCCCGCTTTCATTTCGGGTTACGCACCGCCAACAGCAAGCCGAACGCGGCGCCGAAGCCGATACCGACGAGTACGCCGAACGCAAGATCGTCGAACGCCCACCCGACGGCAAGACCGACGAGCGCGCCGAGCGGAATGAGCGTCAGCAGGTGGCGCCATCGCGACGACGACAGCCC
>Ga0272442_10004022_pt1 | contig 20269 bp, 11 predicted proteins | sample SSMForm2O_FD_200262 | JGI IMG/M metagenome (GOLD analysis project Ga0272442, IMG submission 200262) | Marine sediment archaeal communities from Little Sippewissett salt marsh, Falmouth, MA, United States - SSM-Form-2O | ecosystem: Environmental > Aquatic > Marine > Wetlands > Sediment ... | reverse complement strand
TGCAATGGAGCAATGGAAGCAATCCAGATTACAGCAGCCCATGGTCTTGGGATTTTGATTTTCCGAATGGTACTGGGTATTATGAGTTTTATAGCATTGGCAAAAAAGATGGTTCACCTAATGAAACTGCTCCATCTAGTGCTGATGCAATTTGTTATTATCCAATAAACACATCAGTGGATGCCATATCTCCTTATAATCAACAAACGTCGCCGGTTGCCATTAATGCTACTAATCACACAGCAGTTGGAAATACCACATTATGGTATCGTTATTCTTCTGACAACAGTAGTTGGGTAACCGGAGGTAGTAATCCTCCTGTTGTTGAATCATATAATATTGACAGAGGTGCAGGAAATACTTGTACACTTACTAGACCTTCAGGTGTCAGAGAAGGAGACTTATTGGTCATTACATGTACAAAAGATGGAACTGGTTCTGCTTTGTCTGGACCAGCTGGCTTTTCAGTTCTTGTTGCAGAGAGCCAGAGTGGAGGACAAACTACAGCATCTTGGTGGAAAGAAGCTAACAATTCTGAATTAAGTAGTTATGATGTAACTTGGGGTGGAGGTTCCGAAGATTATGTAGGCGGCATTCTTCGAATAAGTGGAGCAAATACCAGCGATCCTGTTGATGTTTCTGGTACTAACACCGGAACAGGAAGTCCTGTTGCTCCAGATGTGACAACAACAGAAGATAATACACTTGTTCTTCGTTTTTGTGGTATAGATGATGATGATCAAGGAGACAACTTTGGAGCACCTGCCGGAACAGTGGAATTGTGGGCAAGAGCAAGTCCAAGTAGTAGCGGTGAATGTTCTGGAAGTTGTGCTTATGAAAACCAGACAGCTAAAGGATCAATTGGAACAGCAACTTGGTCTATCGGAGGGACAGAAGGATGGTCAGCATTTACTGTGGCAATTAAATCCGGTGGTTGGCAGGAGTGGAATGATGCAACCAATCCAGATACTGCCAGTCCTTGGAATTGGAGTTTTGACTTTCCAAATGGTACTGGTTACTATGAATTTTACAGCATAGGTAAAATGTCTGGTTTAATAGATGAATACCCTCCAGGCAGCGCAGATGCAATTTGTAGATATAATAGAATACCAACAATTACTGATGAAGGGCCAAGCAATGGGAGTACCAATATTGAAATTACGCCTGAAATGAACATAACTGTGAACGATCCTGATGGAGACAATATAACCATTACATGGTATAGTAATACTAGTGGTTCGTGGCTAGCATTTGGAAAAAATAGCAGTGTGGGCAACGGGACGTATCATCAGACGAACAGTAATTTCAGCAATGTTTCTACTACATATTGGTGGAACGTTACCGTTAGTGATGGGGGAAATACCAACACCAGTGAAATCTTCCACTTTACCACAATGGAAGCTTTAAAGCCAACTGTTACCACCAATGCATCTACTGGCGTTGAGGAGATGAATGCTACACTTTGGGGATATTTATCCGATAATGGCGGTGCAGATACAACGTGTGGATTTAGATATGGAACTAGCTCTGGAAGTTACTCGGAAAACTTTTCAGTTGGGATTATTGCAAATGCTACTGAATTTAGCAATAATAACGGCAGTTTAACACCAGGTCAAATTTATTTCTATCAGGCATGGGCAAACAATTCTGTTGGGTTTGCAAATGGTTCGGAAATGCCCTTCTTAACCAAACCAAATGCTACTACCGCTCTAACAGCACAAACTAATAGTTCATCTGTAATATATCTAACGTGGACTGCTGGAGATGGGGCAAATACAACATATATAGAACGGAATGCAAGTGGAGATACGGTATGGGCTAGGGGAACTGGAGATCTAGTTTACAATGGTACTGGTACGTCTTGTGAAGATACTGGACTCTCAGAAGGAATTACTTATTACTATCAGGCATGGAGTTATACGAATTGGACGTATAATCCAACATTACATCAGTATTCTGATGCCAATGCAAGTGCGAGCAATACAACACAGCATGCTCCTCAGTTAAGTAATCCTGATCCAGGTAATGGTTCATCTGGTATTTCGATAAATAAGGTCAATGTTTCTGTTACAATTAACGACGGCGATGGAGATACGATGGATTGGACTATTGAGGTAAACAACAGCGATAACAATAGCGGAAGTTCTGGAAATGGAACCATCAACTGTACTCTTACTACACCATTGACAAACGGTGTAACTTATACCTGGTGGGTGAATGTAACCGATGGTACAAATTGGAACAATGTCACATATACTTTTACAACTCTTGGAAATAATAAAGAGATAATAAGTAAGCAACAGAGTGCTTACTCTCTTGAATTAGATCCTTCCTGCACAACGGTTTACGGATATATTAATAGCAATGGTGTGCAAACATCCATTGATACTAACTGGCATTATGTTACAATGACTTATGATGGATCTCAATTGAGGATATACAAAGATGGAGCATTTGAGGATAATACTAGTGTATCTGGTAATATTAATACAAATTCAAATGATCTGCTTCTTGGGAGATACTTAACTGGAACACTTGATGAATTGAGAATTTCTGATACCGCAAGAGGAGCAGGTTGGATAAATACTACTTATCTAAACACCAACAGCCCTACCACATTTGCAACGTTTGGTAGTCAGAGAGGCATTCTCTCTACTTGGAGTTATAGAAAACAGTTAACGATTAATTCTTCGATGATTGATGAGGATTTAACTGGTTTTCCTGTTTTAATAAGTACGACAGATGGCAATTTGAAAAATAATGCACTTTCAAATGGATATGATATTCTATTTACTAACTCTTCTGTTAGTTGGACAACAGGATCTCATACAGATAAGTTGTCACATGAAATAGAATCATATAACAGTGGCACTGGTGAGTTGGTTTGTTGGGTCAATGTAACTAGTGTTTCTTCTTCTACGAATACATCTATATATATGTACTATGGGAACTCACTCTGTACTGCAAACAGGCAAAATCCAACAGGAGTTTGGGATAGTGACTATGTGATGGTACAGCATTTACAGGAGACGTCTGATCCGCATGAGGATTCGACAAGTAATAATAATGATGCAAATGAAACTGGAGGGACAAATCAAGACGTCACAGGTAAAATTAATGGTGCAGATAATTTTGATGGAATTAATGATAAGTTGAATATAAGCGATAGCTCAAGTCTTAGCTTCACTAATGACGAATTAACTATGGAGGCATGGGTCAAACTTGATTCCATTCCAACACAAGAAGCATCCATTATCAGAAAGGAAAATCAATGGCAAATTGCGTTCCAAAATGAGGATACTATCAGGAATCTGGTAAAAACAGATGGAACGGATGGCTGGACGGTGGCAAATGACGAGAATTTTACATTTGTAGTTGATACATGGTATTATTGGACATTTGTATACAATGGATCAATCATCAGACATATGATCAATGCATCCCAAGTTGGATCAACGCATACAGTAACTGGAAATATTATCGATAATGCGAATTGGGTGGATGTTGGTTATTGCGTGAATAATGATAATTATCTTAATGCCACTATCGATGAAATTAGAATTTCTAAGATTGAGAGAAACAGCAGTTGGATAAATGCTTCATATAAAACAGTGAACAACCCAAGTAATTTTATTGCATTTGGAATTCAAGAAATACAAAATGTAGCACCAACGCAAAGCAGCCCAAGTCCGTCTGATGGAGCTACTGGTCAAAGTCTCAATCCAACATTATCCATTGCAGTTAATGATACCAATATCGATCAACTAAACATATCATTCTGGACGAATGCAAGTGGATCCTGGCAGCAGCTTGGAGGATGCCATGAGGGGTACAACAGTACCTATTCGGATTCAAATGCCACGAATATGAATAGTTACGGTACCACCTATTATTGGTCAGTAAATGTTACGGACAATGCACTATGGACGAATGCAACGTATAGCTTTACAACCAGTGTTTTACCAGTTTTAAGTGGTGAAAATCCTACTAACGGTTCTGCTGGTGTAAGCATTTGGCCTGCTTGTAATGTCACGATTTCAGATTCTGATGGTGGAACAGTCGATGTGTACTTCTATGAGAATACTACTGGGAGCTGGGTGTTGCAGCAGACCAACTCAAGTGTCGATGTATCATCTGCTGCTAATGTTAGTTGGAGCAATTTCACAAATGCATCACAACCCTCCACAAAATACAATTGGAGTGTAAATTTAAGTGATGGAACAGGATGGATTAACGAAACCTATGACTTCACAACATCAGCCTCACCGTTCATCCATATCTACGACAAAGGAAAATATAAGAAACTATCAGATTTCATACCAGGAGCAACATCGCCAGATAAAAAATGCGTTCACCATACAGACATCACTGGAAAAACAGACGTTATTGATGGAAAAGTAAAATTGAAGATAACTGAAGAATTGGAAGAAACAACATACCTAGATCGAATCTATCTCCGCGTTGATGGAATTCATATGGTAGAGCTTGACACCATATCAGATGTAGATAAACAACTCCTCAGACATTCAGACAATCAATACCTTGTGATGAAACAAGGAGATGAATATCTTTTAGAATTCAATCTGCAAATGAGTTATGATAGTATTGAGTTCGTTGCAGAGGGTTACTACATCGAACATTACAAAAGATAGGCTAAAACACAATAAAAATAAAAGGTTCATGATTCTTTATTTTTTATGAACTGTAAAAAATAAAATTTAGTAAAACAAAACTCTGTAGATTTTTTATAGGTATCAGATCACTATGAGAGTATGCACAGATGCATATGCACCATCTGGAGCACAGATATGTGTAGGTGCATATGTACCTGCATATGCAGTAGGACAAAAGCCATATAAAATTATGAATATATTTGCATTCAACAATACAATGAGTGCGTTAGGGATGGGATGATGCATTAAGTTTAAGATAAAATCAGTTGTTGGTAACATAATTTTTATTGCGGCATTACTCTTAATCATGGCTCGTTTTCTCTCAGTCTGGACAGGGATACCATTTCCGATAGATCTTATCACTTCAGATTCTATGAGCCCGTCGTTAATGGAAGGAGATGTCATCGCCTGGACGCCAACAACCATGGACGAAATAGAAATAGGAGATGTCGTCGTCTTCAAAAGCTATGTGAGATGGCCGGATGAAAAACTTGTTGTACACAGAGTGACAGATATAAAAACAGATGGAACAACTGGCAGACCCATATTAGAAACAAAAGGTGATGCAAATGTATGGGTTGATCAAAAAGGACCCCACATACCGGAACCATATATAAGAGAGGATCATCTACTGGGGAAACCCATTTCTATTGCTCAGCAACCACTAAAAATTCCATTTGTTGGATATCTGGGCATATGGATAAATCAGGGATTAGAATCGTTGTCGCAATCTACTGCCTCAAAAGGGGCATTGGGTTATGTCGGCGTTTTTGCACCATTAACCCTTTCTGCAATAATTTTAGTAGTATTGATGTTCATTCTGCCTGAAAAAGCAAAGACTGTAAAAGAGAAACTTAGATTTTACATATTAGGATCAAAACCCCTGAGCATCAAGAAGGCAACGGTGTTCTTTTTAGTAGCTTATATTGCCTTTTTAATGTTTATCCATTGCTTTGCATATGACTCAATCACAGCATCAGTAGGAGTTGAAACCAGTAGTCAAGAGAGCTCTATGAATTTTGGAAGGATAACAAGAGGAGTGGGTTCTTCTTCAAGCGAATTGCCCCTAATAAATCCGGGAGTCATGCCGGTAAAAGGCATTGTATTTGGAAGAGGAAATCTAAGTCAAGTAACATCTAAAGAAGTCTTTGAGCTTGAACCAGGAGGATTTGATGTGGCTTCGTTACAAGCCTCAGCTTCAAATGAAACACAAAATGGATCATATTTAGGAGACATTATGATTTATTCGTCTCCATTTTGGCTCATCTTCCCGAATGAGCTCATAACAAATATTTATAGCTGGAATGCCGATGCAACTGTATATATACTTGACATTCTAGTAGCATTATTTTTAACATTTATTACTGTTTCTCTATTGGCATTGATTACAGTTACAACAGATGGATACACCATCTTGACAATAGAGAGATCATGGCATCATGCATCAAAATTTATTTTGAAAAAAGGGATCATGCAAAGAATGCATAGTTTCAAAGAAAACGCAACGCAATCGATAGGAAAGCGTTTCGGATGGATCGGTAAAATTGATCTTGCAGAAATCGACGAAGGAGTAATTCCGTTAAAATCGTTGGTAAAACCCATTTTAGCATCATCCGTAGTCGTTCCATTGATATTCCTAATAAGTGATCAAATAATTGCCATGGTTATTGCATCCATTGCAGCTGGATTGATTGCATATTTCATAAGTTGCAAAATAAGAAGGAAAATCATCTTAGCAACTGTATTAACGACTTGCGTCTGCATAACTTACATGCTGTTGCAGTCAAATATAACCCTTCTAGCAAGAGAATATACAACAATAGAGTTAATTGCCCTAGAGATCGGGGCAGTGGGTATCTATTTACTGTTACTAACCATCTTCTTCATACCATTATCATTAATATCCTGGTATTTAACATGCCTAATGCGAAATCTTAAAGAACAGAAAGACCCATTACTCATGTTGGAGGGAAGTTGTGACCTGTAAAGGTTAAAACATGGAGAGACAGAGGATGCCGATTTTTAAAAAGGGTGTAAAAAAGTCAAAAGGTTCTTCTGCAACAGATAACATTGAGAAGGCAGTGAAGAAAAAAAGAAGATTTAAGCATAAGAAAGAAGAAAATATCGAAGGAACAGACATTCAATCTAAAAAATCAAATGATGTGCCTGTTGAGGATCCGGAAAAAGAAGTAGATGCGCTACTAGATTTACTTCCCGAAGGCGAGTTGCATGACAAATACAATGAAAACGAAGAGAAAGAGTGGTCTAAATCCAAAAAAAGAAAACCCCTAATAAAGAGAGAAATGAAGGGTAAACCCGTCTATCTAGAAGACACTGGTGAAAAACTTGGAACTGTTTTTGACATGATTTACGATAAAGAAAATGCAATTGTTGGATATAAGATAAAAGACAATAAATCTGATGCGGTTCTTAGTTTTCCCCTTGGTCAATTTGATGAAGACAAAAGCGGGCTTATTTTTGTACCAGGTTGGTTTACAAATTCTGTAAAAACCGTCGAAAAACTAGAATTCAAAGATAGAGTATCACCTGAACTTACTGCACTATTATCTGATGATGCTGTCTCAAATGAAGAGCTCTACGACATATTTGTCAAACATGATGACGAGATGGCGAAATATATTGAAGACGCGGTCTCTTTGAAAGAAACTCTCAGCAATCGTCTAAAAGTATTGGAGAAACAACGTGTATCAATGAAAGGCGATTTGATGGATCTTACAGAAAAACGCTTGATAAAAGACATCGATCGGAGGCAATTCTCTGAAGATGTTATGGAACACCGTCGTAAGGTGAATATCCTTGATGTAAATATCAACAAATGTAAGGAGTTAATGAAAAGACTCGATAACACATCGTTTGGATCTATTGGTAAAAACTATCTTGTCTTTGAAAATCAAAACAAGAGAGAGCATGATATCTATAGACAAAAACCTGATATCGAGTTTAAGGAAAAATATAATGAGTCACCGGATCATGACGTAGATCAACTTTACAAGGACAAATACTACGAATTGAAAGAACAATTTGAGCAATTAGAAGAAGATTATCAAGAATTAAAAATTGCGGTTGATAAGCTATTTAACAAAAATTAAAAAAGGTTAATATTCCGAGAGTACATTCCATTCATAAAATTAGATAGAAAAAACCACCACAGCTAACAGCTATGATTAGGGTGAGGAAATAGCACATGATAGATAGTTCCAACAAAATGAAAGGGAACATAAGTGCAGATTTAGATGAGAATATTAATTCGTTTTATCTTAACACAAGCAACCCTGTATTCATCATCAGTCGGAAAGGAGAATTTTCTGAAGTAAATAATGCATTTTGTCAAAAGATCGGTCTTTCTAAACATGAAATACTGGGTACACATATTGGAGATGCAGTTTTTCTTACTGGAGGTGCCCGAAAAAAGGCAATGCATAGGCATGTGTCAAGACTGATCGGAAAAGAAACTCCGTTTTATACATTAGATGCAATAGATAGAACTGGAGACGTCGTCACTTTAGAGATTGATACAAAGCCTATCTTAAAACAAGGGAAAGTTGCTGGGGAAATCAATATTGTACAGAATTATAAACAATTTACTTCAAATAAATTAGATAATCAACAAATAACAAGATCAGATTCGATTAGAAAAGACGAGAGAAGAGAAGATGAGTTTATAAGTGACTCTAAACAGATACAAGAAAAAGATAACCAGATTAAAAAAGCGGTATTTGAACTTGAAAAAAAATCCGCAGATCTTGATTTTTACGTGCAAAAGATAAATGAATTAACTGAAAAGTGGAGAACCAGTCAGTCTGAAATAGACGAGAAAAATCATGAAATTAGACAGTTGAAGGACAGAATGTTGGAGATGCAACAAGAGAAGGAGATGAAAGACAGAAATATCAGTAAAATAAGAAAAGAGTTTAATAGAAATCAATTGGGGCAAGGAGAAATAGATTCTTTAGTCAATGATCTTCGGGAAAGAAACAGAATAATAGCAGAAATGAAAAATCAACTTATTGGCCTGGAACATGAAAAGAAGGAAGAAAATGCAAAAGAATCGCAAAGCAGGCAAGGAGAAATAGATTCGTTAGTCAATGATCTTCGGGAAAGAAACAGAATAATAGCAGAAATGAAAAATCAACTTATTGGCCTGGAACATGAAAAGAAGGAGGTAGTTACAACAAACAATGATCCAGATCACCTGCACGAAGCGCTTGAACAAAGACGACTTGAGGTTGAAACAAGAACCATAGAATTATACAGGCAGGATGAGGAGATAAAAGAATTACGAGAAGAACTTGGAGAGTTGCATGATACTTTAGAATTAAAAAATGTAGAAATAGATAAACAGCAAACTGAGCTACAGCAAAGGCAGCAAGAGATGGATGCAAGAAATAACATTATCGCTGAATTGAAAAATCAACTGATAGAAAAACATACATCGTTGATAAAAAACAAGACAGATGTAGTAAATCAATTAAAGGCAGAAGCTAACCAAATAGGTTCTAATTTTAAGAGCGTAATGAATTCGATACCATTGCCTATATTAATAACAAATAAGGAGAACATTATAACAGATTGGAACGAAAAAACTGAAAAGATCATGGGTATGAAACAAGAGAAGATTCATGGGACAAACATTTTTGAACTTGATTTCATGAAAGACGAAAGGCTGGTTGACGCGCAAAATCAATGTCAAACCAGTAAAAAACCAATCACTGTAAGTTCTGTTTATATTAAAAATCAAAATGATGATAACCTTCTGACAGACATATCTCACATACCACTTACAAGTAGAAATGGGGAAAGTGAAGGTTCGATAATGGTTATAAACGACCTATCTGAAACTGCAAGATTACAAGCAGATTTGGAAAGAAAACAGGAGGATCTAGAATCTCTCGACACCAGGTTCCAAGATGCTTACAAAAAACTTAGTTTGATTGATAAAGAAATTGAGGTAACAAACGATGAACTAAGGCAAAGGAAATCAGAATTGGATGAAAAGAAAAATACAATTGAAGAACTAAATGTTGAACTTGAGAATAGCAGGAAAGAAATCGAAACTAAAAATGAAGCTATTGGAATTGTAGAAAAAGATCTGGAAGGAAAAACAAGCGAGATTAATCAGTTGAAGATGGAACTTGAAAACAAGCACAACGATCTACTTGAAAAAAATGATGAAATCAATGGAATTAGAAGTGAATTAGATGAAAGAGAAAAAGAACTAGATTTGAAAAACAAAGATATTGGTTTTGCTACCGAAGAGTTAAATGAAATCAGAGAAAAGCTTGAAAAAAGTCAAACTGAACTAGGGGAAATACAGCAAACCCTAAAAATTAAGACTAAAGAATTAAACTTGAAAGAAGAAAAGACAGTAAAATTACAAAAAGATCTTGAGGAGAAACAAAGAGAATTACAGTTATTTAGGCAAAAATTCGAAGATAAAAGCAATGAAAGCGTACAACTACAGATAAAACTAGATAACAGGGTAGCAGAATTAGAAGATAAGAACAAAGAGCTTCAGCTAATAGGCCAACAATTTAAAGATAAGGCTGATGAGTCGGCTAAGTTTCAGATGGATTTTGAAAAACTAAGTAAAGAAATTGAAACCAAAAATAACGAATTAGAAGAATTGAACGAGGAGTTGAAAGCAAGCAAATCTGCCATTAACTGGTTCAAGGTAGAATTGGAAGGAAAAGAAAAAGAGTTGAAATTAAAGGATAAAGAAATTGAATCGTCAAAACTTGAAATTGAAGACATTACAAAACAATTTTCAGAGCGGCAAGCACTTATTAATGAAAAAACTAGAACGTTAGAAAGGCTGCAAACAGAACTAAAAGATACGACAGGGCAAATTGATCTCAGAGAACGGGAAATACAAACACAAAAAACTGAACTTGAAAAACAACAACAAACTATGCAAGGCCTACAAATAGAACTTAAAAACCGACATGAAGATATTACCCATAGTAATACCAAACTTAATGCCAAAGAAAAACAACTGGCAGAAATTAAGTTTGAATTAAAAGAAAAACTCAAAGAACTAGACACTAGAAACAGCGAGTTACTCGAACGACAAGATCTGGTAAAAAAATTACAACAGGAAAAAGATCGGGCAATGTTCCATCTTAACAAAATGAAGAACGCGATACCTTTCTCTATGATTATAGTAGATAATAATAACAATATAATTAACTGGAACGAAAAAGCAGAAGAAATGCTCGGGTTAAAAAAAGAAAGCTCTATGGGAATGGATTTACTTGAACTTAATCTGATGAAAAAAGAACGAGTCCTTGAAGGGGCAAGACAATTTAAAAAAGGTAAAAAACCAGTATTAGTAAAATCAATTTCAGTTAAAAATAAACAAGGTGACGTTCGTTTAACAAACATCTCACAAATGCCAATGCATGACCAAAATGGCGAATTCCAAGGATCAATAGTGATGCTAGATGATATTAGTGACACGGAAGAAATACAAGCAGAACTTAGAAGAAAACAGCAAGATTTAGAAAAATTAGATAGTAAGTATAGGGAAATTCATACTCAACTTGAATTGTTCAACAGGGGGAGAAGTGCAACAAATAAAGGCATAAAAAGGATCAAAGACGAAGTAGATAAAAGAAATAAAAAGATGAGAAATATAGAGAGTGATTTGGAAAAAAAACAGAAGATACTGGAAACGACAAATAAATTCGTAACATCAAAAACAAGTGAACTCGATGCTCTAACTGCGGAACTAAAAGAGAAAAAATCGGCATTAACCCTCGTCGAATCTGAACTCCAAAGAAAACAAAAAGAACTGGATATCGATGAAAAAATCATGGAAATGTCAGACCAACCGTTGAAAGGAAGACTAACATTAAGTGATGAGATTGATCAGCATCTGGATACAACAGATGGTGAGTTTAGAACAAAAAAAATCGAAGAGCCAGATACAAAGGAGCTCTAAGAACATCTTATTCAAAAGAAATAATAGATTTCATAGGCATTGGTGCTTCAACTTTTATTGTTCTTTGGATTCCTGATTCTGGGAAGAGCGTTACGATTAGAGTTTCTCCTTTCTCCAAAGAAAGCTCTTCTGAAAGTTTGATGACGATATAGGCCATGTCTGTATTTTTGTTTATTATATTATAATCTACCAAAGAATTGTCTTTATCATGTGTAACAATAAATCCAAAAGTTCCTTCAGGGAGATCATCCCAAAGAGAATGTTCAAATAGTGATTGTGATCCAATAAAGTCTGCGTTTCCGTTAAAGCTGAGTATTTTTACAGTGTTTCCATCACACAATTTTACAGTTAATTCAGAAATATCTATATCTGTCGATATCAATGGCTTCACCATTATTGCTATTTTTTCTATTTTTTGTTGATGAGGGACCCCATAGTATTTTCCTAGTTTATCTGTTATTTTTAGATATGTTGTTATTTCGTTAAGAGTATCGTCTAGTATCTCTTCTACATCTTTTTCAGATATTTCTTCTGTTTCGCTACTTAAAACCGAAGTTGTAACTACCCCTATCAAGATAACACTAGTGAGTAGTATCACACCGGTTATTGCTATACTCCCCCGATTATTCATGGTATCACTATTAATTCTAAGCTTATTTTAGAAGATTTTAATATATAAATCTTATTATACAAATAGTACCGTTGTTAATATAAGTGGAGAATTCAAAGATACGGCTCAAATATTGTTGATTTTCAACAATTTAAACTTAAGATATGGATGTAAAAATGTCATATTGTGATTTTTACCACTTAGCGATTTTTCCATTTTGATTTTCTACCGCCAAATCTTTATATAATGTTACTTGCGAACAGTATACGTGGAAATGTTTGACATGCCGTATATTGGCATGGCAATACGAAAAGAAATGAAATGAAATGAAATGGTGGTGAAAAAAAATGGAAAGAAAGTATTTAGAAAGGCTGGTAGGCAAATACTGTAAAATTGTCACTAAAGAGCCTGGAGAAGATAGAGCAAATGTAGTTACAGGTATCCTTGAAGATGTAGACTACAAAGATGGTTTTATTTTGGTTGATTCTAGTCAGGGATTAGGATGCCTAAGGATAAACACAATAGTAGCTATAAAGCCAGGACATAAAAGAAATTTAGAATCTAAAAAGATTAAGGATGAAGACCAAGCTGTAATGGGTATTGGTACATTGATTGTATTTATAGCTATGATTTTAGTTGCTGCAGTAGCCGCAAGTGTAATAATTCAAACAAGCGAAAAATTGCAACAGAGAGCACAATCCGTTGGTCGAGAGACGATAACAGAAGTATCAAGTGGTATGAAAGTAATTGATGTAACAGGATACTCAAATGTAGCAAAGAATAGAGTCGAATATGTAGCTATCACAATAAAACCAAGAGCAGGGTCATATGATATAGATCTTAACGAAACAGTATTACATATAGAATATGACAACCTAACAGTATTAAATCTTGACTACAATAATTTAGTCGCAGGATCTGTAAGCGCAGATGGTGTATTCCATACGTTGAACATGAGTTTACTAGACTCAACCAACTTTGGAGTAATTGCATTGCATGACTCAGATGGTTCAATAGTCAACACTCATGGGATGGGTACAAGTGACACAGCAATGGTGATATTTAACATAACAGCAGCATTCCCAGATTCCGACGGTCTACCAACAGGTGAAGAGTTCCTAGGAAGAATCGTACCAGATATTGGAGCCTCTAGTTCATTCCACGTGCTTTCTCCGTCAGTATTTGAACATAGAATAGTCGAACTATAGTAAACAAGGGAAAATAAAAAATCCCTCCCCTCTCTTTTTTAATTTTTTCCTCCTAACTTTTTAAAAATCGTAACATCAATTTTTTCACCATTAAATGTTATCGACTTTGTAATAAGATTCACATTGATTTTATGATCATCCTTTGTCAAGAACATGATCTCAACACCAGAAATACTTTTGCCCTTTAAACGTTGTAAATAATATTTTTCAATGGAAGAAAAGCCACCAGGGACAACAAAATCAAGTAATCTTTTTCCTACGATTTCTGCGGCATCATAACCAAGCAGATCTGCAAAAGGTTGGCTTACTTCTTTGAATGCTCCTCGTTGAATAACAACAGCAGGATCCTGGATCCTTTCAAGGAGGATGCGATATGTTGCAGCATCTTTACCATCAGTATCGTCGTCTAAGGGAGTCGCGTGTTCAATGTACACAGGTTCAGTCAACATGGTTTTGTCTAAAGGAGTGCTAGGCTGCTCTCTAATTGTTTCCTCTTTCTTCACCAGACCTCGTTTTTTCTGCTCAAGTTCATCTTCCAACTTTGCGAGTTTTTCCATCTTTCTTTCGATTTTATCTATCATATCCTCTGCATATTGGATATCGGCACCAGATGCAGTCGAAGGTTGATCTGATTGTTGATCGTGAACAAAGGATTTTTTCTTTACAAGATCTTTTCTAATTGGCAGTGTCTTTTTACTTTGATAACTGATGGGGCTAACTTCTTTAAATTCTACATATTTCGCCTTTTTTATTTGTTTTGATGGTGTTTTTTTACCTAGTTTAGCAAATGAAAACAATGGACTGACTATTGGATAAGATATACGACGAGGTTTGCGTTTCGCTGAAGCATGTGCAACACGAGCCTTGGGAACGGCTAGTTTTGTGGGTATAGCATCTTTCTGGGGCTCTTTTTCAACAGAAACAATCTCTGGAAACAATAAAATATGTTTTTGATCTAGAAGAATGGCAATAAGCAAACATCCAAATATTAGATAGTTGAGAATATTTGAGATTGATATTTCTTCGGTCGCAATAGAGAATCCCAGGCCGCACAACATAAATGCTGTTGGTATGAAGGAATATGTGAGATTTTTTTTCGTTACTTTCAAATGAAGATACATGCCACTGATAATTACTACAAGAGACAAAAACAGCAATTGTAAATTATTAAATCCAGATAAAATATGAAATGGAGTTAATTTGAACATGAAGTCTGGTTCATAAGAAGCTCTAAAAAAGAAGATAAAGATAAATTTTGCAGAAAGGAAAATAGCAAGAAAAACGAAAAAATACAAAGGAAATAACCAGAGAATGTTACTATCCTTTTTCATAAACTACCTCGCCCTATTCCTTGTCGCCCCATTCTCTTTACCAGCATTATAGTACCAGCTGCAGCAATAGTAAATGCAATCGAGTTTAATAGATAATGTGGTATCACCACAGAGATCGGCTCATCCAATGATGGGATGGTAATCGTAGTATCACTTCGCATTAGTTCATCAGCGTTATAATCTATATTCGCTGTTGACGTTCCTCCCTCTCGATCGCTGATAACGATATTTAATTGGGAAAACAATACCATATGGAAAACCAAGATTAATTTTAGTTCACATTTGTCAGCTATCGTTTCCTTTTCGCTTGAACGTTGGGCAGAACATTTTTCTTTAACTAGCAAACTACCTTCTGGCACTTCACTAAATTCATCTATTTTGTTATATTTAGTCTCATCTTCATATTGTTTAAAGAGAAATCCGGCTGTTTGAACGCCATAATCTTCTAAGCTCACGCTCACCATATAAATGTCCTCCCATGAATTATAATCAGAAGCCGTAATATATACTCTAAAAGAATCATCCTGTTGCACCACCCGAATCTCGCTAAATTTTGGTGCAACATTTAGTACACCCACTCCTGCTGTGCCTGCACTTACGTTGATAGAAAACCATGGGAAGAATAAAACTATTATTGAAATAAACAACAAAAGTAGAGTTCTCTTCCTCATCTAAGCACACTACCTCCTCCTGTGCCTCATATGAGAAAATATCATATACAATAAAACAAGGATAACACATAGGACGACAAATATTGTCATAAAAGGAAGAGAATCGGATGTAATTTCTCCTCCATCCTCAGAAGGTGGAGAAATGTTAATTGTAGTGGTAAAGGATTCAGTTTGATCTTCGGTTGTCAATATATAGTGTAATTTACCTATATGATTTTCTCGGAGTGCCTCAACTTTGACAGTTACAATGTATTCTGATTGATCAGTAGATGTAAATGATATAGGAGTTCCCGCTTGATCTTCATGCCATATTCTTTGAATGGAGATATTTTCTGGAGTGGTAGTCCAGATATCCAAAGTTACATCTCCATTTCCAGAAATATATACTTTAATGTTTTTTATTTCGCCTTCATCCATATTTATGTTTTTATCATATTGAAATGTTATACCATTATCAAATTCATTGAAGAGTTCGAATCCGCTATGCCCCACATTTACAACATATATGGGAAAATCAATAGTATAAGCGGTTGCAGCAGAAATCATATCGGTTCTAACAATATACGAATTGTTTAATGACGCATACCCTTCCACATCTGTAATTTCCATTCTACCAGGTTGCCACGACTTTGAATGTAAAAAAGCATCGATTTTTTTATTTTCTCCATTGGAGAGCATAGTATTGAAACTAGTGACTTCAAATACATCTCCATAGATACCGTAGTTAATATCAAGATATAATGGCGTATTACCAGTATTACTCAATGTAAAGTTGTCATTACCTTTTGCAAGCATTTCGGTAAACGGATCGATATAAAAATGGACATAGCCGGGGAAATGGGATTTACCTATACCTATCTTTGGTTGTTCAATTGTGATTTCAAAGCTTTCTAGCTTATCGTTATCTACATATATGTCTAATGTCCAATTTGCATTATTTTGATCTTCTTCTATGATGTCAGTATGAACACCAACCCGAAAAGAATAGGTGTTTCCTTCCTTTTGACAACCATTATTATCAATAAATGAATAGCCGCCGTATTCGTTCAAATCAATCCATTGCTGATTTGATACGATATAGCTCCATTCATAGTAATTTGTCTCATTAAGCTCTTCTAAAGCCATTACAGAACTTCCTTCGTAAAATTTTAGACTAAGGTTTTCTAAAACCTGGTTTTCAATTATAATGTCGATATTGTGCCAAATACCTGCAACAATTAAAGGATTATTGAAACGAGTTTGCTCTTCTTCTCCAACCATATATATGGAAATGGAAACACCATTTGCTGCAGAAGTTACAGGAACAAATGACAAAAATCCTACTATAAAAAATATGAATATACTTATGCAAACTCTATAACCCATCCCATCACCTCAGCATTATCAAATTCAAGGAGATTTTAATTGTATTTCTTATCAAGATCAATCTATTAAAGGTTTTCTCTCAAAAGATATTTGATAGGAAGGAGCAAAAAGTATAGATTGAATGATTAAGGAGCGCTAATTCTAAAGTTAAGTTAAAGCAACTATGATATAATTTGATTTACTTTTCTCATATTTTGATAATAAAAAAGAAAAGAAGGAGAGATTGAATATTTTAAGTTATTTTTTATAATTCTGTTTTTAATTGATAGTGTATAGTTGCTTCGTAATCCCCTGTTTGTTGACCGAATGGTATGTTACATTTATACTCTATGTCGTTTGTTATTTTTCCTGTTCCGTTATTTTCTACAGACACATATGTCGAGTTGGATCCGTATAAGTATAAAGGCCCACTTCCTGTGAAATTAGAAGAACTAGTTAGATCTCCTCCTCTAACCCATATAGTTGAATTTGATATGTTTGCTGTAGGATGTGTTGTATGTAGGAGGTCACCGACATCAACCGATAATGAGTGGTTTCCGTTTGATCTTGTAGCTAGTGTGATGTTGCTATCTGCAGTTGCATTTTGACCTGGATTTCCAGCTATGGTTGGCCATCCTGCACTTGCTACTTCAGTATAGGAGTAGATTCCGAATTCGTCATTTGCCCAACAATTAGTTGATCCTGAAGCGCTTTCCCCACTATCTGAAACTGTTATATTGAAATTCCACGAATGAACATCATTGGTAGTATTGGTGGCGTTATCCCAAGCGCCATCACCTGGAGCATACCTAAATTGATAACCAGGTACGAACGAAAATGTTATGTTATAACAATCAGTATATAATGAGCTGCCCAAAGGATCTGTTACAGTTGTTTCGATTAAACTTCCCACAGTTGCTTCGTCATGCGGCCATATCATTGTGTAGTTAGCATTTCCTGTAAGATTCTCATATTGCAAAAAGAGATTTGTGTTTCCACCAAGTGTTTGATTATATGTGCTACTCTCATTGCCGTAATCATACCAAGCAGTAATGTTTATGTAATTAATATCATCCCATCCTTGATCACTGCTGATATTTACAATAAATCTGTATTCTGCACTGTTATTTACATCGACTTGGGAATTTCTTCTAGAGTCCCATGACCCTGAATTGTTAAATTGAAAATCATACCAATTTATCCTTGGAACCAAATCTAATACTGTTACATTTAAAGTGGTAATATTATGCCAATTTTCATTTATGTTACCTATATCTGATCTACCTATCATAACTATGGGACCGAAAATAAAGGTGCCACTAAATGCAAAAATAAACAACAGACCTATAACAAAAATCGAATATATTTTTCTTTTTCCTACCATATTTACCACCTTCCTTTCTTCCGTTAATTTACGATAATATATTACATATGGTAATATATACCATGTTTAATGTTCTCAATTAACACTATAAAAAGATTTGGCGGTAGAAAATCAAAATGTAAAAATTACAAATTGATAATTTTGCGTTTTATAATTAAATAAATAAAAGTATAGAAGGAAAAAAGAAAAGAAAGGGAGTTTTAGTTTTTTTATTGTATTATTATGTTTCTGTTGTCAAGTGATAAAATATTGTTGCCTCGTAATCTCCTGCTTGTTGGACTGATGGAATGTCGACACCCCATTCTATATCAGCTGTATTTTTACTTGTTCCGTCAGATTCTGAGGAATTATAGGTTGATGCCCCTCCATAATAGTATACAGGATCGGTTCCAGTGAAGAAGTCCGACTCATCATTAGTTCCACCACGGGTCCATATTGATGTATTTTGTATGATATAATTAGAGTTAACAGTATGTGTTAAATTTGTTATATTTGCGCTTAGTGAAAAGTTTCCATTTGATCTGGTTTCAATTGTGATGTTGTTGCTACCGCCAGCATCAGTCACTGAAACATTAGCACCGGGACCTCCACTTATGGTTGGCCAATCTACACTTATTATCTCTGTGTAGCTGTAAACTCCAAATTCATCTATCGTTTCTCCAGTCAAGTTATTATGATAAGAATGATATCCTGATGAATCGTCACATGTTATATTGAAATTCCAAGACCATGTATCATTATATCCTGGAGTATCGTCCCAACCGCCATCACCTGGAGCGTATCTCCATTGATAGCTAGGTGTAAATGAAAATGATAAATTATGACATTCTGTATTTCCTGCACTGCCTTCTGGATCTGTCACGACTGTATCAGTCATGGATCCTTTTGCTACCTCAGTATGTGGCCATATCATTGTGTAGTTAGCATTTCCTGTAAGATTCTCATATTGCAAAAAGAGATTTATATTTCCTCCAAGTGTATTATTGTAATTATATGCACTATCGTTTCCTAAATCTGCCCAAGCTGTAATGTTTATATATTCAATATCGGGCCATCCCTGATCACTGCTGATATTAACCTTAAAAGTGTATTGTTGGTTAATATCTAATTGAGTATTTAGCATTGAAGAACCAGTAGAATTTTCTAGGCCATACCAATTAACTCTTGGTTCTAACTGCAGCACAGACAAGTTTAATGATGTGGAGCTATCAGTACTATCAGTTATGTCTATTGCGTTTCCAATCATAACAATTGGGCTTAAAACAAAAATATTGGTAAAAATCGAAATTATTAATACCAATATAACTAAAGTTGGCAATATTTTTCTTCCTTTTTTACTCATCCCTTATCCCACTCCTAATTGAATTTACATTATTTGATGTAAAAATAGTTTTATATGATTTTTGTCCTGTTGAACATGCAGGTGCAAGTGTATCTGCGAATATTTTTGTTGAGAGTGAAGAATATACAGACGGTTTTGTGTTTTGATCCGATCTAGAGAAAAATAAAAAAAGAGAAGGGAGAGGATTATGGAACTTATATTATCTTATTATGTCTCTGTTGTCAGATGATAGAATATGGTTGCTTCATAAGTTCCTGGTTGCTGGGCCAATGGAATGTCGACACCCCATTCTATATCAGCTGTATTTTTACTTGTTCCATCAGATTCTGAGGAATTATATGCTGATGCCCCTCCATAATAGTATACAGGATCAGTTCCAGTGAAGAAGTCCGACTCGTCATTGGTTCCGCCACGTGTCCATATTGATGTATTTTGTATAGTGTAGCTTGGAGTCAGGGTGTGTGTTAAATTGGTTATATTGGCACTTAGTGAAAAGTTTCCATTTGATCTGGTTTGAATTGTAACGTTACCACTACCACCATCATTTACTGAGATATTCTGGCCTGGATTTGCAGTCATAGAAGGCCAATCTACACTTATTATTTCTGTATAGCTGTAAACTCCAAATTCATCTATCGTTTCTCCAATCACAGGATTATGGTAAGAATGATATCCAGATTCATCATCGCATGTTATATTGAAATTCCAAGACCATGTATCATTATATCCTGCAGTAGTATCCCAA
>Ga0272442_10004021_pt1 | contig 20274 bp, 12 predicted proteins | sample SSMForm2O_FD_200262 | JGI IMG/M metagenome (GOLD analysis project Ga0272442, IMG submission 200262) | Marine sediment archaeal communities from Little Sippewissett salt marsh, Falmouth, MA, United States - SSM-Form-2O | ecosystem: Environmental > Aquatic > Marine > Wetlands > Sediment ... | reverse complement strand
CGCAATCTGTTGATGGGCCACCGCGTTGCAGGGCAGTTCGGCGGCAAGATCATGAAGGTCGGCTATACGCCGTTCGGCTTCGGGCAGATATCCCAGCTGCCGCAGATTTACAGCGGTTTCGGCATCGACGCGGTTTTCTTCTATCGCGGCATCGGCCCGCACGACACGCCGCAATCGGAATTCTATTGGCAGGCGCCCGACGGCGCGCGGCTGTTGGCCAGCCGGTTCGGCTCCGCCGCGCGGTACAATTTCTATATGTACGTCTGGCGGCCGGTGCTTTACAAAGGCCGAATGCTGAAGGACCGCCTGTTTGACTGGAGCGAGGGAGGGGTGCCCTTCAAACTGGCCGACGCCGAGCACCGGTACGACAACTACTTTTTGACGGACCCGAAGCGGTTCTACGATCCCAGCAGCGTGGAGAAGTACTTTCGCGGGATGCTCGAAATGGAACGCGAGCACTTCGGTACGCCGGTGATTCCGCTAATGCAAGGCATGGACAGCTCGATGCCCGACGCGCAGGAAGCGGATCTTCTGCGCGAGATTCAAGCGCATCTCGGCGAAGGCGAAGAAGTGCGCTTTAGTTCGATGCCGGAGTACACCCGCGCGCTCAAGAAGGCCGTGGAAGGGAAAGACTTGAAGGTGATCCACGGCGAGCGCCGTAGCCCGCTCGAAATCAGCGCGTTTTCCACGCTGGCCGGCGACGTGATTTCCAACCGCCCCCGGCAGAAGCAGCTGACAGAAAAGGCCGAGCGGTTGCTGCTGCGTTGGGCCGAGCCATTCGCGCTGTTGGCCTGGCGTGCGGGAGAAGAATATCCGCATCGCTATCTCGAAGTGGCTTGGAAAGAACTCTTGAAATGCCACGCGCATGACACCATCGGCGGCTGTGGTGTTGACGCCGTCGAGCGGGACGCCACCAGTCGCTTGACTCAGGTAGCGAACTTGTCCACGGCGCTCCTGCGCTCGTCGTTGGGCGCGGTGCAATTGCGCGTCGAGTCGTCTTTCTGCGGGGACAACGAACTACTGCTGACTGTGTTCAATCCTTCGCCTTTCGAGCGAAGCGAAGTGGTGCAAGCGGTTGTCGACGTGCCGGACTCGACGGGCATCGTTCACCTGCGTCTTTTCGACAGTGAAGGTAAGAAGGTGGAACTGCACGAAGGGCCGAGGCGGGTGACCGAAAAAGTCGTTCGCAGCAACGTTGACGTTGCCAACGCCCTGACGTGTCACGAGGTCGAGATCGAATTTCACGCCAAGCGGATTCCCGCGATGGGATACAAGGCGTACGTTGTTCGAGGCGGCGCGCACCTTCCTTATCGTAAGGGCATCGCTCAGCCGCCCGCGGGATTGCAGAACGAGTTTCTCAAGGTTCACTTCAACGCCGACGGCACGCTGTCGCTGCTGCACAAACCGACTGGAACGCAATACAACGGCCTGCACGCATTTGAAGACGGTGGCGAGGCGGGCGAACCCTGGACCCGGCTCGCGCCGAGTGAGGACAGGATCATCACGTCGGTCGGCGCCCCGGCGCGGATCGCCGTGGTGGACTCCTCGCCTTTGTCAGGCCGGATTCACGTTCGCTATGAGATGGAGGTGCCGACCGGGCTCGAACATGACACCGCCTACTTTCGCACGCGACGCAGTGACACCACGGCCCCGCTCGTAATCGATTCCACCTTCACGCTGCGCAAAGGGTGTCCCTATCTGGAAGTGGAGACGCGCCTTGAAAATCGGCACAAGAACCACCGCCTGAGGGTATTGTTTCCAACCGGCCTGAAGGCCACCCATTCTTATTCCGAACAACCGTTCGACGTCGTGGAGCGCGGAATCGAGCGGGGGAAGGACCATCCTTATCGGTATAGCAAGAATCCAACGTATCCGCTGCTCCGGTTTGCCGGGCTTGGCGACGGGAAAAACGGCCTCGCGCTTTTCAGCGACGGCATTCGCGAGTATGAAGCGGTGGACGATGAATCGAGAACGCTGGCCTTGACCTTGATCCGAGGCTTTGAAATCGCGCTTTGCACGGTCTCCTATCGTTGGGAACGTCTTCCGGAAATGGAGGGCAGCCAGGCGCTGGGCTCGCATGTTTTTCGTTATGCGATTTATCCCCACGGCGGCGATTGGCAAAAGGGCGACGTGGCGGACCAGGCTGAGCGGTTTTCGCTTCCCCTGCTCGCGGGGCAAAGCACGCGCACCGAGCGAAGCGAAATGCCGTCGGAGTACTCGCTCCTGCGCGTGTCGCCTTCGGACATTCTCTTCAGCGGGATCAAACCGGCCCAACGCGGTCGCGGTATCATCCTGCGCCTGTACAATCCCTCGAAGCGAAAGGTTCCCGCCCGGATTGAGACCGTTCTTAATCTTGCCCGGTGTGAAGTCGTTACCATGGAAGAAAAACCGGCCGGGGAATCGTTTGGCCTGAAATTCAGCCGCAACAAGATCACGCTGTCATTCCCGCCCAAAAAAGTGGTGACGTTGAAGCTGACACGGAAACCTTAGAGTCTCTCTTTGTGTCCCTTACTCCACCCACAGATAGGCGCATTTGAGATACTGCGTTTCGGGAACCTGCAGCAGCACGGGATGGTCCGGCGCCTGGGTGAAGAAGTGCAGCAAGCGGGCTTCGCGACCGGTCTTTTGCGCCGCGCGGCGGACGGCGTCGAGAAAGGCTTCGTTGGATACCTGGTAGGAGCACGAACTGGTGACCAGGAGCCCGGGGCGGGCGAGCACTTCAAGACCGAGCCGGTTCAGCTTTTCATAACCTCGCAGTGCCGGTTTCAGCTTCGTCTTGGATTTCACGAACGCTGGCGGATCGAGAATCACCGCGTCAAACCGCTCGCTCCCGGCCGCGAGTGACTCCAGCGCGTCAAAGGCGACGCGTCGCTCAAACCGGCACGGATTACTCAATCGGTTACGCTTGGCGTGTTCGGCCGCGCGCGCAACCGCCTCGGCGGAGCTGTCGATGCCCAGCACTCGACTCGCTCCGGCGCGAGCGGCCGACAGGCTCCATAGCCCCACGTAGCAGAAAACGTCCAGAACGGATTTCCCCGCGATGGACCCGGCGAGCCGGCGGCGATTGACTGTTTGGTCAAGAAACAGGCCGGTCTTTTGCACCGTCTCAATGTCGAGCGACAGGCGCAAATCGTCCAGTTCAAACTCCCACGGTTCGGGCCACGGTCCCGCAAGAACGCGCTTTTCGAGCGGCAAGCCCTCCCGCTCGAGAATCGGCGAATCATTTTTGAGATAAATGGCCCTCGGCTGGAGCACGTCAGCAAGCGCGGATTGAATCATGGCAAGCCGTCGATGCATGCCCTGCGTCAGCGCCTGCATGACGAGACAGTCCTCATAGCGGTCGACAATCAGGCCGGGCAGACCGTCCGCTTCACTGGAGACGACACGGGTGCAGCTCGGTTGATAACCGATTCGGCGGCGATATTCCAACGCCCGGCGGAGCCGCTGGGCGAAAAAGCCTTCGTCGATCGGCGGAGCGCCCCGGTCCAAGAGTCGGATCAGGATCTGGCTGTTTGGATTGATCATGCCGCGGCCGAGCGGCCGCCCCGAAGCCGTGACTAAATCAATCAGGTCGCCCGGCTGGATCGAAGCGGCTGGAACCGGCTCGGTCTCCCCGGCGAAAATCCAAGGATGCCCGCCGAGAGCCCGTTTTTCCCGGCCGGCCTTGAGACGAATCTGCAGGATTTTTTCCATCATAATCCCTGATTGTAGGGGTTGCGCTGGGGTTTGACAACCTTGCACTTACAGGCTGCGGCTCTTGACTTTAGCACAGAGCCATGGTACAAATTCCAGTGGTTCTTTTCAGCCGTCGTGAAAGCGTTTTCGTATCTGCTCCGAAACCGATTTCGAACGGTCGGATCTCAAGTGTTCCGAATGCTTGTTAAGGAGTGAAGTTCTGTGAGTATTTCTGTTTCGGATCAGGACGTATGTACGATCATCACCCTCGACGGCAGCCTTACCATGGAAGACGTGGGCCGAATCGATCAGGAACTTCGGCCTTTGCTGGAACAAACCAAGCCCGCCGTCGTTGTGAATTTGGCCAATGTTCTTTACATTGACAGCAGCGGCACCGGTTTTCTGGTCAAGTTGCTGCAATGGGCCAGGCAATCCAATCGGCTGCTCGTGTTGGCCGAGTTGCACCCAAACGTCGAGAAAGTCTTCCAACTGTCCAACCTGAACAAAGTTTTTGAAGTTGCCAAGACGGTCAAGGAAGCGCTTCAATTCATCCATCCGCGCAAGGTTTTTCTGTTCGACAACCGAGAGGACATTGTCTTCTTCTATCAGGAAGTCGTCCAGGCGAATCATCTGGGCTTCGAGCACGGCTACGACATCGAAATGGCGGTTCAGGCATGCCGGGCGGGCCGGGTGAATCTTCTCCTGATCGACGCTTTGGAGCAAGAAGAAGCCAAGTATGAATTGGTTCGACGGCTTCGGGCTGACGAGGAGCTGTCAAAAATCCCAATCGTGGTGCTTTCGGTGTATGAAGACGAGGAGTATCAATTCAGTCAGCTGGGCGTCGAGCGGTTCACTCTCAAGCCGTTTCTGGTTGAGAAGTTCGTTGCCACTTTAAAGCAATTCCTGACTCCTAATCATCACGGGTAGCTAACGTCGGATGCAAAGCCGCAAGCCTGTCATAACCGCACTCCGGACCGATTGGCGGAAAGCCGTCCGGTGTCTGGCCCTCGGCCTGCTGCTGTGCGGGGCAGGCTTTCGGGCTGTGGCGACGGCCGAGGGGCCGCTTCCCATTCAGGACCTCTTCGATGATCCCAACGTCGAGACCGCCCAACTTGAAGTAACCTACGATCAATTCGAGTACTTCCTGGACGAAAACCTGCTGATTCTGGCCGGGCACGTCAACCTGATTTACAAAGACGTCTCCATCAGCGCCGATGAAATCGACGTCGATCTCGATCTCAAACAAGCAGAAGCGCGAGGCAACGTGATTTTATGGCGGGCCGGACAACAGTGGAGCGGCAATTACCTGATCTATAATTACGAGAGCGGCTCCATTGGTTTTTCCGAAAGCGCCGTTGACGGCCAGTGGGTCTTCGTTAAAGCGCCGCTGATCGAAATTCAAGACCAAGGCAAGCGCATCATCGCTCGAGACGCGCAAGTCACCACGTGCGACATGGTGGAGCCGCACTACTATTTCAAGGTTTCCAAAACCGTGATCGAGCCGAATCATCGCTTCTGGCTCTACAACGGCGTTCTCAAAGTCGGCGATATTCCCGTTGGGTATTTCCCTTACTTCTCCCGGTCGCTTGCGCCCGAGGACCCGACTTACATTTTTTCGGCGGGACACAGCAAGAAGAAAGGGGCGATTTTTCTCAACAAGCTGAATTGGACTTTCAACGATTATCTTCATCTTCGCCTCTTCACGGACTACTTCTCGGAAATCGGCCCCGGCCTTGGCGTTCGGAACCGCTACGCCGCCAAGGACCCGGATCAACTGGACGGCTTCATTTATGGTTACTACCTGTTCGGCGATAACAACGATTACATGCAGGAGCCGCCGGAAGAGGCCATCGAAGTCGATGACGAGCGGTGGAAAATCGCCGGAGAACATTGGCAGAAGTTGACCGAGCGGACCACGTTGACGGCGCGGTATCAGTTTCTTTCCGATCAGGAGTTCAACGACGACTTCGACGAACAGGAGCTGCTGCACGGATTTGCCTCACAGGGCAACGATCTGCTGGATGATGAGCGGAATTCCTTTGTCAATCTGGCGCACCGGGGCGACCACTACAACTATCGGATTACGGCCAAGGCGCGCGGGCACGACGTGTTCTACAACGAGTTTCCCGAAGAGGAACGGCTGCCGCAGGTGCGCATCGATGGATTGCGACGCCGGTTGTTGGGTACGCCGCTTTATTTCAAGACCGGCGCGGAGTTCACCCGCTTTCAGCTCGAGCAGCAAATCTTCAAGGGCGTCAACACCTGGGAACTGTCCCAGGAGGCGGACCGGGCCGAGTTCGATTTCGAGCTGTCCTGGCCGCTGTCGCTGCCGGCGGGGCTGCGGTTGATTCCTTCGGCGGGGTATCAACTGACGCACTACAGCAATTCGGTGCGCGAGTTCGAATACAACGACCGGGATGGCTCGGGCGCGGACAACGACGGCAAGCTGCGTGAGGAATTTGACGACCTCACCCGGCACGTGGGCGTCGCCGGCGTGGAGCTCGTCGATCGCTTGGTGGTGGGTTGGGACACCCCCGGATCGAGCACATATGAGAAAATGCGCCTGGTGACCGAGCCCCGGATCGGATTCTTCTATCGCGAGCCGAGCGTCGATTTCGAAGACGAGGACCCGGAAGAGATCGTCAATGAGCTGGCGTTCGCCGAAAGCCGCATTCCTTTCCTGCGCGACGGGTTTTTGGCCCGGCCGTTTGACGAGCGGGATCTTCCCCGGCGAACAGAGAAGCAATTGCGCTTCAACCTCGAAACGAAGTTCGAAGGCAAAACCCCCGGCGGAACGGCGAACCGGTTTCTCCGCCATTCGTTCGAAGTCGCTTACGATTTCGAACCGGAGCACGATCATTGGACCGACCTGGTCTCGGATCTGTGGTTTCATCCGCATTCGCGGGTCTGGTTTGACAGCTTCCTTCAGTACGATCTCGACGAGGACGAGCTGCGTCGTTCGAACACGGCGCTGACGGTCCAGCCCTGGGATCGATTTCGGGCCAAGGTGGGCGTGGCGACCTACGACGAAGGGGGAGACTTTGACGAGCAGGAAGATCTCTATGTGAATCTCTGGTACCGGTTGAGCGACAAGTACTATATCGAGTACGAGCATCGCCGGGACCTGGACGAGAGCGAAACGCGGGAGAACCGCCTGGCCATCACGCGTGACATGCACGATCTGCTGGCGACGCTCGTCCTGAAGGAAAAGGGATTCGACGACGAGGAGCACGAATTCGAGATCCAGGCGGTCGTGATCCTGAAGTTCCCCGGCACGGGCAAAACCTACGGGCTCAAGGGGCCGTCCTAAACGCCGGTCGGGCGATTGCGCCGGGCGGTTGAAATCGAGCGAAGTTGTGTTACCATTCCCAGCCGTCGCCAAAGGCGGCTTTTTGTTTCTTCCATCATCGCTAATTGTTGAGAGTGAGAGCAGGAATCATGAAAGCGCAGCAGATCCGGGAGATGTACCGGGACTTTTTCGTCCGGCACGATCATAAGGCGTTGCCGAGCGACTCCCTTATTCCGAAAAGCGACCCGACGCTGTTGTTCACCAGCGCGGGCATGGTCCAGTTCAAGGATTATTTTTTGGGCAAGCGGGGCGACGTGCTGAAACGGGCGACGACTTGCCAGAAATGCTTTCGCACGACGGACATCGACAGCGTCGGATTTACCGCGCGCCATCACACGTTTTTCGAGATGCTCGGCAACTTCTCCTTCGGCGACTACTTTAAGCAGGACGCGATCTTGTGGGCCTGGGAGCTGGTGACGCAAGGATTCAAGGTTCCTGTCGACCGGTTGTGGATTTCGGTTTTTCGCGATGACGAGGAAGCCGCCGCGGTCTGGGAGCGGGAGGCGGGCGTCGCCCGCGACCGCATTCTTCACTTCGGCGAAGACGAGAACTTCTGGACCATGGGTGACACCGGTCCCTGCGGTCCTTGCTCCGAGCTTTACGTCGACTTGGGCGGGGAGTTCCTCGCCGACCCCACGTCGGCGATTGAAGCCGGTTCGGATCGCTATATCGAAATCTACAATCTTGTCTTCACTCAGTTTGACCGCCAGGAGGACGGCTCGTTGCAACCCCTGCCGCGCAAGAACGTGGACACCGGCATGGGGCTGGAGCGCACGGCGGCCGTGCTTCAGGGCGTGTCCAGCAACTACGAAACGGACTTGTTCCTGCCGGTGATTCATTTCATGGAATCGTACTGCGGCCGCAAGTACGGCGAGTCGGACGAAGTCACCACTGCGCTCCGGGTCATCAGCGACCACGCACGCGCGGCGCTGTTTACCATCACCGATCACATTACGCCCTCGAACGAAGGCCGGGGCTACGTGCTTCGGCGCATTATGCGGCGGGCGATTCGCTTCGCCCGGAAGATCGGCATGGAGAAAGACTTCTTTGCTCCGGCGATGGCGATCGTGGCCGAGTCGATGGGCCGGGAGTATCCCGAGGTCAAGGAAAGTTTGAAATTCGCCCAGCGCATCGCCACCAAAGAGGAAGAGAACTTCCGAGGCACGATCGAGCGCGGCATCGCCATGCTGCAAGGGCGGATTGAAGAGGCGAAAGCCGAGGGGCGGAAAACAATCTCGGGCAAGGACGTGTTCCGGCTGTACGATACGTTCGGTTTTCCGCCCGAGATCACACGCGAGATTTTGGAAGAAGAAGGGCTGGGCTATTCCGCCGAAGAATACGAAGGAGAAATGCAGCGCCAGCGACTTCAATCGCAGCAGGCCTGGAAAGGCTCGGGCGAGGAAGAGACGCTGCACCTTGAACAGCTCGAGCACTTCGAGCCGACCGCCTTCGTCGGATATGAAGCAAAGGCGGCCGACGCCTCGGTCGTCGCCATGGTGGAAGCCGGGGCCGGACAGCAGGAAACGGGGCAAAGCACGATCGTGCTCGACCGCTCGCCCTTCTACGCGGAATCGGGCGGGCAGGTCGGTGACAAGGGGCGGATTCGCTCGCTCGATTCCGATGCGGTGTTCATCGTCGAAGACACGCAGAAAACGCCCGCCGGCGTTTACCTGCACCTTGGCCGGGCGGAGCAGGGCGAGTTTCATCCCGGAACGCGGGTGCGCGCCGAGGTGGCTCGAGAGAAACGCGACCCGACGCTGAAGAATCATACTGCCACGCACCTGCTGCACGCCGCGCTTCGCGAGGTGCTCGGCACCCACGTTAAGCAGGCTGGATCGAAGGTCGCGGCAGACGAACTGCGCTTTGATTATACGCACTTCGAGGCTCCCTCAGCCGGGCAATTGGCGGAGATTGAAGAAAAGGTCAACCAGTGGATCGGTGAAGGCCACCCGCTTGCCACGGAAACCACTTCCCTCGAAGAGGCCCGCAAGCGGGGAGCCATGGCGCTGTTTGGCGAGAAATACGGTGAAGAAGTGCGCCTGGTCAGCGTGCCCGGAATCAGTATGGAACTCTGCGGTGGAACGCACTGTGACAACACGTTCGAGGTCGGCCTGTTTCGAATTGCGAGCGAGAGTTCGATTGCTTCTGGAATTCGGCGGATCGAAGCGATCACCGGCAAAGCCGCATTCGATTACACCCTGGAACGCGACCGGCTCCTGGCCCGGGTGGCCGCCGGACTCAAAGTGGCGCCGGAGGCCGTGCCGGAACGCGTGGAGAAAATGCAGGAGGAACTCCGCTCGCTTCACAAAGAAGTGGCGGCGCTAAAGAAAGAACAAATCGCCGCCCATGCGGGGGACCTCACGAGCCAGGTTCGACAGGTGGGCGAAATTCCCGTGCTGGCGGCGCAAGTAGAAGCAGAGGACGTCGACGCGCTACGAACAGCGATGGATCAAATCCGCCCGCAGCTGCCTCCAGCGGTGATCTGCCTTGCGGCGGTGTGCGGCGGCAAGGCCAACTTTCTCTGCTCGGTGGACGACCGCTGGACGAAGCAGGCGCACGCCGGGAAGATTCTTAAGGTGGTGACTCAGATCGCTGGGGGCCGGGGCGGAGGTCGCGCCGACCGGGCGCAGGGCGGCGGCGGCGACCCGGAGAAAGTCGCCGAGGCCATGGAGAAAGTGTACGAACTCGTTGGCAATCTGTAGAAATTTAGTTCGCTCAAGATCTGAAGGGCGCTTGGAGTAGAGACTTCAGTCTCGTGAAAAGAGCACAATCCTGGCGCTGGGGATGCTCCCCGGCGCCCTCTTTAGTGTCGCCCCCCCCGCGTCAAAGCGAGATCTTCCTTTGGATCATTCCTTCACGGGAAAGGTGTAGTTCTCGCCGACCTTCACGCGTTTAACGTTGCCTTCAGTGTCCAGTTCGAACACGACCGGTTCGCCGATCTCCGCTCCGCCCTCTTGGCCGTCTGCGAGGAACGTGTGCTGCCCGGCGGGACGAAGTTTGAGCATCGATTCTTTTGGATCGACCGCGCTTGGAGAGAGCATCACCAGTTCGCCGCCCAAAACCAGCACTTCGGTGTCTTCCCACGAATTTCGATACTTTCCAACGTAGCGGTTCCATGCGGGATCGGGCTGGGCGGGTTCTCCCGGCGGCGCGGTCGCCTTCAGGATTTCGGGCGAAACCAGATCGAAGCCCCGATTGGCGTACATTACCGGATTGCCATCGTCAGCGTTGGTCATCACAATAACGGCGATTTTCGCTTGGGGCCAGAACGTGATGCGCGTTGTGTATCCGGCGACGTTGCCGCCGTGACCGACCTGAACGCGACCCTCACGGCGTTCGATGCCGAATCCGAGGCCCCAACCGCTTTTCCAGTCCGGTTTCAGCCACTGCACGCGGCGCATTTCGCGTAGGGTGCTTGCCCGAAGAATCTGCCGGCCGCCGGCGGGCCCATCGCGAAACTGAAGCGAGAGAAATCGTGCCAAGTCTTCCACCGTGGAGGACAAATTCGCCGCCGGAGTCAGTCCGCGGGAGTCGGTGAACGGTCGCCGCTCTCGGGCGCCGTCCGGCATGCGCCGTCCATACGCCTCTGCCAGGCGGCTTCGGTGCGCCTCGGGCAACACGACGCTCGTGCTCGTCATTTCGAGCGGATCGAGAATGTGCTTCTGAATGTACTCCGCGTAAGGCTCGCCCGACGCCTCGGCAACGATTTCACCCGCCAGCGTGAGGGCCAAGTTGGAGTATTTCCACTGCGTTTCGGGAGGATAAGCCTGCCGCTGCTCGGGCAGCTTCAGCCGAATTTGCTCGCGGGTGGGGAATTCAAAATCGGTCCAATAGGGAAAGGCCGCTTCTCTCGGCAGCCCGGAAGTGTGGGTGAGCAGGTGCCAAATCGTGATCGGCGGAGCGTCCTTGCCCACCGGTTGAATCTCGAACCACGGGAGATGCTCTTGGATCGGATCGTCCAACCGAAGCCGGCCCCGGTCGCGTAGCTGCAGAATCGCCGTGGCGGTGAACACTTTCGAGATCGAAGCGATCCGGTAAATCGTGTCCGGTTTCGCGGGCGTCTTGGCGTCTTCATCGGCGAAACCGAAGCCCCGGCTCCAGATTAATTCCTGGTCGAGGACGATACCGACCGACAGCCCGGGCTGGTTTCGGTTTACCCTCTGCGATTCGGTCCAGATCTCGAACAGGTGAATCGCGGAGTTCACTTCCGGATGTTGTTCCAGGAATGCAGTCATGAAATACAGCTCCCTTCGTATGCCTGCGCTGCTATTCGGGGAAGACAAGATACCGTAGAGGGATGTCGGCGAATTGTCCAGAGAGTGCTCGCGGAAATGAACCCAAGCGTGGCAACCTCAGGCGCTTTGTCGCAGGGGGATAGGGGATGGGAAGACCGGTTCCGGATGGTCCCTGGTGAGAACCAAAGGGAACTTCAGGAAATCGGCAGGGAAAAGAAATAGGTGTTGCCTTCGGCTTCGCCGCTTTCCAGCCACACCTGACCCTCATGGGATTCGATGATCTCCTTGGCCAGGAAAAGGCTCAAGCTGACGCCGCGAGCGGGACCGCTGGGCAAGGATTCGTCCTTGAGCTTTTCGAAGATCGATCCCTGCAACTGCTGCGGCACGCTCGGCGCGCTGTCGGTCAGCGCGAAGAGAAGAAATTTCTCCACCCCGGGCGGAGGATCGACTTGCGGCCACCGTTTTTTGTCCACCGCTTCAATGCTCACGTCGAGGCGGATGAATCCGTGTTCGGGCGTGGCCCGGATCGAGTCTTCGAGCAGAATGCACAGCGCCTGGCTGAGCCGGGTCGCGTCGCCCTCGATCGTTGGAATGCGCTTCGGAATATGGACCTGCATTCGAATGTTCTTGCGGCGGAGGTCGGGTTTGTACTTCGGACGAAGGCTGGTCAGAATCTCTCGAATGCGAAGCGCGCCTTTTTCAAATTGGAGGTTTCCGGTTTCCAGTCTCGCCAGGTCAAGCAGGTCGTTCACGCGCTCCACCAGGGAACGGTAGCGTTCATGGGACCGTTGCAGGTACGTTTTCTGTTTCTCGTGCATCGACAGAAGGTGCGAATTATAAACCGCCATGGCTACCTGATTGGCAATAATGTAGAGAACCCGCTCGGTATTGTCCGTAAAGGTTTCGGGCTGCTCGTGCCCGATGCTGAGAACGCCGACCAGTGTGTGCTCCACAATCAAGGGGTAGCAGAGGAACGAACCGTGTTTGGAGTCGCTGTCCCGCAAGGCCTCCACGTCGGTGGGATCGAGCGGGGGCTCCACGTTCGACAGGCTTCGGTCGACCCAGCGCGCGATGCCTTCCCCGAGCCGGTACGAACGTTCATAAGGCGGAATCTGGTCCGGGCCGCTGCTGGCCGCCAGATACAATCGCCCTTGCTCGGTGTCCAGCAGCATGATTGAGCCATGCTCGGCGCCGGTCAATTGATTGACCTGATTCAAGATGAATTGCAGCGGATTATCACTCAGCAGGCTGCGGATGCCCGTCTCGGCCACGAGGCGGACGAGGGAGATCTCTTCGATCTTCTGCTCTAGTTCCTCGCGGGTGTACCGAATGGTTTCAACGAAGGTCTGCTCCTGGCGGTGCAGGCGTTCGATTTCGCCTTCGAGCCGCTCGCGCCGGCGGGTCGCTTCCTCCAGTGCGTTCAATACTTGATCGAGCGTCGCCCGGGCTTGCCCGGTCCAAGCCGCCTCCGAACGATTCTCTTCCATCGACCGGCAAAGCGATCGCACCGCTTCAAGCAGATTGGTTTCTTCAGCTGGGATGTCGGGCATCGGTTCGGTCATCGTTCCTTGAGCTGTCTTTATGCGGGTGCCAGCGTATTGAGCAAGACTTCAACGCCTTCCTGGCGCTGGCGGAACTTCTCGAAGAGCGCTTCAACACGATCCTTCGATAGGGGAACCAGCTGGTAAACCCGCTCGTCGAGCGGAGGCGCAATCTCGGTCGGCGTCGTCGGGTCCAAATCCCGGCGGCTGAGGATATTCGCCAGATGCACCAGCGCGGTCAGTCTCGGGCTGACTTCCGCGCGCATCGGCTCGTGATGAAAACGAATGCATTCCGTGAGAGCGGGTGGAAAAGCCCACTGTTCGGCCAGCCAGAAGCCGATCTCCGCATGATCGGTCCCAATCAGCTCGCGTTCCACCGGCAGCCAGTGGACGCGCCGTTCGTTGACCTTCTCGCAAACGGCCGTCCAGACCTCGGGAAAGTACTGATCCAGCACGGCTCGCCCGAGATCGTGCAGCAACCCCGCCGTGAACGCCTGGGGATATTCATCAGGGTAAGGCTCGGCCAGCATTTCCGCCAGCACGGCAGTGATCGTACAGTGCCGCCAGAGCTTGCGCCGGTCGGCCGCAGTGCCTCGCGACTCGCCAAAGAGGCCGAAAACGGTGATCGCCAGGCAGAGACTGCGGATCTCCTTAAAACCCAGCACCACCACCGCGTCTTCAATATTGGCGATTTTTCGGTAAAAACCATAGTAAGCCGAGTTGGAAACTTTCAGGATCTTCGAGGTCATCGCCTGATCGGGGCGAATCTCCTTCGCCAAGTCCTTGGCCGAGGATCGGTCGTCGGCAACGACCGCCATCACCCGCGTCATCACCTGAGGCAACGTGGAAATAGTCTTAACGTTACGCAGCTTGGATTGAATTTCATTCGGTGTCAACATAAGGAAATTCTTCCGATTTTTAGGGAAATCATAAGTCCTTAAAGGACGGCTTCGAGGGAGGCCAACTGTTGAATGGCTTCCTCCAGCTCGAAACGCCCCTCGTAAAGCGCCTTGCCGACAATGGCCCCAATCAGATTGCCGCGCTCCAAGGCCCGCAGGGCAATCAGATCGGCGATCCGGGATACTCCTCCCGAGGCGATGATCGGTAAATTGGCCCGCTGGGTCAAATCCGCGATCGCCCGAAGATTCGGGCCGGTCAATCGCCCGTCCCGGGAAATGTCTGTATAAATGATACCTCCGATTCCTTGTTTTTCAAATCGGAAGGCCAGCTGATCCGCCGGTAGGCTGCTCGTTTCGGTCCAACCGTCCGTGGCGACCAAGCCGTCCCGAGCGTCGATGCCGATCAGGATGCGCTCTCCCCAGCGCTCGACGGCCGCCTCGACCAGAAAAGGATTCTTGATGGCGATGGTTCCGAGGATGGCCCATTGGACGCCGGACTCGAACACGGTCTGAATCGCCTCCAGCGTGCGAATGCCGCCGCCCAGCTCGATCGGCATGGACACCGCCCCGGCGACCTTCTCGACAGCGCCCCAATTGGCCGGTTCGCCGCTCTTGGCCGCCTCGAGATCGACCATGTGGAGCCGCTGGGCCCCCTGATCCTCGAACCGCCGGGCCACTTCGACCGGATCGCTGGAAAAGACCTTGACCGAGTCGTACCGGCCCTCGGTCAACCGAACACAGCGCCCTTCATACAGATCGATGGCCGGAATGATCTGAAACATATCTGAGACAATCCTCGTTTCTTCACCCATTATTTTACCTCAAGCGCTGAAAAAAACAACCGGAGCCCCTTGAAATTTCAAGGCTTTGGCCCCGGTTGGGCGCGTCGTTAAAGGCGGGACTCTGCTGGCGGTATCGGCCGCTTTTCAAGCGTCCTTTAGGCCTCGGCGGCCAAGGCCGCGAAGTTCTTTAAAATCTGGAGGCCCTTTTGCTGGCTTTTCTCCGGGTGAAACTGAAGGGCGAAGATTTTACCCTCCCGGGCGATGGCCGATGTGAACGCTTCGCCGTAAGTTGTTTTTCCCGCGATCCAGTCCGGGTCAGTCGGCTCGACGAAATAGGAATGAACGAAGTAGAAGTAGGAGCCGGAGTCGATGCCCTTGAAAATCGGCGCGTCCTGCGCCCACTCGACTTGGTTCCAGCCCATGTGCGGCACCTTGAGATCGGTGACAAATCGCTTGCAGCGGCCGGGAATGACGCCGAGGCCTTCCACCGGGCCGTCTTCTTCGCTCTCTTCCATCAGCAGTTGAAGCCCGAGGCAGATGCCGAGAAAGGGTTTTGCGCGGCTTTGGAGCAGTTCGACGACCGGCTCGATCAGCCCCCGCTCGCGCAGGTGGCGCATCGCCGGTGCGAACGCGCCGACGCCGGGAAGAACGACCGCCTTTGCTTTGGTGATGTCTTCCGCCTGGTCGCTGACTTTGGCTTCGGCGCCGATTTGTTCAAACGCCTTCCAGACGGACCGCAGGTTCCCCATTCCATAGTCGATGATTGTGATCATCCACGTCGTGCCCTTCCGCCGGGTTTTGAGGCAGGGAGTATATCAGAATCCAAAAGGGGTTCAACCACACTTGCTATTGCATTTACTGATCCTGAGGAGCATTAAAACAAGCTAAAACTTCAGCCTTGCGTCGATCGCCTCACGCAAGCCTTCGCCGACCAGGTTGTAAGCCGTGATGGTGACAAAGATCGCCAGCCCGGGAAAGAGCGTCAGCCACCAGGCGAAATCGACGTAGTCCCGGCTCTGCGAGAGAATCTCTCCCCAGCTCGGCGTGGGTGGCGGAACGCCGAAGCCGAGAAAGCTCAGCGCCGATTCCAATAGGATCGCTCCCGCAACGCCGAACGTGGCCGAGACAAAGACCGGCGCGAGGGCATTCGGGAGAATATGCCGGAAGATGACCCTCGGCGTGGACAGCCCGAGCGCTTCGGCCGCGACGACAAACTCCTGGCTGCGCAGTTTCAGAAACTCCCCCCGCACCAAGCGCGCTACGCCGGTCCAGCCGGTCAGGCCGATGGCGATCATCACCGTGTAAATACTCGGCGGGAGAATGGCGACGACGGCGATGATGAGAATCAGCGTCGGAAAGCACATGAAGATCTCGACCACCCGCTGGAACAGCATATCGATGACGCCGCCGAAGTACCCGGCGATTGCACCGACGAGGATGCCGATCAGAACATAGATGCCGACGGCGACAAATCCGACCGTGAGTGAAATCCGCGAACCGTAGATCATCCGCGCCAACACGTCGCGGCCGGTGCTGTCCGTGCCGAGCCAGTGAGCGGCGCTCGGGCCCTCCAGAATCAGGTCGAGATCGGTCTGCGTGGGCCGGTAGGGAATTGGGGGAAAGAGCGCCCACCCGTAATCCTTCGCTTCGCGCATCTCGGTGAAATCGGTTCCAACGTACTCCGGATAGTAAACCAGGGCGGGGAACGTCCAGCGGCCTTCGCGCTTGAGCGCAATCGGGCGGTCGTTGGCCAGCGCCGAAGCCAGGAGCGCGATCGCAAACAGAAGAATTACCACGCCCAACGCCGCCACGGACATCCGCCGCTGCTTGAACTGTCGCCATACCAGTCGTGAAAACGATTGCTTCATCGGCTCTCGAACGAAATCCTCGGATCGATCAATACGTACAATAGGTCGCTTAGCAGCAGACCCGCCAGCGTCAACACCGCCGTGCACGTCGTAATGCCCATGATAACCGGATAGTCCCGCGACAAGATCGCCTCGAAGCTCAGCTGCCCCATGCCCGGAAGATTGAAGATCGTCTCGATAATGACGCTGCCGCCAAGCATCGCCGGAACGAGAAGCGCCGCCAGCGTGATAATCGGGATCAGGCTGTTGCGAAAGGCGTGCTTGAAGATGACTGTTTTTTCCGAAAGCCCCTTCGCCCGAGCGGTGGTGATGTAATCCTGCCGAATAACTTCCAACATGCCGGTCTTGGCGTAGCGGGACAGATAGGCGAGGCTGGTGTACGTCATACAGGCGACCGGCAGCACGAGATGCCAGACGCGGTCGCCCAGCCAGGACCAGAACGGCAGATCCTCCGCGCCTCTCGAACTCAGCCCCGCAATGGGAAAGAGGTCCCAGAACTCTCCGCCGCAGAAGAACATCATCAACAGCGTCGCCACCCAAAAACTCGGCAGCGAGTAGAGAATAAACAGAATCACCGTGATCCCGTTGTCCATCCAGGTGCCTTGCTTGACTGAAGAAAACACGCCGATGGGAACCGCGATCAGGTAAGCCAAAAACAACGAAATGAAACTGATTTGCAGCGAAACCGGAATGCGCTCCGCGATCTTGTCCCAAACTGGTTTGCGGTCCTTGATCGACGTGCCGAAATCCAGGGTGAACATCCCCTTCAGCCATTTGAGGTACCGGACGGAAATCGGCTTGTCGAAATCGTACTGACGCCGAAGCTCCTCGACGAGTTGTTGAGTGTCCGTCGCGGGTCCGCCGGCCTGAGACAGCTGGTAGATCTGCATCGAAATCGGACTGCCGGGGATCAGCTGACTGATGAAAAAAACGATGAGCGAAATCCCGATCAGGGTGGGAATCACCAGCAATAGACGTTTAATTAAGTAGGCGCGCATCGGATAACGAAGGACAATGTAAAACGAAAACCGAGAAATGACAATGGGAAAACATCGAATCTCCGGGTGGCCCACCCCTTGGGGTGGGAAATACCTCATGCCTCAAGGATAAGCCTGGAGCGCTTTGGGCGACCACCACTCGAGCAGATCGTAGCCCGGGCGGAGTTTGAAGGTTTCCACCCCTTCGAACCGCTTGTCGACGGCGATGAGCTCGGCGCCCGTGTACATGAACGTGTAAGGCTGCTCCTCGTGCGCGATCCGGTGGAAGCGGTGACAGAGGCGAATGCGCTGTTCTTCGTCGAAGGTTTGGCGAAGCTGCTCGATGATTTCGTCCGCCTCTTTGTTTTTAAAGCTGGTGTAATTCGATCCGTTCGCGCCTGCGCTGGAGGAATGCCAAATCTGGTAAAGATCCACGGACCACGGCGAAATCCAGGACAGGGTATTCGCGTCGAACTCCTTCTTTTGCGTCTTTTCGATGAACAGCGCCCATTCCAGCCGCTCGATATTCATCACGACGCCGGCCCTCTGCAATTCTTCTTTCAACAGCGTGGCGATCTTCTCGGCGTTCTTGCTGCCGGCGGCAGTGGAAAAAGTGAACTCGAACTGAACGCCGTCCTTGTCGCGGATGCCGTCCCCGTCGTGATCGATCCACCCCGCTTCATCAAGCAGGCGCTTGGCCGCTTCCGGATCGTACGGCCAGGGCTTGATGGAGGAATCGTAATAGGGGGATAGGAAAAACAAGGGACCGGAAATCACCTGCCCCAGTCCATAAAGCACTTTCTCGACGAATTTCTCCCGGTCGATCATTTGCGTCATGGCCCGGCGAACTCGCTTGTCGGAAAAGTAGGGCCGCCGACTGTTCCAGCCGATGTAGCTGAAGGTGGGGACATAGTATTCGTACTTGTTGAATTTCCTGGTGAACCGCTTGGAATTCAGTTTCTTTGCCCAATGGATTTGTAAAATGCGGGTCATCATATCCAGCTCACCCGCTTCCAGTTGCTGAAGCGCCGTCGTGGGATCGGGCACGAAGCGGAAAACAATCTGGTCCAAATAAACCTTGCGACCGTAGACCTCGCCCCAATAATTGGGATCGCGCTCGATCACGATTTCCTGGCCGGTTTTCCATCTTTTGAACCGGTAGGGGCCGGTTCCCACCGGCGCGCGGCCCGCGGGATGGGTGTTGAAATCCTGGCCGTCATCGAAGACCGATTTGGCCACGATCGGCATCCCGCCAATGGATTCAAACGACAGATAGTCCGGCTTGGAAAAAGTGAATTGCATGGTGATGTCATCGAGGATAGCTACTTTTTTCAGGTTCTTGAAGTAGCTTCGCAGGTGCGCCGCCTGAACCCTGGGGTCCATAATCCGCTCGTAACTATAGAGTATGTCAGCCGTCGTAAAGGGCTGACCATTATGCCACTTGACCCCCTTTCGAAGGTGAAAGGTGTGAATCAGGTGATCGGGCGACTCCTCCCAGGACTCGGCCAAAAGCGGATCGAACTTCAACGTTCGAGGATTCCGGTAAACGAGAGTCTCATAAACCTGGCCGCTCATGCCATAGTTGACTCTCGATTCATAGGCGTCTGAGGCGACGATCGGATTCAACGTCCCCGGTTCAGCTTGAAGCCGCCGAATGAGCCAATCTCCGCGAACCGGCTCGTCCGAAAAGGCGGATAGGTTGAGGATTGAAAAAATGGCTAGGAATAGAACTGCTAGGGTGGTGTTGAAATGGAATCTATCAAAAATCCGTCTCAAAGTACTCCTCCAAAATTCGCTCGGGCATGACTCTCTCGACTATCCTTTTAACTATACCAAAGGCGGCGTGCTTGGGCAAGTTGGCCGACACAATACTCCTTGATTTTTTTTAAGTTATTTGTCTTCCAGGGAGCGACCCTCACCGAGTTTCGTCGGCAAGGCAGGGGTTGAAATATCCAAACCGGATCTTGGAAAATCGCTCGCGGACGCGCTGCATCATCGCCTTGAGACCGAAGGGCGGAGAGTCCGGATCAGGCTCCAGCAACCGCAGATACTCCTCGGGGTCCAGGTTCAGGTTGCGCCACTGGATCATGTCGATCCGGGTTGATTCGAGGACTCGAAAAAGAGCCTCCAATTCCTCATAAGTGTCCGAGATTCCGGGGAAAACAAGGTAATTGATGGAGGCAAATCGGCCTCTGCGGCGGCAGACGTGGAGGCTTTCAATGACGTCCTCAAAGGTGTATCCCTGCGGATCGAAATACCGGTTGTACCATTCGAGCTGGCAACTGTTGATCGAGACGCGGATGCTGTCGAGCCCGGCGTCGAACAAGCGCTCGACGGCCTCCGGCCGGCTGCCGTTGGTGTTGAGGTTGAGCGTGCCTTGGGAAGTGGCTTCCCGGATTCGCTGGACGGCCTTCTCAAGCAGCGGCGGATTGGTCAGCGGTTCCCCTTCGCATCCCTGGCCGAAGCTGGCCACCGGCCGCTCGGCGCTTTCCAAGTGAGGTAGGGCGATTTCGACGATCTCCTCGACGGTCGGCACGAAATCGATCCGCTGCTGGGACGAGGGAAAGCGGTCCGGAGGCTGCAGGGAAATGCAGCCGAGGCAGCGGGAATTGCAACCCGGCGCGGTCGGCAGGGGCATTTCCCAGCGGCCCAAGGCGAAATTGCGCGCGGCGGGACAACCATAAGTGAAGAGGCAATTGTGCATCAGGTGCTGCGCCAAGCGGTTGTGGGGATATCGCTCGATCATCTCCCGGCCGCAGCGCTCGACCTCCTCCGCAGTGTACCGGTCATGATCCTGCCGAACGTCCGGATCGACTCGAACCGCCGGAACGACAAACCCATCCTCGGCCCAGCCGACGGCACAGTAAGCGTAAAGAGGAAGCTTCGGAGCGCCCGGTTGCGTCTGGTAAGCCGGATGAAGCAGCAGCGTATGCGCCGGCGCCAGGAAA
>Ga0272442_10004019_pt1 | contig 20287 bp, 20 predicted proteins | sample SSMForm2O_FD_200262 | JGI IMG/M metagenome (GOLD analysis project Ga0272442, IMG submission 200262) | Marine sediment archaeal communities from Little Sippewissett salt marsh, Falmouth, MA, United States - SSM-Form-2O | ecosystem: Environmental > Aquatic > Marine > Wetlands > Sediment ... | reverse complement strand
CCGCTGCGGGAATAACAGATAAAAAACTTAAGCAAGCTGTGCAGGACGAGAGGTTTATTTATTCCGGATATTCCCGGTCCAGTACTTGCGCAGAAATCATATAAAAAAAGGCTGCCGGTTTTTTCCTGGCAGCCTTTTTGTTTTTCTTCTGGTTGTCTGGAAATGTTTTTATTTCACCCTTCAATCCGGCTTAATGTTCAATTATTCGCTGCTGTCATACAAGCTCTCAGGCAGCTTTCTGGCGGAACTGGCTGTAATAGAGGTTGTGGTAATAACCGTTAAGTTTCAGCAGTTCTTCGTGCGTGCCGCGTTCAATGATACGCCCGTCAACAACGACAAGAACCTGGTCAGCTTCACGAATCGTACTCAGACGATGAGCGATTACGAAGCTGGTACGCCCTTCCATCAGCTTGAGCAGAGCACGCTGGATCTGGATTTCGGTGCGTGTATCAACACTGCTTGTTGCTTCATCGAGAATGAGGATAGCCGGATCGGCCAGAATGGCACGGGCAATTGCGAGAAGCTGCCGCTGGCCCTGGCTGAGATTGCCTGCACGTTCTGACAGCTCGGTTTCGTACCCATCCGGAAGGCTGCGGATAAAGTGATCTGCATTTGCCAGCCGGGCAGCTTCCATCACTTCTTCATCGCTGGCTGAAAGATTTCCGTAGCGAATATTCTCCATGACCGATTCGGAGAAAAGGTAAGTGTCCTGCAGGACAATTCCCAGCTGTCGGCGCAAACTCTCCTTTTGTACATCGCGGATATCCTGCCCGTCGATCTGAATCGACCCGGAATCAATATCGTAAAAACGAGTGAGCAGGTTAACAATCGTTGTCTTCCCCGCACCGGTTGGGCCGACCAATGCAATGGTTTCACCAGGCTTTGCTTGAAGGCTGACATTTTTTAACACCGGAACGTCCGGCTCATACGCGAAATCAACCTGGTTAAAACAAACATCACCCTTGATATCTTCCAGGGCAGCTGCCTTTGGGATGTCGGTGATAATGGGGGACTGATCGAGGATTTCAAAAATTCTTTCTGCACCTGCCAGTGCAGACTGCAGGGTGTTGTACAGGCTGGCGATCTGGCGCAGCGGCTGGGTAAAGCTTTTCCCATAACCGATAAAGGTAGCGATAACACCAATGGTGACAAGGCCCTGAAGGGCCAGCCAACCGCCGACTGCCGCAAGTGAAACGATAATGAGGTTTCCCATGATCGCTGTCAGCGGCATAAGAATAGCGGAGTATGTCTTGGCTACAACGCCTGTCTGGAAAACGGCTTCGTTCTCTTGTGTGAAGTTGTCGACAACGGATTTGTTCCGTCCGAAGGCTTTGATCACACGCAGGCCGCTGATCGATTCCTCCATGGTGCCGTTCATCCTGCCCAGAGAAAACTGAAGCTCTCTGAAACCCTGCCTTGTTTTGCTGGCTATCAATCCTGTTACCAGCATCAAGAGTGGGACAAGGAGGACGGTTGTGAGTGCCAGTGGAATATTCAGCACGAACATCATTATCAAAATGCCGGCCAGTGAAAGCAAGCTGGCGAAGAGCTGTGTGATGTTCTGGGAAATTGCCTGGTTAATAGCATCGATGTCGTTGGTAAGACGGCTCATCAATTCGCCGTGTGGGTTCTGGTCGAAAAATCGAAGCGACAGGGTCTGCAGATGCTCAAACAGCTGTTGGCGCAGGTCGCGCAGGAATTTCTGGGATATTTCCGCCATCATCACACCAGAAACGCTCTGGAAAATCCAGCTGCCGAGATAAGCGCCAGCCATCAACAAGGCTGTTCGAAGCAGTCCAATGGTATCTTTGCTGGCGATGTAATCGTCGATTGCCACGCCAATCAGGTATGGGCCCGCCAGGTTCAGCAGAGTGTAGCCGAGAACCAGGAAGAATACCAATACAAGGCTTCTGCTGTAAGGTTTCAGTATAAAAAGCAGCCGTTTGAGAGTTTCAGAGACATTTTTCGGTTTCTGGAAGCTGGCAAAGGAGCCCATCGGGCCTCTTCCAGGGCCGCGCCCGGGAACCGGGCCGTGCCCCCGGCCGCCTCTTGAGTGGGGGCTCGATGCTGGTGTATTCGTTGATGGGGATGCTGAATGTCGATCAGTCATGGTTCACATTTCCGTTTCCGAGCTGGGATTGGTAGATTTCCTGGTAAATAGTATCCGAAGCAAGCAGTTCCTCATGGGTTCCGGCAGCGTGAATGCGGCCGTTGTCCAGAATCAGGATCTTGTCTGCAGTCAATACCGAGCTTATACGCTGGGCGATAATGAAGGTTGTAGTATCCTGCAGCAGCTCATCAAGCGTATCCTGGATCCGTGCCTCAGTGTCCACGTCGACAGCGCTGGTGCTGTCATCGAGGATGAGGATGTCGGGTTTGATCAGAAGTGCACGGGCAAGCGCGATGCGCTGCTTCTGGCCGCCCGAGAGATTGGTTCCTCTTTGCTGGATGTACGTGTCATATCCATCGGGCAGCGATGTAATGAACTCATGGGCTTCAGCTGCGGTGGCTGCCGCAATCACTTCTTCTTCGCCGGCGTCTGGATGTCCGTACCGGATATTATCCCGAATCGTACCGCTGAACAAAACAGTCTCCTGCATGACAACACCGATATGCGTTTGCAGGGATTCCTGCTGGTATTCACGGACATCACGTCCGCTGATTTTTACCTCTCCCTGTTTCACTTCATAAAATCTTGGAATCAGGTTGATCAGTGTCGATTTTCCGGATCCGGTTGCTCCCAGTATTGCCACAGTTTCACCAGGTTCAGCCGTGAAGTTGATGTCCTCCAGTACGTCCTGGCAGTGTTCACCGTCATAACTGAACCGGACATTTTCGAAGGCGATTTTTCCTTGTTCTGACGGAAGCTCTGACGCTGTCTCCGTATCCCGGATTGCCGACTCGGTCTGCAGTACTTCGAGAATGCGGCCTGCAGAGGCGCTGGCGGCGGCGGAGATACCGATAATCATCACAAGCATGAGCAGGGGCATCATCGTTGTCATCAGGTAGTTGATAAATGCCATCAACTCTCCGATGGTGAATGTGCCTTCTATGGAAGCATTTCCTCCGAACCAGATCACTGCCACGATGGCAAGGTTCAGGATCATGAAGACAGCCGGCATGAGTACAGCCACCAGTCGGGTGGCTTTTATGGTCTGGTCCATCAGGTTAACGTTGGCGGTGTTGAATCTTTCGTTCTCAAAATGCTGGCGAACAAATGCTTTTACCACACGTGTCCCGGCCAGGTTTTCCTGAAGCACGGTGTTTAATTTATCAAGCTTTTTCTGGACTGCCAGGAAAAGGCTCCGGAGCTTTCCGGCAAAAACGGAAATCAGGACAGTAATGACCACAGCAATGGGAACGAAAACAAGAGACAGTCTGGGGCTTGTGCGGTACATCATGATAAGACTGCCAATTCCGAGTAAAGGTGCGCGCGAACCGATCCGCATGAACATCTGAATTACATGCTGGGTGGTGGTTACATCACTTGTCAGCCGCACAAGCAGCTGGCCGGTTTGAAGCTGATCGAGATTTTCGAATGAGAAGCTGAGGGTTTTCCTGAACAGGGCTTCCCGCAGGTCCCGGGCAAAACTTTCTCCTACGCGCACAGATAGAATGCTGTTGCCAATAGAAAAGAGAGCGCTCAGCAGTGTAGCGCCAATCATCAAGCCTCCGGTTGAAAGGACAATGTCCATTCGGCCCGGTGTGATACCTTCATCAATAATACGCTGGATCAAGCGCGGGATAGTCAGATCTACAAACACAACAAGTGACAGGAGCACAAGCGCGAAAACTGCCTGTAACGTGTAGGGTTTAAAAAACTCTTTCAGTTTGAATAATGATTTCATCTATGTTGAACCCTCCAGGAAACGCGGTATTCAGGGACAAATAGTACTTTCGCTTTCCGGAATGTGGAAAGCTTTGCGAAGCAGTTTCAAACTCTTCCTGATCTGCTGCAGTTCCGCATCAGTCAGAGATTCCAGGATGGCGGAGAGCTGCTTGTTTGCATGACGGCGATGCTGGTCCAAAGTGTGTTTTCCATCCTCGGTGATCTCCAGAACCAGTGAGCGCCGGTCTTCAGGGTCACGCTCGCGGTCTACAAGGCCTTTCTCGACAAGGAGGTCGATTTTCCGGCTGATCGTAGGAAGGCTGACGCGGCTTTTTTCTGCCAGATCGCTGACAGATTTTTCCCCGCAGCTGATCAACAATAACAGACGACCCTGGCCCATGGAAAGCTGACTGCCGTCGCCAAGTGGGCAGTTACCATGCGGCCTGAAACAGTGCATGAGTCGCGGAATGGTAAGCAGCAGGTCTTCACTGCACTGCTCCAGCAGGATGGATTGGTTGTCGATTTTATCAATCATGAGTCATTCCTTGCTGTCCAGAAAGTTAGCATAGTAAATAATTAGCAAGGCTAAATATAATCGGATGAAAAGGTGTCTGTCAAGGGGTTTTGTTAAACAATATGTTCACACAAACATAAAAGTATTGATATGCTATTAATTAATAGAAAAATAATGAATAAATTATGATTTGATCTCAGAAAGGCAAAAAATGTAGTCGGATCCAGGATAATTTCCAGTGGACAGGCGACGATTTCCAAAGTCATCAGGGAGCGTCTGGAGATCAAACCAGGGGACCGTATCCTTTTTATCGAGAAAGACGGTGACATCGTTTTGCCGCCAGTGAAACATCCGCTCCGGGATCTCAGGGGTAGTGTCATTCCCAAAAGCCCCCCGGAAGATTTTGAGAAAATCCCGGAGGAAGTATAGAAGGAGATATCAGGGGGAGAGGTGAATGGTTAATTATTTTCTAGATACAAATGTATTTCTTCGATACCTTACAAACGATATACCTGAACAGGCTCAGGCACTGGAAAACTTGCTGCGGAATGCTGAAGAAGGGGAGTGTAAACTTCATACGAGCGTTCTTTCCATAGCTGAAATTGTGTGGACTCTGGAATCCTACTATGAACAGGAAAGAGAACAAATACGTGATCTGATCCTGGGAATCTTGAGTACGCAGGGTCTGGTCGTAGAGCAATCACAACTGATCGAGCAGGCAGTACAACTGTATGTTCATAAGGGAATCGATTTTATCGATGCGTATAATGGTCTCTGGATGCAGGAAAAGGGGATAAAATCAGCCTTGACCTTTGATACAAAACCTTCCAGATAAAAACGAAAATAATTGCACGAGCACCAGGAACTTCCGAATAAGGAATTTTAAATCCGGTGGACTATTAGCCCCAGGGTGCTTCTGAAGTTTTTCCACCTGTATATAGAAAGCAGTGTTCCAAAGAAGCTGGCAGTATATCGATTCGGTTGCGCCTGATAAAAAATCGAAAAGGCAGGGTTACCTGTTGTGATGGGTGCACGGTTAAGCCATGATCCCACTGCGGTGGGATCATGGTCGTGTATGGATAATCTTGCCCGATAGCTTATGGTAAGGTAAGCAGCGTGGGTGGGGAACTGGCGCTGCTAGCTTCATGCACCCAGACGGTTTCGCCGGGTATCTCCCATCCAATCAGATGTACATTTTCCGCTGCAATCTCAACCGATGTGATCAGTGCCTGTTCAGTGTCAAAATGATAGATGAGCAGCCGCCACTGCCCTATGCCCGCCACCATGTCCTCCGGGCTTGTCTCCACCAATAGTCTCGAGCCGTCCGGATACCAGTAGTAGTTGTATGGAAGCGGGAAGGAACGCAGCTTGGGGTCGATATCGGGATCAAAGGCCAGATCGGCGCTGGATGAACCATCAGCGCGGGCAACGAGAGTCGCGATATTGCCTGTTTCACGGATCATGGGCAGCAGGATGATGCTGTCATCGGGTGACCAGGAGGGGCGATCGTCGAAACCGCCGCCTCCTTCACGGTCGATATCGCTGATCTTTCGCTCAACGCCGCTTTCGATATCCACTACATACAGACCCATTCCTGGCCCAAGGCCCATATCAGGTTCGCGGGTGAAGGCGATCTGATCGCCGTGGTTGGAAATCTCGAATACAAAATGGGCATCCGTTGCCAGCACTTTTTCGGTTCCAGCGCTGTTCCATACAAGTTCATAGGTATCCGGGTTGGCGCGAATGTAGGCAAAATCAATCCCGTTCGGTGCCCAGCGAGCTTTAACTACAACTGGATCCATGACGATTGACTTCATGATTTCATTTACAAGATCCATTGTCCATAAATCACTGACGGCTTTATTACCGGGGCCGGCTCCTTGACTGGGGAATTCGGATGTATATAAAATGCTGGAAGTGGCGGGGGCAAAATCAAAGAAGTTATTTACTGTTGTCGGCGATGTGATATTTTGCATGCCGCCGTTTTGCAGAAGACAGCACTGCGTTGTCCGGTCATCAGAAGCGCAGGCGCGAAGGAGCAGTGCTGCCTGGGGTTCTGCTGCGGGTTCGGGATCAGTCGTTTCAACGGGCACGATGTTTGTTTCCTGGGGGGGGATCTCCTCGGAATCAGGTAGAGTATCGATTGTGTCCACGACTTCGGGTGTAAGGAAATTGCATGCGATTGTTATTAATATAACCATTATCAGGCCCATACCAGCTCTTGTTTTCATCTGTATACTCCTCGACCAGGTGAACTAACAAAATGAAATATTGAACGGTAAACGGGATGGAAGGAATTATGGCAGGTTATCATCCCGAGTTTGCCAGGGGTCGGACATCTGGTCAGTTAAACTATACCGGAGCATACACAATCTCACAATAGGATGTAGTTGTGTCGGTTTCTATTGAAGGAATCTAAACAGTTAGCTAATTAGTTTATCGCTGTCTCCAGAATCCCGCTGGAGGTCAGGCAGCGGATTTACGACTGCGGCGTTTTGCGATCAGGCCCCGGCCCGGTGCAAAAACAAGCACAAGGAAAAAGACCAGGGTTTCAAGCAGCACGATAGCCGGGCCAGAGGCGATGTTGATGTAGAAGGAAAGCAGCAGCCCAAGCACAGCGGAAACAGATCCCAGGCCGGCGGCAAGTGCCATCATTACCGGGAGCCTGCGGGTGAGAAGATATGCGGCTGAAGCAGGTGTGATAAGCATTGCCAGTACAAGCGCTACACCGACCGCCTGTATCGAAATCACGATCACGATGGCAAGCAGTACCAGCAGCAGGTTCTGAAGAAAATCGACTGGAAGGCGCAAGGTAGTGGCAAGCACAGGGTCGAAGCTGAGCACGAGAAATTCCTTGTAGAATGCGAATACGGTTATGAGGACAATCAATCCAAGAGCGGCCATCAGCCACAGGTCTGCATCGGCTACGCCGAGGAGATCGCCAAAGAGGATGTGGGCAAGGTCAACAGCATAGCTCCGCTGCATGGAAAGAAGCGCGACACCGAGTGCGAATGCTCCTGCAAACACGATGCCGATAACCGAGTCCTCCTTGATCTCCGTGCTTTTACTGATTGCTCCGATTGCGAGCGCGGCCAGGATCCCCACTGCCAATGCTCCGACCGAAAGCGGCCAGCCAAGCAGGAATGCGATCACCACACCCGGAAGAATAATATGAGCCAATGCATCGCCCAGGAATGCCATTCCCCGCAGTACAACGTATGAGCCAAGAACCGGGCACAAGACACCGACGATCAGGGCTGCCAGTAATCCGCGCAGCATGAAACCGTATTGAAAGGGAGTAATGATTGCGGCGAGAATCTCATCCATGTGTATGCGGCTCCTCTCCCTCACAGCATGTGTCGGCGAGAACCAATGCATGATCTTCTCCGGAAAGGACATGCACCTGGGCGCCGTAGGCGTTGATCAGGTTGTCCCGCTTGAATACTTCTTCCGGTGGGCCAAATGATATCAACTGCCTGTTCAGGAGGAGTGCCTGGTCAAAGTGCTCGGCAGCAAGATTCAAGTCGTGTGTGGCAACAAGAACTGCAGCCCCCTCGTTTCTCATGGATTGCATGATGTCGAAGATTGCATCCTGGCTGGGAAGATCCAGCCCTGTCAGCGGTTCATCCAACAGTACAACCTCGGCTTCCTGTGAGATTGCCTGGGCCAGGAAAACCCGCTGCTGCTGGCCGCCGGAGAGTGCGCCGATCTGGCGATCCGAGAATTTTTCCATGCCCACGCGTATCAATGCCGCCTGAACATGATCCCAGTCACGGCTGGAAGGCCAACGGAAGAGCCCGATCTTGCGGATGCGGCCCATCATGACAACTTCGCGCACGGTGACTGGAAATTCCCAATCTACCTGGCTTCGCTGCGGCACATAGGCAATACAGACGTGTTTTCCAGGGCCTTCTCCATATACATCGATACTTCCACTTGTCGGGTGCAAGGTCCCGGAAATGAGCTTGAACAGTGTGGTTTTCCCTGCACCGTTGGGGCCAACCACTGCTGTCAGCTTGTGCCCTTCGAGGGAGAAGGAAATGTCTCGCAGTGCATAACCGCCGCTGTCGTACTGCAGAGAAAGATTCCTCACCCGAAGTGGAGGGGCGTCCTGATCGTGATCGAATGGATGCTGTAAAAATGTTTGCATACCCTAACCTGGTTTCACTGTTTATTCGCTGCTCAGGGAGTCTGTTCGAAAAAGAGAGCAGATGGTTTGTAATGGTTTGTTCATTCAGGAGCCGGATAAGCCGTCTACAATCGAGTTCACATTATAGTGCATCAGTTCAAGATATGTTGCTGCAGGTCCGCTGCTGTCACTCAGGGATCCTGTAAAGAGAGGCAGAAGCTGGACACCAGTATCGCGGGCAGCCTGTTCGGCCAGGGTCGGATTGGCGCTTGTGCCTACAAATACGGCTTTTACATCCAGCTCTCTTATCGAATCTTCAAGGACAGCCAGTTCCTGTGCGGATGGATCGGCTGATGTACTGTACGCAGGGATCACTGCACCAATCATGATCAGATCATATCGGGCGGTGAAGTAGCTGAAAGCCTGGTGGTCGGTGACCAGTTCGCGGTTCTCTGGCGGGATCTGATCGACCTGCCCTTCGATCCACAGATCCAGTTCGGTGAGCTGCTCGTTGTATGCCTCACTGTTGGCCCTGTACACGTCCGCGTTGTCGGGGTCCAATGTGGAAAGTACGTCCACGATTGTGCCAGCCCACAGTTTTATATTATTTGGATCGAACCATACATGCGGGTCGTATCCAGTATCGTGATCATGCCCTTCTTCAGCTTCTTCTTCGGTGTGTTCTTCTTCTTCGGAATCATGGGCATGACTGGTTTCCCCAAATTCCAGAAGATCGATGTCTGCTGATAGTGAAACAATGGGCGTGTCTGAAGAGATCTGTTCCAGCGTGGGTTCCAGAAACTCTTCCAGTCCAACACCATTGATCAGAATCACATCGGCGTTGACCATGGTCTGGTAATCAGCTGGAGTCGGTTCGTATGTGTGCGGGTCGCTGCCGAGCGGAAAAAGACCGATGAGGTCTATCTGATCTACCCCGATATTTGAGACGATATCAGCGGCAATGGTTGTGGTGGCAACAATAACGAGTCGATCTTCACCAGTAAGGTTCACGGCTGAAAGATCACCAGGGTGTGACAGGTAGGCCTCGCCAGCCTGTGTTGATTGATTTGCATCATGATGCTGGTCCTCATCAGAAGGAACTGATGGACCGCTGCTGCAGGCAAAAACGCCCAGCGATATTAGAAGGCTGGAAATTATCAGAATTGTAAATGAAGGAAAGTTGTTTTTCATTTCTTACCTATATTCATTGGTTACAGGATTTTGAGTCGGATTCTTGCGGCATTCAGGGCAAAGCCCGACCAATTCAAGCATATGTTCCTCGATAATATACCCGGTTTCAGCCTCAACGGATCGGATAAACGTTTCCATTTTATGGAGGCCCTCGAATTCGATGACATGATTACAGGAGCGGCAGACCAGATGATGGCCATGATCGAGGTCTGTGCGTGCATACCCGTGGCAGCCGTTCTCGAGGTGGATGCGGCGGATGAAACCTTCCTCTGAAAGCAGGGAGAGTGTGCGGTAAACCGTAGCAAGACCAAGTGAGGTGCAGCCGGATGCGGCTTTTTCGAGAATCTGCTCTGGTGTAAGAACGCCGTCTTCTGAAAGGAGAACATCGACAACGGCCTGGCGGGGCTGTGTAAGGCGGAAACCTTTACTTTGCAGATGCTTGAAAATAGTCCTGTTTGTCATACACCAGCTCCTTATTGAGAAGGGTTCTCAATAACTGTAACAGGTGCAGCGTGTTTCGTCAACGATCTGGCCGAACCGGGAAGAACCAGGCTCGTACTATGTCTGCTGTCCGACAGGTAATTATCTGAGAAATGTGCGGTATCGTTGGCGCTCTGGTGTACACTACGAATACGCAGAACTCCGTAGAAATTGGTCAGACAGGTCAGGTTAAAGAGACAACTATGCAAGGAAAATCAGAGAACAAGGCCAGAAATGAACAAGATAGCCTGGAGTATTTTGATATTCAGGCAGCTGTGGGTACGACCAAGCATATGGGAGGCCTGGTTACAACGCGAGAGTTGATCCGAATGTGTAAGGTCAAACCTTCCTTCCGGGTACTGGATGTGGGCAGTGGTTCTGGTGCGACTGCCTGCTACCTGGCGGAGAATGTTGGTTGTGAGGTGGTTGGACTGGATTTGCATCCGGAGATGGTGGCTCTTGGACGAGCCAGGGCGAAGCGGAAAGGGCTGGAGGAGAAAACAAGTTTCCATCAGGGTGATATCCAGGCACCCGGGTTCGGGGCGGAGACGTTTGATGTTGTCTTCTGTGAATCTGTCCTTTCCTTTGTGGAAAACAAGCAGGCGGCTCTAAACGCATGCTGGAGTATGCTGAAACCCGGGGGTGTGATTGGGTTGAACGAAGAGGTTTGGCTGCAAAAGCCATCTGAAGAGAAGCTGAAAGGTGCAGTAAAGTTGTGGGGTTTACCTGAAGAGAGCCTTCAGTTTGAGGATTGGAAGCATATGCTTCAGGAAGCAGGGTTTTCGGATGTGCATGCGGAGCCGAAACGGATGAAAGTGCTGAGGGAAGCTTCGCAGGTTCTGCGCTACTCACCTGGAGATATGTTCGGAATGTTTGGCACGGCACTGTGTAAATATGTTCGTGATCCGGCTTTCCGAGAATATATGCGTGAGCGGAAAAAGCTGCCGCGTGGTATTTTTAAGATGCTGGCGTACGGCCTGTACTGCGGGAAAAAGCCTGATTCAGCATCGGGCTGAACGAACTCACACCACTGGAGGGGTAATGAAAGACGTGAACCGGAACAGGAATTCGGACTCTCTGGCAGCTAACCCCATTGTGGTCTGGCTTGTAATCGGAACGGGGATAGGGATCGGGTTGGGATTACTGCTGGATTCAATGACTGTTGCAATCACGGCTGGAGCCATCGCAGGAGCGGTTGTCGGCTGGTATCTGGATAGGGGGAAAAAGAGGAATCCTCCCGCTACCTAGGGCAATCGCATTTTCCTGTATATCATGGGCCCATACGAGTTCTTTGGTTCTGGTTCATCCTGGTACTCCACCCTCAACCCTGTCCCTTTCTCTATGCAGGGAGAAGGGAATACAATATACCCTGGACCGTTTTGGAAGCATATGCAAATATCGTGTATGTTATGATTTTTTCAGATTCAGAGTATTTCTTCTACTGGTAATAAGTCCCTTTCCTGTTTTTCGGGAAAGGGATGCAGGATGAGGGCGAGTAAAAAGACACTCAATTTTGAGAATTCGATTGCCCTGCCCGGTCCCTGACCTCGCTTGTTGCACTAGAAAATATGTTCTATAATCAGTGTCATGGTTGAATTTATATCTGCCAAAACGCTGCTGAACAGCGTCCCGCAGCCTGAAACGTGGTTTGGCCTCCGGTATAACATGAATCTGTATCGCGGCTGCCAGCACCAGTGTATCTATTGTGATTCGCGCAGTGCATGCTACCAGATTGCGGATTTCAGCAGGATCCAGGTTAAAGAAAATGCAATCGAACTGCTTGATCGGGAACTGGCGCGGAAACGAGTGCGCGGTATTGTCGGCACCGGATCCATGAATGATCCGTACATGCCGGTCGAGAGGGAGTATGAGCAGACAGGCCGGGCACTCGATCTGATCGCTCGCTATCGATTCAGCCTGCATGTGATGACCAAGAGCGACCTTGTGCTGCGTGATATAGAGCGGCTGCAGCGTATCAGCAGGCAGTTCGCTGCAGTCTCATTCTCATTCAGTACAGCAGATGATCATCAGGCAGCCATGATTGAGCCAGGAGCGTCACCCCCGTCGGCTCGTTTTGCGGCCATGGAGGAATTATCCAGGGCGGGAATCAAAACGGGTGTGTCCCTGATGCCGGTGCTGCCGTTCCTGCAGGATACAGAAGAGAATCTGGAGGCCATTCTTGACCGGGCAGCGGAGGCAGGTGCAAGCTATATTATTCCCTCACTGGGTGTGACACTGCGAGACCGTCAGCGGGCTTATTTCTACAAGAAACTGGATATCCATTTCCCGGGATTGTCCGCACAATACCACCGTACCTTTGGCGACCAGATGTACTGCTCCGTCCGGAACTATTCTGGACTGCAGGCGTATATCAGCGACCGCTGCAATCGTCTTGGATTAATGAAACGTTTTCCTGCCCCACAAGCAGAAGAAGTACACCAGCCTCAGCTGTTCTGACATTCTTGCATGACCAGTATGGCAGGCATTTTTGAAGCATGTACTGCGCAGGAGTATTCCTGTGAAATTACGAACAGGTGGGAGCCTGTTTTCCTCTGCATTCCCCTTTTCTCAAAATTTGTTGCGCGGAAGAGGAATTACGCAATGGATCTTGCCCCGGCATAGCCGGGTTAAGCCGGGGCAAATTATGTTTATAAACTGTTCAATCTGCCCGGCTTGGAAAACAACATGAATAAATAATCACAGTGGAATCAGCTGTTTGACACGTATATAATGGAAAAATGCAAGAAGTGGATGTAGTGATCATCGGAGCCGGACCCGCGGGCCTGGCAGCTGCCATGCACCTTGTTCATAAGGACCCTTCCTGGATGGCAAGGATCGTGGTGCTCGAGAAAGAAACCCACCCCCGGCCAAAGTTGTGCGGCGGTGGAATAACTCCATTCGGACTTGGTCAGCTTCACGATCTCGGTCTTTCCTTAGGCGTACCATTTGCCCGCGTACAAAATGTAGAGATTTCCTATTTTAAATTGAAAGCGGTTTTTCAAGCAGATCCAGCTGTTGTTGTGGTATATCGCCCGGAGTTCGATTTTTGGCTTTTGCAGCAGGCTCGGAATACTGGAGTCACGGTTCGCGAAGGATGCGAGGTTACCGGACTGGAACGATGTGAGGGCGGTATCAAGGTGTACACGTCTGATGGCGACTACCTTGCCGGAGTCGTGGTTGGCGCAGACGGCACAACAGGGAAAACACGGCGCTGGATGAGGAAAAAAGGCAGGCCTCGTACGGCAAGGGTGCTGGAGGTGTTTTACCCGGCCGAGATGGTACCGGACAGGGACGAACGCGCGCGGATCACCTTTCGTTTTGATCCGGCCCTGGAGGGTGTACAGGGTTACTTCTGGCGGTTCCCATCAACGCGAGCGAATCAGCCGGAGTTTAATTATGGTGTATTCGACTCCAGACTTTATCGGCGTTCTCGAACAGGCCTGAAGTCCGTATTACATGCTCAACTACAGAGGGAGCTCAGTAAAGCCAGCCAGGCCCAGTTCGAAAGTTTTCCCATCCACCTTTTTTCGCCATGGAACAGGATTCATGCTGAACGAATGATTCTTGTGGGGGATGCGGCCGGGGCTGAACCTTTATTTGGAGAGGGAATCTCCCTGGCACTGGCCTATGGTGCTGCCGCAGCTGATCAAATTGAATTCGCATTTAGAACTGGGCGATTCAGTTTCCACGGCTATCGCAAGCGCATCCTGTTCTCACAGATGGGATACTACCTGCTCCTGCGTTGGCTGCTGGCTGTGATCTGGTATCAGATTACTCGTTCCAAATTATCAGTTCACCTGGTGTGGTGGTTTGTCCGTCTGATCATAAGTTGTGAGCCGCGTTCCTATTTATGATTTTCCGGTTGTCTCGATCAAGAATAAAGTGAGTATCTTTTTCAAATGTGTACGGAGGGTGTGTTCTCCGAATGAGAAAGGTTCAAAAGTGAAAGAAACATTGGTCATCAGGCCAATCGAATCTGGCGAGGTACAGGCTGTTCATCAGCTTGTAACCAGGGTTTTTGAGGTGGAAATTGCACCGCTTTTTTGTGAAGAAGGTGTAAGCACATTTCTTGATTTTATTGCGCCGGAGAACCTGAAATACCTTCTTTCGGAATCCATGGATATCCTCGTGGCGGATATTGGCATGGAAGTTGCCGGGATGACAGCTGTACGAGACCGCTGTCATATATCGCTTCTGTTTGTGGCTTTCGAGTTTCAATCCCGGGGTGCGGCGCGCATGCTGCTTCAATCAGCGATAAACCTGTGCCGGGATAAAAACCCGGATATTGATTGTATAACGGTCAATGCCTCCCCGAATTCGGTTTCGTTCTACAGCCATGTCGGGTTCGTTGCTGTAAACCACGAGCTTGAGCGGAACGGTATCCGGTATACCCCGATGTTTCTGGACAGGTCCTTGTTTGACACCATTGGCATACAGGATTGAGTTTCAAGAGGCGGGATAAAGTTGTTTCTTCTCAAAGGCTTAAAGTCCAGATTTCCGGCTTGACTCACTAAGTATTCAGGTATATTGTATTATTGACTGACCAGTCAGTATATTACTTGAGGTGAGGATGGGTCCAAGAAGGGATGTTTCCGAGGAGCGGCGGACACAAATTCTGGAAGCAGCAACAGCTGTATTCAGCCGCTCGGGTTTTAATGGCGCCAGCATGGATGATATTGCCGAGAAAGCTGGCCTCAGCAAGGGCAGCCTCTACTGGTATTTCAACAGCAAGGAAGACATTATCCTTGCGATACTGGATGCAATGATTTTCCGTGAATATGAAGCCTTTGAGGATCTGAACGCACAATCGCTGTCCGCGGAGGAATTATTAATCAGCATTCTGGACTTTGCATTGGAGGATCTGGCTGACATGCAATCCATGCTGCCGATCCTGTTCGAGTACTGGGGGATGATTCAACGCAAGAAGAAGATCCGGGAGCGTCTGGGGAAATACTACAAAGAGATGTTCGCAGTTTTGAGGCCAATCATTCAACAGGGTGTGGAAAATGGCGAATTCAGGCCAGCTGATGTGGAAGAAGTAGCGATTTCTATTGGTGCCGTATTTGAAGGCATGATTATCCTGTGGGCAGCAGTGCCAGAGCAGGTGGATCTGCGTAAAAATATTACTGCGGGTATAAAGCTGATTCTTGATGGAATTAAAACCAGGGATACGGATACGGCTGATTAAAAACGCATGTGCAGGGGTCAGCCAGCCCTGGAACTTTATGTGAAGGGAAGAATACCGACAGTGTAAGCAAATAGAATTTCAGCTAACCTGCCGGGAGATATCTGGAAGGAGAAATCGATGAACTTGCTGATACTTGTGGCTGCAATGGTTGTAGTGGGGCTGGTGATGGGTTTTGTGGCGGGTTTAATATGGAAGGATAACCGGCCGATTGGCGTGCAGGGGGATTATATTGTTGCAGTGATAACAGTCCTGGTAGTTGGTTTCCTGGACTGGTTTGTTATCCCGGCGCTTGGATTTAGCACTGCCATGAGAAACCTCGGAATTGCGCTGGAGCCCGCACTCAGTGCACTTCTTGTACTGTGGTTAATCAGGGTGGCGAAGAAGTAAATGACAGGCCCAGAGGCTGTGATCTGCCTGGAAGAGATCGGGCGGGACTTCAAGGATACGCACGCGGTCCGGGATTTGACCGTAACGATATACCGCGGTGACCTGTTTGGATTGGTCGGCCCGGATGGTGCAGGGAAGACAACGACTCTGCGGCTTCTTGCGGGCCTGCTTTCCGTTACCTCCGGCAGCGGAAAGGTCAATGAGCTTGATCTGGGGTCGCAAGCCGAAAAGATCAAACCGCAGATCGGCTATATGGCACAACGTTTCAGCCTTTATGCGAATCTGACTGTGGAAGAGAATCTGAATTTTTTCGCCGATATCTACCATGTGGAACGCGGGAAAATTCCTGCCCGTATGGAGGAACTCCTTGAATTTGCAGGCCTTCAGGATTTTCGCAGCCGACGGGCCGAGCATCTATCAGGCGGCATGCAAAAGAAACTCGCCCTGGCCTGTACACTTATTCATGAACCGCAAATCCTGCTGCTTGATGAACCAACTACAGGTGTTGACCCGATTTCAAGGCGGGAATTCTGGCGTATTTTGACAAACCTGCACCTGCGCGGCACCACAATTGTTGTAAGCACACCCTATATGGATGAAGCCGACCGGTGCTCACGGGTTGGACTGATAGTAGAAGGCAGGCTCGCAGCGTGCGACACCCCGGAGCGGATAAAAAAACGTCTCGACGCTGAAGTGATCAAGGTCTATCCGGAAACCTGGGAGCTGGCACGAAATCTGAAAGTCGATTTACCTGGTGTACTGGAAATGCAGACCTATGGGGATGCTCTTCACATACTGGTTGATTCGGCTGAGAAAAGAGTGGGCCAAATCGAGAAATTTTACCGCAAGCATAAGGTTCCACTTCGAAGTATCAGGGCAGCTCCTGTTCGTATGGAAGAGGTTTTTATTTCAACGATTAGAAACCTGGGAAACGAGCCTGATCGTGATGCGATTTCTGAAGCCACACAGGAGGCTTGAATGTCGTTCCGCACAATAGCTGCAGTAACCAGGAAGGAGATTCATCATATCCTGCGCGACAGGGCGACCTTTATTCTGGTGCTGCTTGCGCCAACGATACTGTTGTTCCTGATGGCCTATGCAGTAACGACCGATATCAAGGACGTTCCAATAGCAGTACTGGACAGGGATCAGAGTTCACTCTCTCGGCAGTTTGTTGAACGTATCACAGCTGGAGAGGACCTGCAGCTCAAGGCCAGTGTACAGGATATGGATGAGATTGAATCGCTCCTGCAGCGAGGCCAGATAAAGGCAGCAGTGGTGATCGATCCTTCCTTTTCCAGTGATCTGGTGGGCATGAGGGGGATGCCGGTCCTGATCATTATTGATGGTACTGAGCCGGAGAGCGGGTCTTTCGCTGTGGAGCATGTTGGCTGGCGAGCCGAGGAATTTGTTTATGCCGCACTGGCAGACCAGCTGCAGTCGATGGGGCTGTCATCCGATTCAATGGCTCCTGTAGACTTGCGGGTACGTGCCTGGTACAACCCCGGCTTAAAACCCCGTGTAGATGTGATACCCGGGCTGCTTTCGATGGTCATGGGTTTCCCTGCACTCTCTGTAGCACTCACACTTGCTCATGAACGGGAACACGGTACACTCGAGCAGCTGCTGGCTTCGCCGGTCCGGCGGACCGAGTTGATCATTGGCAAGATGGTGCCATATGTGCTCGTTGGTATGGCGAATGTTATTTTTCTCCCGCTTCTGGCAGTGTTGTGGTTCAAGGTGCCGTTTAACGGAAACTTCCTGTTGTTTTTCTTCCTGTCTGTCATTTTTCTATTTTCGATTCTCAGTCTGGGTGTTGTTGTAGGTGTCTTTATGCGCACACAGGCTGCAGCGCTGGCACTTTCTTTTCTTTTGATCTTCTTTCCGGGCTTTTTTATGACAGGAATATTTTTCCCGATTGCATCGATGCCGGAGATGATGCGTATGGAAGCGCTCGGGCTTCCCGGTACTCACTATGCCATCATCACCCGGAGTGCCTTCCTGACGGCAGTAGGGCTGGACGTGTTATGGCCGTATGTTGTGATGATGGCGTTTCTCGGTGTTGCTTTTACCAGTGTAGCTGCCTTGTTCTTCAAGAAACGGCTGGCATGAGGCTTTTATGAGTTCACGGATCTGGAGTCTGGTTAAAAAGGAATTCATCCATCTCGTAAATGACTGGTGGCTTCCTCTGTTCATGCTTCTGGGCGGTGCGACAGAACTGCTGCTGGTCGGTTGGGCAACGTCCCGGCCTATCACCAATCTCCCGCTTGTCGTGCTGGACCAGGACCGCAGTTCTGCCAGCCGGGCTTTTATTGCCCAGGTGGAGAATACCGGGACATTTCGTACTGCTGAGGAAGCTTCCGATCTGGATGAAATCCATGATGAATTGAGGCGGGGGGATGTTACTGCTGCCATCGTAATTCCCCCGGATTATGCCGACAAACTGCTGGACTCTCAGGCTCAACCGGAGGTGGCGGTTCTGTTGAATGGTGCGGAGAGTATACCGGCAACAGCCGGCCTCCGGGCGATCGAGGGTGTTGTCCGAGCAGTAGGGGATGAGTTACTGTTGGAAACACTTTCAGTACCGGAAGAAGAACTCTCCGGATTTGTTCCACGACTGCGGGTCTGGTTCAATGAATCCTTGAGTGAGGCATTGTACACAACGCCTGCAGAACTCGGCTTGATGCTGGAATTCACCGTGCTGCTGTTTGCTGCGCTTGCATTTTCACGGGAAAGGGAGCTCGGAACGCTGGAGCAGCTGCTAGTGATGCCGTTCTCTTCCATGGAGTTGATCATCGGCAAGTCTATCCCTGTTGTGATTATCGGTTTCACCGATTTTCTGTTAATGCTTGGAATGGTTCATTTTGTATTCGGCGTGCCTGTACGTGGTTCGCTGCCTTTACTGCTCGTGTTGGCCTTGATCTACCTGCTGGTGGAATTGTGCAAGGGACTTGTGATATCTGTAATGTCCCGTTCCCAGCACCAGGCATTTCTGCTTGTAATGATGGTGGGGATGGCTGACTTCATGTTCACCGGCTATGCGGCACCGGTCGAATCCATGCCTCAGTTGCTCCAGGCGGCAGCGAATCTGGTCCCTGCTCATCATTGGATGGAAATCCTGCGCGGCATCCTCTTAAAGGCGAGCGGGATCGAAGTGCTCTGGCCGCATATTATGGCTTTAGTTGCTCTGGGACTTCTGGTGGGCGGTTTTTCGATCCGGTATGTCCGCAGGGCATTGGATTAACACTCAGGTGTGAGGTGTTTTGTGCTAAAGCGGAACAACAGGACGACCAGTAATCATGATAACCAGAATCAGCCGGATTCCGGAAAGATAGCGGTTGTTTCCACGCGAGGCCTGGGAAAAAACTTCGGGGATTTCAGTGCCGTGCGGAGTCTGACCCTGGATATCTATCCGGGTGAGATATTCGGTTTTCTTGGGCCCAATGGTGCTGGAAAAACGACTTCTATCCGAATGATACTGGGGCTGCTGCGTCCCAGCACGGGCTCAGCCTCGGTTTTGGGTATTGACGTGCAGAAAAATCCTGAAGCCATCAGGCCGCGTGTTGGGTATATGGCTCAGAGGTTCAGTCTGTATAACGATCTGACTGTACTGCAGAATTTGCAATTTTACGGAGCTGCATACGGACTGGAAAATGACAGGCTGGCAGAACGCATAAACTCTGCATTGGAAATGGCGGGCCTCCGCGGCAGAGAACGAAGAAAGACTGCAGCCCTGGCGGGCGGATGGAGGCAGAGGTTGGCGCTTGGTGCGGCGATACTGCATCAGCCGGAAATTGTGTTTTTGGACGAGCCAACTGCCGGCGTGGACCCTGTTTCGCGGCGCGAGTTCTGGGATCTGTTGTATGAACTGGCTGCGGGCGGGGTATCCGTATTTGTGACAACGCACTATATGGATGAGGCTGAACATTGTCATCGTCTTGCATTCATCCAGCGAGGTGAGGTCATAGCGCAGGGATCTCCGGGTGAGATCAAACGCCAGGCTGTCGATGGGCGGGTGCTTGAAGTTGTAAGTGAAAACGCGGGTAACGTTCTGAAAGTGCTGGAGCAGCTGTGGGAAGAAGGCGAATCACTGGAGATGGACCTGTACGGCGCTTCGGTGCGGATCGTAACTCCCGACCAGCGTGATTACCGGAAACAAGTCCGTACGATTTTGAAAAAATCCGGCGTGGTTTTTTCGTCGGTTGAGTATGTTGAACCCACACTTGAGGATGTATTTATTGCCAGCATGCGCTGAATAGAAACGCTTGTCAGAACTGCTGGAAACAGGCTCTTCTGGAGGTGAATATGAAAGGCAAAAAAGGTATCCTGCTGCTGTTGGGGGTGGTACTGGTTCTGGTTGCAAGCGGCTGTGACACGCTGATGGCAGAGAACACAGATTCACTGAAGGCTTCAGGTGTCATTGAAGTCGTGGAGGTCGTGGTTTCAGCCGAAACGGGCGGCCGTATCCTGGAAGTGTTTGCTTCAGAAGGTGATCCAGTGGAAACAGGAGAACTGCTCTTGCAGATGGAAGATGAACTGCTTGCGGCAAGCCACTCGCAGGCAGAAGCC
>Ga0272442_10004018_pt1 | contig 20287 bp, 14 predicted proteins | sample SSMForm2O_FD_200262 | JGI IMG/M metagenome (GOLD analysis project Ga0272442, IMG submission 200262) | Marine sediment archaeal communities from Little Sippewissett salt marsh, Falmouth, MA, United States - SSM-Form-2O | ecosystem: Environmental > Aquatic > Marine > Wetlands > Sediment ... | reverse complement strand
CTCGCGGTAGGTGCCCTTTTTCTCCTCGAACAACCGGGCGCGCAGCTGGTCGCGGGGGACCACCCGGTAGCGGGTCACCTGGGTGAGCCGGGCCGAGAGGTACTCGGTGAGCTGTTGCAGGGTTCTCTTTTTGAACTTGCGCGACATGTCCTGTACGTCGAAGACCGCCACGATCATCTTGCCGGATTTGGCGGGTGCCGGCACCGTTCGGGCCGTGCGGGGAGCGGGCATGGTGTCGGGGGACGGTGACAGTCTCAAGCGGACGCTGTGCTGGTTGCTCGGGAACATGATGGTGGTCTTGTGGTCCAGGTAGCCGTCCATACTGGCGCCGAGGACCAGCGGCTGGGGCTGGGGCAGTTCCTCGCCGGAGAGGAACGCTCCCAGGTAGTAGTAGACCGTCAGCGAGATCACCAGAGCGGCCGAACCGGCGTAGGTCATGTACTTGCCCGCGCCGGACTCGTCGTTGTAAAACGCCAGTCCCACTCCCCCGGTGGCCCCGCAAAGCCCCACCACCAGCCACCACCAGGGGCTCAGGCTCTTCTTCTTCACCTGGTAGTTTCTCTCAATCGTCACCGGCGACTGACCGATGGTCTGGCGTTTGTCCTTGTCCTGCTGCCACACCCAGGCGCGGGACGGCTGGGTGGTGACCCGGATTTTCTGCACCCGGTGCTCGGTCTTCACCGTGGAGCACGCCCAGGTGAATATCACCACCAATATTGCAGCCCCGATTCGTCGCATGACCTCTACGTACCACCTCATTCAGTCACAAATCAATGAAATAGACGGATGATTCCCGGCGATTCCGTGATATCATTCCGCCAGCCATGAAGATTCTCATCACCGGAGGGACGGGGTTCGTGGGCAGGAACCTGTCGGCCCGCCTGCTCGAAGACGGCCACCAGGTGACCGTCCTGACCCGCAAGATCCCCGCGGGGCTCCCGGCGGTCCGCGCGGTGGAGTGCGACCCGGCGGCCCCGGGACCCTGGCGGGCCGAGGTGGCCGCGCACGACGCGGTGATCAACCTGGCCGGCGCGTCCATCTTCAACCGCTGGACCAGGAAGTACCGGCGCGAGCTCCGCGACAGCCGCTTGAACACCACCAAAAACCTGGTGGAAGCCATGTCCGGCCAGGCGCTGATCTCCGCCTCGGCGGTGGGCTACTACGGATTCCACGGCGACGAGGAGCTGACCGAGTCCGACGGCCCCGGCGACGACTTCCTGGCCGAGCTCTGCCGGGACTGGGAAGCCGCCGCGCTGGATGCCAAGAAAAAGGGATCGCGCGTTGTGCCGGCGCGGCTGGGCATTGTCCTGGGAAAGGACGGCGGCGCCTTGGAGCAGATGGTGCGCCCCTTCCGCCTCCACGCCGGCGGCCGACTGGGAAGCGGCCGCCAGTGGTTCTCCTGGATACACATCCACGACCTGCTGGAAGCCTTCGTCCACCTGTTGTCGAAGTCGGATCTCGACGGCCCGGTGAACCTGACCGCCCCCAGCCCGGTGCAGAACCGCGACCTGGCCGCCGCCATCGGCAAGGCACTCGGCAGACGCTCCTGGCTGCCCGCCCCGGGGTTTGCAATCAAGGCGGCCCTGGGCAAGTTCGGCTCGGTGATATTGAAGGGCCAGCGGGTGTTGCCCAGGAAGCTCGAAGAAAGCGGGTTCGGGTTCATGTATGACGGGATAGAGCCGGCGCTGCGGGATCTGCTGGTCAGCCGACCAGGGTGAGCCCCGCCTTCTCGAACACACCCCGGCAGCGCTCGATCTCCTCCGGGCTCATGAAGGAGTCGTGGGAGTAGGGCATGTCCATGCCCAGGGCGCGGCGCTTGGAGAGCCACAGGGGGTTGTAGGGCAGCAGCATCACCCGGGTCAGGCCCAGGTCCGCAAGCAGCTTGGCGATGGATTTTAGATTTTCATCGGTATCGGTGATCCCGGGGATCAGCGGAACCCGGGGGAGCAGGTCCTGGAACGAAACCAGCCGCTTCAGGTTTTCCTGGATGCGCCGGTTGTCCGGGCCCACGTATTGCTTGTGCTGTTCCGGGTCGGCCAGCTTAACGTCGAAGTAGATGGTGGAGATGTGAGGTAGCAGGTGCTTTTCGACCTGCTCGAAATCGAACTGCCCGCCGGTCTCCATCAGGACGTGGACGCCCTTCTCCCGCAGCCGCGCGGCCACCTCTCCCACGAAGGCCGGGTACATGGCCGGCTCGCCGCCGGAGAGGGTCACCCCGCCGCCGGAGTGCCGGTAGAAAGGCTCGTCCTTGAGCAGCAGCTCGACCACTTCGTCGACGCTATATTCGGTGCCGGCGATCCTGCGGGCGTTGCTGGGGCAGGCCTCCACGCACTCCCCGCACAAGATGCACCTGGAGGCGTCCTCCTTCTCCATTGCGTTTCTGGCCACCCCCTGCCGGCAAACCGCGGTGCAGGTGCCGCAGGCGATACACCGCGTCTCGTCCCGCTGGATCTCCGGCAGCGGCGAAAGCGTCTCCGGGTTCTGGCACCACACGCACCGCAACGTACACCCCTTGAAAAAAACCACCGACCGGATCCCCGGCCCGTCGTCCAGGGAATTGCGCTTGATGTCGACAATCAAGGGTGCCTTGGGCGAATCATTCATGCACAAGAGTGTATTCGATCGAACAGCGGTTGTTAAAGAAATCCCCTCCCCCCTTGGGGGGGAGGGTTAGGGTGGGGGGTAAGTGAAATGGAGTATTACTTTTCTCAAAATGTATCGTTACCTTCCAGGATGGTTCTCTTCAGGCTGATCCAACTAACTGTAGATGATGACGATATACGGTTTCTTCTGGCCGGCTGTTGCAGGCGATAGCGGCCAACAAGCGAGTCCGAGGACAATGTAGAAAGCACCAACAATCCGAAAAGAAATTCGCATATTTCCCCTTGGGGTGTGTTGTGTCGGTCGCACGTGCTATATCAATAATACCATATGAAGAAGACCGACACCGAAATCCGCGACCGCGCCCGAGAAATCCGCCGCGAAATGACCGACGCCGAGCGTTTGTTGTGGGCGCATATCCGGCGCAAGCAGATTTTCGGGCACCGGTTCCGGCGGCAGCAGCCGATCGGGCGGTATATTGTGGATTTCGTGTGCCTGGAGAGGAAGGTGATCGTGGAGTTGGATGGGGGGCAGCACATGGAGCAGGAAAGGTATGACGCCGAGAGGACGCGGTGGCTGGAGGGGCAGGGGTATCGAGTACTTAGATTCTGGAACAACCAAGTCTTCGATGAGATGGAGGGGGTACTTAAGGTAATTTCGGAAACACTCGAGGCTTTCCCCCCACCCCGACCCTCCCCCTCAAGGGGGGAGGGGGACAATTAACCCAGGTTGTGTTCCATGCGCTCGATGATTTCCTGCTGGGTGTCGGAGTTGAGTTCTACGAAGTAGGCGTTGTAGCCGGAGATGCGGACCATCAGGTCGCGGTATTCGTCGGGGGTTTCCTGGGCCTTCTTTAATGTGTCGGTGGTCATGACGTTGAACTGCATTTGCATGCCGCCGAGCTCGAAGTAGCTCTGGACGTAGGCGGTCATGCGGTCGACTACCTGCCTGTGGGTGTCGGAGGCGCCCGGGGCTACCTTTACGTTGAAGGCGATGTTGTTGGCCATTTTTAATTTATCCAGGCCGGCGACGGTGCGGATCTGGTCGGTCAAGGACGAGCGGGAGAGGTGCGAGGGGGTCAGGCCGGGGGTGAAGGCCTTGCCCCGGTTGCGGCCGGAGGGCAGCGCGCCGGAGAGGGTGCCGAAGGCCACGTGGTTGGACATGCTCCAGTAGCCGGGGACGTACTTGCCGCCGCGGTAGTTGTCCAGGGCGCGGTGCTCGTCGAAGATGAAATCCTGGATCTCCTTGGCAATCTGTTTGGGGAGGTCGTGGTCAGAACCGAACTTGGGGACCTTGTTCATTATCATCGCGTGCAGGGTCTCATAGCCGATGAAATCCCGCCGGACCGCCTCGAGCATGGTGGCCATGTCCACCTTCTTCTGGTCGTAGACCAGGGTCTTGACCGCGCACAGGCTGTCGACCACGTCGGTGAGGCCCACCATGGCGGTGCCCGAGCTGTTGTACACGGCGCCGCCCTCGATCAGGTCCTTGCCCGAATCCATCGGGCCGGTGAACAGCGCCGAGAGCAGCGGGGTGGGCTTCATCTGCTGGTGGCTCTGGCCCAGCATGTTGTTGGCCTCCACCGCCTTGCCGAAGAGCCAGTGGAACTGGGTCTTGTAGGCCTGAAGGAACTCCTCGTAGGTTTTGAATTTGGCCGGGTCGCCGGTGTGGGGGCCCAGCTGCTCGGTGAGCACCGGGTGGACGCCGTCGTTCAGCGCCATCTCCAGCGGCGCGACCATGTTCAGCATCATGCAGTTGGTGTGCCCGTAGTGCCGCCCGCAGCTGGTGGGCTCCACGCAGCCGGTGGCGGTCCAGTCGCGGGCGTGCTCGGGCAAAAACCCGAGGTTGAGCATCGAGGGCACCACCGCGTCGTCGTTGTGCAACGAAGGCGTGGAGCCGGTGAGCAGGTTCACCTCGCAAAGGCGCCGCAGGTAGGCCTGGGAGTTGACCCCCGGGGCGAAGCGGGCGTTGAGGTTGGGATCGCGCACCCGCAGCATCTCGGTGGCCTTCAAGAATACCCAGGTCAGGTCGCAGACCGCCGTTTTGCCCTCGGGGGTCTGGCCGCCCAGGGTGATCACCTGGTTGCCCGAGGAGCCGCCGAACAGGCGGTTGCCCACGTCGGGGACCAGCGGCAGGTGGTCGGTGAGCTTCATGACCAGCGCGCAGGCCAGCTCGATGGCCCTTTCGATCTTCTTTTTCTTTTCTTCCGGGTCGGTGATCCCCTGCATGTCTTTCTGGAAGTAGGGATCCAGCCAGGTGTCCAGGCGCCCGACCACGATGCCGGCGTTGAAGCTCTCCTGGTGCTGGCACAGCATGATGATCCAGATCGCCTGGATGGCTTCGTGCAGGGTCCCGGCCGGATTGGCGGGGACCTTCTCGCAGATGCGGGCCATCTCCAGAAGCTCGGCCTTGCGCTGGTCCGATCCGGCTTCTTCGGCCAGCTCGCGGGCCTTGAGTGCCAGCCGCCGGGCGTAGTCGATCACCGCCTCGCAGGACAACTGCATCCCACGGTAGAAGTCACGCTGCTTGAGGTTCTTGGCTTCGTCGCGCTTCTTTTTGGCCTCGGCGGCGATGTCCAGCAGGCCGCGCTTGAGAGCCCGGGGGATGTCGGACACGGTGTGGGAGACCGCGTTGGTCTTCCACTGGAAGTAGAGCACGAAGCGCTCGTCCATCCGGATGCAATCGGGGAAGTCGTTGTGGATCTTGTTCCAGTCGCGCATGTTGTCTTCCATCCAGAAGGGGAAGACCTGGCGGTCGAGGATCTCGATGTCCTCGTCGGAGATTTGGTAGGGGTTCAGCTTGCGCCCCTCCATGGTCAGCAGCTCGGACCAGATGCCCGTGGCCCCCAGCTCGGGGTACAGGTTGACGCCGATCCGCTTGGAGGTGGTGGTGCCGGCCAGCAGGTCGTCTTCGCGGATGATCGGCTCCTTGCGGGTCAAAAAGAAGTGCAGCGCCTTGGCCTGGCGCAGCTCGGCCGCCTCGCGCCGCCCGCCGTTCTGCCGGTTCTTCAGCCAGAACTCGGTCCACAGCCGGGCGCGCTCGGTGCACATGGCCGGCTGCACCGTGCGGTAGGCCCACAGCTGGCGCTTGATCCGGGGGAAGTCGTCCAGGGTGTAGTCGGCCAGGCAGGGATCTTCGACGTGCACCGTCTCGCCGGCGGGCCGCTGTGGCGAGGGCTCGCCGGGCCGGTAAGCTTTCAGATCCTCCCAGCGCCCGGGGCCCGGCTGGCGGAAGCTGGGCGGCGCCTTCTTGCCGCGCCGGTTGATCACCTCGGACATGTGGGCGAACTTGAGCAGGTAGCTCAGGTTGCCGTCGATGACCATGTCGTTGGACAGCAGCATGCCCAGGGAATCCTGGCCGGCGAAGAAGGCGTGCATGTGCCCGATGCTCCTGAACCTCAGGGTGGTGCCGGCCTTCTCGAGCGGACCGGAGCCCACGCGCATCTTGCCGTTCTTGAAGATCACGTGGGCGCCCCGCCGGCCGTCCCAGGTGACGAACTGGATCGAGGCGTCGAAGGTGAAGGGCGTCCCCACCGGGTGGGTGTCCTTGAGGTGCCGGCGCAGCGAAGGCAGCAGGTTGTATGCCGCCGCCATAACCCGCAGCTTCATCCGCACCGAAAAAGGAGTGAACCTCTCCTTCAACCAGCTAGATTTCGTCTCGCCGACCAGCATTTTTTTGTCCTTTTAAAAGGTTCCCCGTGAATCCTGAATCGCCATTTATATCAATAATTTCCCCCCCGGACAACCGCAAAGCGGACACGATCGTGTCACCCCGGCCACTGATCGCTGACCACTGGCCACCCTAACCCGCTGATTTCTCTGTACGTTGTTCTGGTATCCCGCTTGCATATAGAAACAGGGACGGAGGTTGCTTTATGAGGCGTCTGGCTACAATGTTCGCTCTGGCCGCCATGTGGCTTTGCGGTTGCGCGGGAGGGATCCGCGTGGGCCGGAGCCTGGAACTGGGATTGGACGGCGCCAGGAAAAAGCGACTATTCGGCGTGAAGCTCCCGGGGAGGCTCGCCCTGGGAAAAGTCCATCTGCGCACCCGGCCGTACGCGTTGGAGCCTTTGACCCTCGAATTCTCCTCCTCGCTGGGCATGGCTAAACGAAGGCTGCGGGGCCTGTTTCTTGGGGGACAGGTTGGCTTGACTTTCAGGATCACCCGCTATCTGAACTGGTCGGTCAAGTCCTCGACTTTACTGGCTTTTGTCTTCCCGGACCGCTCGCGGCTGGGCTTTTGCATCCAGACTAGTGCCCGCTTTTCCATCTGACAGGCAACCATTTCTCGATTCCCCTGGTCAAACGTATAGAATCGACACCGGCAGGTGGAGATGGCTCAGCATCAAGAAGACTATGAAATCGTCAAACGCAGCCTGGCCGGTGATGAAAGGGCCATGCAGGAAATGTTCGAGCGGCACCACAAGAAGATCTACGCAATGGCACTCAGGCTCACCGGGTCGGTCTCCGACGCCGAGGACGTCGTCCAGGAGACCTTCATCCGGGCCTTTAAGCACTTGAAGACCTTCCGGGGCGACTCCAGGCTCTCCACCTGGCTGTGCCGGATCGCCATCAACCAGAGCCGCGACGTTTATAAAAAGCAGGCCCGCACCGTGCCGGCGAAGGACGTGGCGGTCGAGCCCGGGCAGAAGGACGCCCTGGCCAGGGCGCGCTTGGAGAAGGCGCTCGAGGTGCTGCCCGCAGGGTACCGCGAGGTGCTGGTGATGCACGATGTGATGGGAATGGGCCATAAGGAGATCGCCGAGGTGCTCAAGACCGCCGAGGGGACCTCCAAGAGCCAGTTGCACAAGGCCCGCGCGCGGATGCGCGAGTTACTTTCAGGGAGCGCGGCATGACGAACGAAAAACACATTCCGGCGGAAGAGCTCAGCGCCTTCATCGACGGCGACGTGGAAGCGTCCCGCGCCCGCGAGATCCAGGGCCACCTGGATGGATGCCAGGCCTGCTCGAGCGCGGCGGAAGAGCTACGGGCGCTGAGGAGCGATCTTTCCGGGCTGGCCGACGCCGAGCCCCGGCGGGACCTGTGGCCCGCGATCCAGAGAGCCCGCGAGCCCGGCGTGTCCTGGTGGCGGCGGTTCTGGATGGTCCCGGCGGCGGCGGTGGTCGGCGCAGCGGCGGCTCTGCTGATAGTGTTCGTCATTGGCCGACCGGTCGACAAGCCTGCGGGTCCTTTGAGCGCCATGGAAACCGTGGCCAAGGCCGAGGTGGAGTACCGCAACGCCATCGCCGCCCTGGAAACCGCGGTCAAAACCTCCCAGCCCCGCTGGAGCCCCGAGACCAAGGCGGTGGTGGACCAGGGCCTGGCCCAGATGAACCAGACCATAGACCGGTGCCGCACCGCGCTGAAACAGAACCAGAGCGATCCTGAGGCGCAGGAAGCGCTGCTTACCGCCTACCAGTACAAGGTGGATTTTCTGACCGATTTGGTGGCGGAGTCGTTGTGAGGAGGATGGAGCCATGAAGACATTACTGTCCACGTTCACGCTGCTGAGCCTGCTGGCCATGTCGACGTCGGCCGGGGCCTACCAGAAAAGCATTCCGGTCGAGGGCCAGGCCGACGTGTCCGTGGGTACCAAGTCCGGCGACGTCAAGATCATCGGCTGGGACAAGAACGAAGTGAAAGTGGAAGCCGACGACGACATCGGCAAGTCCATTCTGGTGGACGGGGACGCCATCCGCATCGGCGTGGATGAAAACGGGAAAATCGTGCGCCATATCACCGCCGATATAACCGTGCACGTCCCGGCCGGGATCAGCCTCGACGCCTTCACCATCAGCGGTGATCTGTCGCTCGCCGACGCCTCGGGCCGCTTCAAGGTCAAGACCGTCAGCGGCGACGTCGGCGTGCGGGCCTGCAGCGGGCATCTGACGCTCAGCTCCACCTCCGGCGACATCAAGCTTGCCGACTTGAAGGACGATCTCTCCTTTGTCGCCGTAAGCGGCGACGTGGTGGGCAGCAACATCAAGGGAAAGCTCCTGGAAGGCAAAACCGTCAGCGGCGACATAACCTTGAAGAACGTCGACGCCGGCCAGGTGCGCATCAAGACCGTCAGCGGCGAGGTGAGCATGGGCGGAAAGTTCGCCGCCGACGGCAGCGTAAAGATAAAGACGCTCAGCGGCAACATAGATATCCACCTGCCGGCCGACTCCGGCTTCGACGTCTCCGCCCGCTCCCGCTCGGGCGACGTCGGTTCGGACTTCGAGATGAAGGTGCAGGAGGCCGGCGAGCATCACCTGGAAGCCCGCGCCGGCTCCGGCGGCACCCAGTTGGACATCGGCAGCTTCAGCGGCGATATCACGATCAAGAAACAGTAGTCCCGGGGCCGGCCAGATCGTATAAGAGTCGTATGTCCCCCTGGCTGCTCCTCATCCTGATAACTGCTTCCCCCCCGCTCGAGCCCCGGCAGCACCACAGCACCCGCGCCGAACGGCCCCCGGTCATCGACGGCGAACTCTCCGACCCCGCCTGGAAACCGGCCGAGCCCACCGGGGGATTCACCCAGCGCTACCCCGACACCGGAAAGCCCGCAAGCTTCCAGACCGAGGTCCGGGTCATGCACGACGACGAGAACCTTTACGTCGGCGCCGTCTGCCACGATCCCGAACCGGACAAGATCGCCTCCCCGGTAACTCGCCGGGACAGCTGGGTCGAATCCGACTGGTTCGAAGTGTACATAGACAGCCGCCGCGATCACCGCACCTGCCTGGTTTTCACTGTAAACGCCGCCAACGTACAGATGGACGGGGCGATGTACGATGAAAACATGTACAGCGGCGATTGGGACGGTGTGTGGGAGTCCGCGGTGAAGATCACCAACACGGGCTGGAACGCGGAAATGCGCATCCCGCTGAGGCTGCTGCGCTTCTCCGCCGGATCCGATGTGCACTTCGGGATCGACTACATGCGCGGCATCAGCCGGCTGCGCGAAGTGGAATTATGGAGCTACATCCCCCCGGAGAGCGGCAAGTGGGTCTCGAAGTTCGGCCTGCTCACCGGCCTGGATCTTCCTGCCAGGCCGGTCCAAGTGGAGGTGGCTCCCTACGTGGCCGGCCGGCCGGACCTGGGCTCGGAGGCGAACGTCCGGCCCTTCGACGCCGGCGTGGACGCCCGGGTGGGCCTGGGATCCAACTTTATGCTGACGCTGACCGCCAATCCCGACTTCGGTCAGGTGGAGGTGGACCAGGAAGTCTTGAACCTGTCCACCTTCGAAACCTACTACCCGGAGAAACGACCGTTCTTCCTGGAAGACCGGTACTTGTTCCAGACGCCGGGGGCCGGCGGCTACGGCACCGCCCAGCTTTTCTACACCCGCCGGATCGGGCGCGCCCCGCGCTACCCCGACCTGGCGGACGACGAGGAGCTGGTCCGGGCACCCCGGCTGCCGCGGATCTACGGCGCCGCCAAGCTGGCCGGCCAGACGCGGGGCGGGTTCTCGATCGGCGCGCTGCAGGCGGTCACCTCGCACGAGGAAACCCTGATCCGGCCCGGGGCCGGCCCGGACTATTCTCAGGTGTCCGAGCCGCTGACTTCCTTTTCCATACTCCGGCTCAAGCAGGACTTCTGGCACCACTCATCGGTGGGCCTGATGACGACCGCCGTCGCCACACCCGAACACGGGTCGGCGTTCACCGGCGGCGCCGATCTGGTCATGGAGCTGTTCGGCGGCCACTACCAGCTGGACTTCCTCTCGTTCGCCAGCGCGCTGACCGAGGAGCGCTACTCCTGGCAGGACGACTATGTCCGCGCGGCCCTGGAGGAAGACGGCGGCTTCGGCTACGGCGGGAAGCTGGCCTTCTCCAAGATCCAGGGGGAGCACCTGGTGGGATCGGTGAGCGCGCTGTACTACAGCCCCAACCTGGCTCTGAACGACCTGGGCTACCTGGACCGGGCTGATCGTGTCTTTGTGGATGCCCGGGTGAGCCATCACCGCCTGAAACCCCTCGGCCCCATCGCCCGTTACACGGCCACCCTCAGCGGCTGGATCGACCGGACCACCGGCGGGTTGAACCTGGGGGACGGCTTCACCTTCAACGGTGTATTGGGTTTCAAGAACGGCTGGGGCGGCGGGTTAAACGTTTTCTGCGGCTGGCCGCTGTGCGACGACCGCGAGACCCGCACGGAGGGTGAGGTCGCGCTGTGCGGCGAAGATCACCGTATAAAAACTTCCCTGTCGATGTACTCCGACTCGAGAAAACCGGTTGCCGCCTCGGTCGAGCTCAAGTGGAACACCACCGAGCACGGCGACATCCTGGGGGTCTTCCTGTCGTCCCAGCTCAACTTGCACTCCCGTTTGCAAATCGAGTTGATTCCCGGATACGAGCACTCCACCGGCGCCGTCCGCTGGGTCGACACCCAGGAGCTGACCGGGGGTGACCGTTTCCTTTTTTCCAACCAGAACTACGAGTACTGGAGCGTCACCCTGCGGGGCACCTACACATTCACCACCGCCCTGACCCTGCAGGCTTTCGCCCAGGTCTTCCTGCTGGGAGTGGATCACCGGAAGAAGTACGAAGCACCCACCCTGTCTCCCGGCCGGATCCACGTAGCCGACCTGGTCGCCGCCCCCGGCGTCCCCGACGACTACGACTACACCGCCTCAAATTTGAACCTCAGCGTAGTGCTGCGCTGGGAGTATTTGCCCGGCTCGATCGCCTACCTGGTCTATACCGGCGCCTTCGGCGACTCGCTGGACGTCGCCGACTTCCGCTTCGGCGACGTGTTGAACGACCTCTTCCTGGCCCCCGCCGAGCACGTCCTGCTTTTCAAGATTTCGTACTTCTGGGGCTAATCCATCCAGTCAGGGATACGGAACCCGACAATCGGGATTTACCCGATTACCGCTTCGGGCCGGCTCGGCATATCAATACAGAAGAAACCCGACCTGTAAACAGCTCCAGGAAGGGGCCGGGGTATGGCCGAGGACATTGAATACGAAATCAAGCTCAGACGGCTGAAGATCCTGATTCTGTCATTTCTGTTTCTGGTTCCGGTATATAGCCTGGTCTTCCTGGGACTGGGCCATGGGGAAGTGGTCATAGGCCTGGCGATAGCCGGCGCATGGCTGGTGTCGGTGTTCTTGTATCTGCACAAAAGCCGGAACCTGGTCGTGGCGACCAACGCCCATCTCCTGGGCGGTATCGTGGTTATCGCCTACCTGTCGTTCCATTTCGGCGGGCTCAGCTCACCGGTATACCTGTGGAACTTCGTGATTCCCATTGTTGCGGCATTACTGCTGTCGGCGTTTTGGGCGGTTGCCTGGGTGGCGATCATATTATGCGAGCTGGTTCTCTTCGTCGCTGCCACCTTCCTGGACCTGGTGCCGGAGGGAATTCTCAGCAGCACCGAGCACTTTTACCATCACGTCCTCGTCCTGGGCACGCTGCCCGCACTGCTGCTCTTGTTTGTCTATCTGATCGAATACGACCGGCGCCGGAGAATAAGTGTCCTGCAGAAAGCCAACCAGGCGGTTGTCGAATCGGAGGAGAAACTCTCAGCCTATTTCGAGAGTGCTCCCCTGGGCATTTTCGTGCACGACCATGAAGGTGCCGCTGTCGACGTAAACCGCACGGCATGCGAGCTTCTGGGCTACTCCAAGGAAGAGTTGTTGAAGCTATCCGTCCCGGATGTGACGCCACCCGACCTGATGGAAGAGACCGCGGTCGCGCTAGTCCGGTTGCAGCAGACGGGAGAGGTAGACTTTGATACGGAGTTGCTCAGAAAAGACGGATCACGGATGTCCATCAGCCTGAGAATTGTGTCCATGCCTGGAGAGAAATTCATCGGCTATTTCCAGGATATTTCCGGACGAAAGCAATCGGAGAAATCCTTGAGGGAGTCCGAAGAGAGATACAGGGCCCTCTTCGAAGGCGCCGGTCAGGGAATGCTGGTTGTGGACATCGAATCGAAGAAGTTTCTGTATGTCAATCGGGCCTGGTCCAGGTTGATGGGATATTCTGAGGAAGATATTACTGAATTGAGTTTGGAAGATATTCATCCCGGGGAATCGCTGGAATATGTGATTTCAGAGTTCGGGGCGCAGGCCCGGGGGGAGAAGAGCTTGTCACCGGGCATCCCCTGCCTGCGTAAAGATGGAAAAGTGATTTTCGCCGACATCAACACCGCCATGGTCATGATTGATGGAAAGAAATGCAGTGTGGGCATGTTCACCGACATCACCGGGCGTAAACAGGTCCAGGAGGCGCTACGGGAGAGCGAGGAGAAATATCGTGTCCTGGCGGAGTCCGCTGACGACTACATCTATTTGATCGGCCGTGACTTGCGCATCGAGTACGTCAACGAGGCAGGCGCGCGGGTTTTTCGCAGAGGAGTGGATGAAATCCTGGGACACACCATCGACGAGGTGTTCCCACCTGAAACGGCCGAGCAACAACGAGTAGCTCTTCTGCACATACTTGAGACCGGACAAGTGTTTGTCGTCGAGGACAACCATCAATTACCCACCGGCTGCCAGTGGCTGAGCACCAAGCTGACACCTGTATGCAATGCGGCCGGGGATGTTGTCGGCGTCCTCGGTGTTTCAAGAGATATCACCCAGCGCAAGCGGGCCGAGGAGGAGCGCGAGAAGTTGCTGTTCGACATGGGAGAGCGCAACAAAGAGCTGAGTTGCATGTATGGGATCTCCAAGTCCATCCGGACGCGTGATACATTGAAGGAGATCTTTCAAGACACCGTCGGGCTGATTCCACCTGCCTGGCAGTATCCCGGGATTACACGCGGGAAGGTGGTTTTCGAGGGTGATGTGTACGTCTCGGAGCCGTTTGATGATACCGGGTGGAAGCAGTCGAGCGACATCGTTGTCGGCGGCGAGCGAAAGGGATCGGTAGAAGCCTGGTATCTGGAGGAACGACCGGAGGTGGATGAGGGTCCGTTCCAGAAAGAAGAGCGTAGTCTAATAGACGGCATTGCCCTCGCGCTCAGCGAAGCGATCGATGGCAAGCAGGTCAGGGAGGCGCAGCGGGAGTCGGAGGAAAAGTGGCGTTCCCTGGTGGAGAACGCGCCGGACATGATAATGAGTGTGGACCGCGACGGGACGATCGCGTTCATGAACAACGTCGTACCCGGGCTTTCCGTCGAGGAAGTGGTCGGCAGCAATATTAGCGAGTACATGCTGCCCGAACACGCGGACACGGGACTGAAGGCAATAGAGGAGGTTTTTAGATCGGGTGAACCGGCCAAGTACGAGGTTCCCGGAACCGGGCCGCACGGGGGTATTGCGTATTACGGCACCCGCGTCGGGCCGGTATTTCGTGACGGGAAGGTCGTTGCGGCGCTTCAGATCACCTCGGACATCACCGAGCGCAAGCAGATGGAGGAGGCTCTGATTCGGGCGAAGGAGGTGGCCGAGTCCGCAGCCGTGGCCAAGTCGGAGTTTCTGGCGCGGATGAGTCACGAGATCCGCACGCCGATGAACGGCATCATGGGGATGTGCGGGCTTCTGATGGAAACCCGGCTGAACCGGGAGCAGCGCGAATACGCCGAGGCCATCGACGGCAGCGCCGACTCCCTGCTGGCGGTGATCAACGACATCCTGGATTTTTCCAAGATCGAAGCCGGCAAGCTGGATTTCGAGGAGCTCGACTTCGATCTGCGCATAACTCTGGAAGACGTCTGCGACGTTCTGGCGGTCAAGCCGCAGGAAAAGGGGCTGGAATATATCTGCATGGTCGATCCCGAGGTTCCCTACCTGTTGCGGGGGGATCCGGGGAGGCTGCGCCAGGTGCTGACCAACCTGGTCGGCAATGCCATCAAGTTCACCGCCAAGGGGGAGGTTTCGGTCAAGGTGACCCTGGAGGACGACACCGACGATCGGGCCAAGCTGCGCTTCGAGGTCAGCGACACCGGAATCGGCATCCCCCGCGACAAGCGGGAAGCTCTCTTTGACGCTTTCACCCAGGTGGACGCCTCGACCTCGCGCCAGTATGGCGGCACCGGCCTGGGCCTGGCGATTTCCCGGCAGCTGGTGGAGCGAATGGGGGGGGAGATCAGCGTTGAGAGCGAAGAGGGCCGGGGGTCGACGTTCTGGTTCACCGCAGGTTTTTTGAAACAACCGGAAAGCGCGCAGGCCGCCGCCTGGGCGGGATTCGATGTCGTCAATCTGGTCAAGGACAAGCGCATCCTGGTCGTCGACGACAACGCCACCAACCGCCTGGTGCTGAAGAAGTACCTGCTCTCGTGGGACTGCCGGGCGGACGAGGCGCCGGACGCCGAGACGGCCCTTTTGATGCTGCGGGCCGCCGCCGGGCGGGGAGAGGCCTTCGAGATCGCCATTCTGGACATGCGCATGCCGGGCATGGACGGCGAGGAGCTGGGCCGGGCCATCAAGGAAGACGAATCGATCCGGCAGGTAAAGCTGATGATGATGACTTCGGTCGGCAAGCGCGGCGACGTCGGGCGCCTGGGTGAAATCGGCTTCTCGGCGTATCTGACCAAGCCGGTCAAGCAGTCGCAGCTTTTCAACTGCATCATGGCCGTCGTCGAAGGCCAGGCCGGGCGGATAAGCACCGTGGGCATGCCGGTGGTCACCCGGCACATCCTGCCGGACGACCGGCGGCGCAGGTACCGCATCCTTGTCGCCGAGGACAACGCCACCAACCAGATTCTGGCGTTGAAGACTCTGGAGAGGTACGGATTCAGGGCCGACACGGTCTCCAGCGGCAAGGAGGCGATCGAGGCGCTGGAGAAGGTGACGTACAATCTGGTGCTGATGGATGTCGAGATGCCGGGTATGGATGGGATCGAGGCCACCCGGCGGATCCGGGACCGGGGCTCGTCGATTCCCATAATCGCCCTGACCGCCCACGCCATGAAAGGCGACCGTGAGAAGTGCCTGGCGGCCGGGATGAACGACTACGTGTCCAAGCCGCTCGATCCCCACGAGCTCGTCGACGCGATAGAAAGGCACCTGGACGCCGCGCTTCCGGCCGGGCAGCACCAGGTCGTGCAGGGCGTTTTTGACCGGTCGGGCTTGCAGGATCGGGTGGAGGGTGACCAGGAGCTGATGAAGAAAGTCCTGGAGACATTTCTCAAAGACGCACCCAATCAGATCCGCGCCCTTTCTTCGGCTTGTGAGGATCGGGATGTCGACGAGATCCGCCGGCAGGCCCATTCGCTCAAGAGCGCCTCGGGAACCGCGGGTGCGGTGGCGTTGCAGGAGGTGGCGCACCAGATCGAAAGGGCGGGAGCCGAGGGCGACCTGAGCCGGGCCGTCGAGCTGGCGCTGGCAGTAGAGGGTGAATTCGAGAAGGTCAAAGGTATGCTGACCGACCTCCAACTGGAGTCATGATGAAAGTTCTCATTGCGGAAGACGACCCGACCTCCCTGAGGCTGCTGGAGGGCATAGTGAAAAAGTGGGGCTATCAAGTGGTTTCCACTACTGACGGAAACCAGGCCTGGGAGGCTTTTCAAGGTGACGACGCGCCCCGGCTGGCCATCCTGGACTGGATGATGCCCTATCTGGACGGCGTCGAGCTGGTCCGCCGGATCCGGCGCCGGAAAGAACGCGATCCGGTCTACCTGATTCTGCTTACCGCCCTGGGGCAGACATCGGCCGTGGTCACCGGCCTGGATGCCGGTGCCGACGACTATGTCACCAAGCCCTTCAACCCCAGCGAGCTGCGCGCGCGCATCCGGGTCGGTGAACGGATGCTCGAACTGCAATCCTCGTTAGCGGAACGAGTGAGCGAGCTCGAGGACGCGCTTTCGCACGTAAGGCTGCTGCAGGGAATAATTCCTATCTGCACTTTCTGCCACAAGATCAGGAACGACCAGGAATCCTGGCAGCGGGTGGATCAATACATATCGGAACACTCGGACGCCCAGTTCAGCCACGGCCTGTGTCCGGAGTGCCTGGAGAAGCATTACCCCGCCTGCGTCGGAAAGGAGGATCCGGGGTAGGGCTCACCGGAACCGGTAGGCCCCGTTCTTCCAGATGGTGAACCGGTTGGGAAGGTGGTCTTCCTCGAACTTGTCGAACCCGACCTTGATCTCCTCCCAGAACCGGATCAGCTCGGGTTGGTCCTGGTACTTCTCCTTCAGCCACTTCATCCCCTTCTCGCCCATCCGGGCGGGGAAGATGTGCACCAGGGCGTTGGTCTTGCGGTGGCGGACGGTGTCCAGGATGATCAGGTAGAGCTGCTCGATGTCGGGGTCGTGGATGGTGATGCACCCGATTGTGACGCAGTTTCCGTGGATGTAGATCAGCCCCCCGGGATGTTTGGGGTGGCCGCGGATGGTGTCGGAGGGGTTGGGGTAATTGATCTTCATCGACAGCAAAAAACTGCTCCAGGGGTTGAACTCCACCACCCGGTAGAATCCCTCGGGTACTTGCAGGTCCCCCTGCCGCCGCTTGGGCCCCAGCACCCCCGACTTGCAGCAGATCTCGTAGGTCTTGATCAGCGTGTACTTCTTCTTCCCCACCGGCCGGGCCCACAGTTCCAGCTCGTCCTCGTGCTTGAAGGCCCGCAGCAGCACCTGCTTGGGGGGATAGTCGATCCCGTGTTTCTGAAACAACTCCTTGATCCCCCCGTACCGCCGCCCCCGCGCCGCCTTGACCCGCGGGTAGTCCTTCTGGGCACTGGTGGGCTCGAACTTGATCTCGTCGGCCCGGGCCTCGAAGCAGAGAACTAACACCGCAATTAGCGGTACTATCGGCAATCGTCGCATCATTTCTTTATGGGGTACTTGGTGAAGGCGTAGGCCGCCACCAGCAGGCACACGCCCGAAACCGGCCCGCAGATGCGGATGCCGGTGGGGTTTTCCACCGTGTTTCCGAAGACCTCGAAGAGGATCCCCACCACCAGGGGACCCAGTCCGGCGGCCAGCTTCATGATCAGGCCCTCCATCCCGTTATAGACGCCCTCGCGCCGCTTTTTGGTCAGTTTCTCGTCCTCGTCGATGACGTCGGCGAGCAGCGGGCGCATGACCACCAGGGCGATGGCCACCGGGATGGCCGCCAGCAAAAACAGCGCCATGCCCTGGCCCAGGGGGGACAGGAAAGGCCAGCTGCCGACGGTGGCCATCAGGATCAAGATCACCCCCAGCCAGAACAGGGAGATGATGAAGAGTATGCGCTTGCCGGTCTTGCCGGCCAGCAGCGATACCGGCACGAAGAACACCAGGGCGCCCAGCAGCACCAGCATCATTAAATATCCCGCTGCCTGCTCCCAGTCGGGAACGCCGGTATCGCCCATCACCCCGGGCAGGACCGACAGTATGCTCAGGTCGGTCTCGGTGGCCGGGTAGGCCGCCAGGATCTTGGTGGCGATGAAAGGAGTGATGGTCAAGATCATCATGATGGACATGCGGTAGAAGAACACTCCCACCAGGTAGGGCCGGAAGGCGGGATTCTTGAAGGTGGAGCCGAACTCGCCCATGGCCTTCTTGAAGATGCCCTTCTGCTTTTCCTCCTCGCTCTCCGGAGGAGGCCGGTAGGTCTCCTTGACTAACAACACGCATATCAGGAAGAAGACCACGATGATCATGGCGCCGACAAAGGCCATGGACTGCCAGCCGGAAGAGAAGATCAGGATCGCGCCCACCGCCGCCACCAGCACCGGGAGCAGGTTGCCCGACAGAGTCCCCAGGACGTCGCCGAAAAGGCTCATCATCGCCGACAGCTTCACCCGCTCGTTGTCGTAGGGGGTGATCTCGGGCAGCAGCGACAGGTAGGGCGCCACCACCACGGTGAAGAACAGCCAGAAGCCCAAGAGCGACAGGAACAGCACCAGCCCGTTGGCGAACGAGGGCGTGTCGGTCACCGGCGACCAGCAGAAGAAGAAGCACAGCGCCAAGAGCGGGGCCCCGACGATCACCCAGGGCTTGCGCCGCCCCCAGCGGTGGCGGGTGCGGTCGGACAGGTAGCCGACGATCGGATCGGTGAAGGCGTTGATCCAGTTGGTCACCGCCCAGATGATGCTGTAGGTGGCAATGGAGACGTAGACGATCTTCTCGCCGGACTCGGTCTCGCGCCCGTAGTAGAAGTAGGCCAAGAAGGCGAAGGTGGCCGGCCCGTAGCTGACCCCGAAATTGCCGATGGTGTAGGTGAGCTTCTGCAGGAAGTTGAGGTTCTTGCCTTTAGTCGGCGCGGCCTCTGACATGGAACACGAGTACCATGAACGCTGTCCTATGTCCAAGGAGTCGGGTATGATCGGACTGATGGACCGTCGCCTGTTCATAAAGAGCCTTGTCGCCGCGGCCCTTCTGCCGTCTTTCGCAAGAGCGGCCGACAAGAAGCTGGTCCTGTATCTCCAGCCCATGGGCCCCAAGCTGTCCGATGAGGCGGTGGCCATGGTCAAGAAGGCGCTGGACGAGTTCTACAACTTCGAGTTGAAGGAGCTGGAGCGCATCCCGCTGCCCGAGCACGCCTACTACCCACCGCGCAAGCGCTACCGGGCCGGCAAGCTGCTCGACTTTCTGGGCCGGCGGGCGCCGGAGGACGCCTTCCGGGTACTGGGGATGACCGGGGTGGACATCTCCTGCACCAAGGGCAAGATCTACGACTGGGGGATTTTAGGCTACGCGCAGATCGACGGGCCCGCCTCGGTCATATCCATCTTCCGCTGCAAGATGGGCGCCCGGTCGAAGAAGCACACCCTGATACGCTTCGGCAAGGTGGCGGTTCACGAGGTGGGCCACACCCTGGGGTTGGAGCACTGCCCCAACCGGGGCTGCCTGATGGAGGACGCTCGGGGCCGGGTGTCCACCTGCGACCGCGAGTACGACATTTGCCAGCGTTGCCGGGCCCTTTTGAAAAAATGGGGCCGGCCGATCCCCGAATTCCCCGACATTCCCTGGCCGCGGCCCCAAAAGAAGAACCAGTAGAGTTCGCTTGATCCGCGGCCGTCCTGCGCCTACACTTACTTCCGATGAAAAAGATACTTTATATCCTGATCCTGCTCTGTATTTCGGCAACCGCTTTCGCCGAGGAACGCCCCATCCTGGCGGTCTTCGACATGGAGGACCGCGGCGCGGGCCTGAGCAAGGAGACCTTGAACAACCTGACCGACTACCTGGCCGCCATGCTGACCGAGGGCGGCTACCAGATCATCCCCCGCACCCAGATCCGCGAACGGCTCAAGCAGCAGCAGAGCGAGAGCTACAAGGAGTGCTTCGACCAGTCCTGCCAGATCGAGCTGGGCAAGGAGCTGGCCGCGCAGAAGTCGCTGGCCACCAAGGTGCTCAAGATCGGCAAGAAGTGCCGGGTCACCGGGGACCTATACGATCTCAAACGCGCCGCCTCCGAGAAGGCCGCCACCGCCGGGAGCGGCTGCAGCGAGGACGAGCTGCTGGCCGCGGTTGAGGAAGTCGCCGCCAAGCTCACCGGCAAACACGTAGAACCCCCGCCCGAGGAACCCATTGCAGCTCCGGAGCGGGCGGAGTCCGAGATCGAACGCCGCAAGCGCGAAGCGGCCGAGGAGCGTCGCAAGACCCTGGAGCGCTTCCGGGCCGGGCAGCGCAGCCAGCCCAAGCCTGGTCCGCCGCCCAAGCCGTTCAAGCCCGTAAGGACGCTGGCCGACTACGTATACAACTTCACTCTCAAGATCGGCGTATTGATGCCCACCCTGTCCGAGGGTGAAGGCATCGAGCTGGACGGGACCGCCGTCGACACCGACTCCGGATTCTTCTTCGACATGCAAGCCGACCTGCGC
>Ga0272442_10004016_pt1 | contig 20292 bp, 20 predicted proteins | sample SSMForm2O_FD_200262 | JGI IMG/M metagenome (GOLD analysis project Ga0272442, IMG submission 200262) | Marine sediment archaeal communities from Little Sippewissett salt marsh, Falmouth, MA, United States - SSM-Form-2O | ecosystem: Environmental > Aquatic > Marine > Wetlands > Sediment ... | reverse complement strand
AGGGGCATTGATTGCAGGAATGGCGATTCTTGGAAACTTTGAAAAAATTGCAGTGTTTGTGTTTATTCCATACATAATTGAAGTCGGGCTAAAGCTGCGAGGAGGATTGAAAAAACAATCTTTTGGCTTGCCGCAAAAAGATGGAAGCCTGAAAATGCCTTACAAAAAGGCATATGGATTGACGCATGTTGCGCTTCTTTTGCTAAGCAAGGTGAAAAGAAAAGTCTATGAAAAAGATGTTGTTTACATTATATTTGCATTCCAGATATTCTTGTGTCTGCTTGCACTGATAATCTTTAGAGGGGTGCTGTTCTAATGATATTTGGGTTTAGCCTAGAGAAAACCTGGCACAAATTTGTTGCATTTGGCATTGTCGGGCTTATGGCAACTGGAATAGACATTCTTTTCTTTAATATTTTTTATTTCCTTACCATGCCATTTATCCTGGCAAGATACTTTGCAATATTTGTGTCTATGATTTTTAATTTCACAACAAACAGAAATGTTACTTTTTCAGCAAGGCACAAAAAAGCCCATACTCAGGCATGGAAATTCGTAATACTTTATGTTTTTTCAATGTCTGTGAATGTTTTTGTTGGATGGTGTGTTCTTCAGATTCTTGGAGAGACAACACTAACAGCAAACATTGCAGCAATAGCAGGTATAGCTGTATCTATTCCATTGAATTTTCTTGGAAGCCTGTTCTGGGTTTTTAAGTGAATTTGGTTTGCTTAATCTAAAGTTTCTTTATTCTGTACTTCCAGAGATTAATCATTGCCTTTATTCCCTCAAGAAAAGTTAATTTGGAATGCTCAACATGATCTGACCAGTAAATAGGATGCTCTAAAATCCTTATCCTATTTTTCTTGCACAAATAAAGCATATCAACATCAAAAATCCATCCTTTTTCAGTATGGTTTCTGACTAGGAATTTTGCAACATCTTTTTTGAAGAGCTTGGCTCCGCACTGAGTGTCCTTGTATTTCAATCCAAACAAAAGCCTTGTCTTGATGTTGAAGATTGCGCTTGAGAGATTCTGCATAGGTGTTCTTTTTGGATAGATGATTGCCCCTTTGATTTTTCTTGAGGCAATGATTCCGTGATGGTTATTGAAATTGCCTGAGAGAGTGTCGTATAATTTCAGGAACTCTATTGGGTGCGTTGCATTGTCTGCATCAACAAATCCAATGTGCCTGCCCTCTGCAATGGCAAAGCCCCTCATTACTGCCCCGCCTTTTCCAACATAATGTGGAATATTCAGAATCCTTATATTTGGCTTGTTCTCTGCATACAGGCTGACTATGTCTGGTGTTCTGTCAGTGCAGTTGTTTGGAACAACAATTATCTCAAAATTATTTCCAAGCCTGTTTTTCAAATGATTATGGTAATTGTCCAAGACAGGCAATACTCTCTTTTCCTCATTGTATGCTGGTATGATTAAAGACAATTCCATCTCATCCTTTATTTCAACCATAAAAAATAAGCAAAAAAGAGTTTTATAAAGATGATTGTGAAGGAGAAGACATGTTGTATGTGCCAGATAGATGTGTTTCAGACATGTTGTAAATAATAGCTCCTGGCTTTGTTTTTTGAGCATCTAAGAAAAATATTTGAACTATAGAAAGATTTGCTTCCTGAGGGTATTGTATTGTCCATTGTTCGTGTGGCTCAAAAGAGGATAAAAAAAGATAGACATTATCCACTCCATCTAATTGTTGCAAAAATTCATTTTTGTCGTCGGGAATGCTTAATATCTTCCTGTTTGAATAATAAGTCATTTGTGGCCAGGATTTTGTAACAATAACAACTGACTTATCCATATTCTGATCTATCCACTGTCCTGCAAATCGAACCATTCCATAAGAATCTATTTTAGAATTTATTGAATTATTTGTGGTCGTCATTTGGAAATGTGCAACATATCCTAAGAAAACAATGATTAATATTGCCGCTAGTATTTTCTGTTTTTTCATAGAATCATAGAACTTAATAAGAACATTTGCTGCAATAATGAATACTGCAGGAAATGCAGTTATAATGTACCTGTTTTCAATATGGTGGTAAAAAGACATGCTTGTGAAAATAATCGGCAATAGGAATAATAATATCAAAAACAATTCCTTATTGAGCTCCCCCCCTTTTCCTTTGATTATCACATCTACCCCCACTAAGACTTTGTAATACAAAAGCAACCCTATTATAAAAACCAATAAAAGAGGCCAAGATAAGTAAATAGGAAATAATCTGAAATAAGAAGATGCATTCCACCAGACATTTCCAATAGAATTATCTTTCGGAGCATTCCAGTCCATTGCTTGTTTTATTACAAATCCGTCAAACTGCATATATCCCCATATCAAGTAAGGAGAAAGAATCAAAATGAAGATTAATCCAGATATCCAGAATTCTTTTTTCTTGATAAAACGCAATTTTTGAGTAAAAAGCAAGTAAAATAAGAAACATATAAGGAAAATTCCTGTTGAAAGCCTAAACAACACACCTAAGGCAATTATTACTGAACCAATATAAAGTGCTTTTTTAGAATCATATTTGATATAGCGATAAAAAAAGAGCGTTGAGAAAATAAAAAAAGTCAAAGAAGGTAGGTCCACAAGCAACCTAAACGAAAAAAATAATCCTAACCAAAAAACAGAAACTAAGAAACTTGAAATCAATCCTACTTTTTCGTTATAGAATTCCTTTCCTAGGCAATACATTCCAGGAATCGTGGCTAGTGATAAAATAAGCATGAAGAATCTTGCAAGAAATTCTGTAGAAGATATCTTAAAGAAAAATGCAGTGATTAATGAAAGCAAAACAGGTCTTACTGGAATGAAAGTATACTCAAGACCGTATGCCCAGGCCCTTGCCATTGACATGTACTCTGCTTCATCCCACCATAATGGCTGACTCAGAGTCTTAGAAAAATAATACAAACGAAGTATTAGTGCAAAAAGAATAATTCCTACTAAAAGGACATTGTGATAATCTTTCAACCATCTTTTAACATTACATTTCATAGATTATAAAGATAAAGCTGTTTTTTATTTGTTTTTGTTTTCTACTTTGTTGACTCAGACCTTTCCCAGGCATCTTGATAGTGCTGGCTCTTAAACCTAGTATCATAGAAAACCCTCATCCACATGTAAAACCTGGACAACACAAGAAGTTTTGACCACCATATTTCCCTTACATTCCTAGGATAGGCCATAAGCCATTTGATTCCTTTTGCTGCCTCTACTCCAAAAGTCTTAACTCTTGGAGTTGTTTTTATATCTACATATTTCTGAAGAGTTTCATGGGCTTTTGAGGTTCTGACTTTTTGTTTTATCCAGTCTTCCAGATTATCCACATTCTTAACATAGACCTTTGCTTCTGAAGCGTATCCCACTTTGTAACCTTTTTCCCAAAAGAAATAAGGAATAACAGTGTCTTCTGCAACATCTAAGGGTATTTTGCTGACAAGCTTCTTTCTAAAGGCAAACAAGTACCCAGAGCACTCTAAAAAATCATGGTTTCTTGATGCTTCCTGCCTTAATCTATGGGCTGAATCAAACAGGAAATTTGCCCAGTAACCAAACATAGTGCTTTTATCTTCTACTGGCACTGGCCTTCCTGTTGCGCAGCCTATCTCAGGATCTAAAAAGAGATTTGAAAATGTCTCTATGGTATTGTCTGAAATACAAACATCTCCATCTGTTAAAATAAGCAAGTCGGTTTTCAGCTTCTTGAATATCATATTAAGGGCGTAACTTTTTCCTTTTCCAGGATCCTTGAATATCTTTAGATTCTTGTGTTTTTTCTTATATTTTCTTACTATGTCCAGAGTTTCCTTATCTGGAGCAGAAACCAATACATCATAATCTTTGAAAGTTTTTTGTTTTAAGGCAGCTTCTACAGCCTTTCCAATTGTTTGAGGTTCTTTGAAAGCTGTTATCAAGAGTGTTATTTTTTGCTCAAGAAGATTAAATACTTTTTTAACTATCTCGCTGGTGTTTATCTTATTCATGCTCTTGCAGTCTGGAGAATAGCAGCAGATGCATTTTGATTTTGCGACAACATGCTCTCCAAGCTTATACATTCCCAATTCATGGTGTGATGTAGGACCTACAAGGCAGATGGCTTTTCTTTTTAAAGCGAGTGCAATATGCAATCCCAGGCTGTCTGTTGTTATGAATAATCCACAAACACTGATGAGGGCAGGGAATTCCCCTAAATCATTTCCACAGCCAGTATCTATTACTGGAGACTTGACTGATTTTTGAATTTCCTTATTTCTTTCTATTTCATTTGGCCCGCCAAACAAAAGAATCTTAGCATTGAATTTTTTGTAAAGATTGTCAATAAGCTGCGCTGTTTTTTTAACAGATAATGATTTCGGCCATCTATCTGCAGCACCAGTATTTATGCCAATTATTAAATCAGATCTTGAAAGATTATATCTTCTTAAAAAATTATTTGCAATTTCTCTTTGCTTTTTTGTGAGTCTTAAAAAAGGTTCAAATTTTTCATATTTTTTTAATTCAATAATCTCTGACATAATTTGCCTATGAGTTTTCTTGTTTTTCTTTTTTAGAATATCGTTTTGTGGCTTAGGTCCTAAGGCAGACATATTAAACCACTCTTTGGCTGAAGAAGAAGGAACAACCTTTCCTCCCTTAAAATAAAAACCATGAATTTTTTTTGGCTTTAGATTGGAAGCCAATCTACATAGTTTTTCTGATTCTTCTAAATTAACAACCAAGTCAAATTTAATCTTTTTCTTTTTTAACTGCCTTAAAAAATTATTATTTTCTATTAAAAGATGGTCTACATAAGGATTATTAATAAAAAGCAATTTGGCGTTTTCTGCTGTAAGCCAGTAAATCTCTGGAGAGTATTTTTTATACTTACCCTTAAGTGCTTGTGCTATAAATGTGCATCTTACAATATCACCCAATGCTCCTGTTTTTATAATAAGTATTTTCATTAGAAATTCCTAGAAATATCTGTTTAAAAGCATTATGGAGTTAAAGTTCAGAGTTATTTAGCAGATTTATACAGTTTAAGAGTCTCTTTAGAAATATTGTCCCACTTGTAATTCCTTGCTTTTTTTAGATTATTTTTGGCTATTTTTCTTCTTAATTTTGGTTTGTCTAGCAATTCAATTATTTTCTCTGCATATTTTTTATTTTTTCCATAGGGAATCAAAAATCCGTTTTCTGGCTCTTTCATTTCATACGGAACACCATTTACAGGAGCTGCAACAACAGGCAAATCTGCTGCCATTGCCTCAAACAATGTTAATGGCAGGCCCTCTCTGTAGCTTGGAAGAACAAAAACATCTGCTGCCTGATACATTTCAATTATTTCCATCCTGTCTCGTGTTTCAGGAAGAAGCAAAATACTTTTTTCCTTTCCAATAAGACTCCTTACTTTGTCACGCATTCCCTCATCTGGACCACGAATGACAAAAGTCACATCTTTTTTCTTTCTATTTTTCAAAATTATCTTTGCAATTCTTACAAAGTGGTCTGGTCCCTTTACAACATTTAATCTTCCAAAGAACAAAACTAATTTATCTTTTGCAGGAATCTTGTGTTTTTTCTTGAATTTGTTATTTTTTATTTTCTTGAAGAATTCCTTTATCATCCCATTTGGAATTACTTTTATTTTATCTTCTCTGCCCCCGTATTTTTTAATAAATTCAATCTCCCAAGGAGTTATTGCAATGAATTTGTCTGTAAGTTTTGCTGCAAATCTTGAAAAAATATTATAGCTTACGAAAAGCCCTATATTTCCCATTGCAGATCTTTTTGCATCAGACCATGGGCAGTGTGTTGTATGAATGTGTTTTGCCTTTGTTAATTTTGCTGCCAAGGCTGCAAGAACATAATGAACATGGCCAAACACATGGCTATGGATTATGTCAAAATCCTTCTTTTGATTTGTTAATTTAAAGAAAACAGAAGGCCAGACAGTTGCAAAGTTAGCTATTCTTGCTATATGGTAGCATCTGTGAACGTGGATTCCTTCAATTACCTCCTCTTTTTTCTTTATTCTCTTGTTTTTGTCCCAATCAGAAGTATATATGTGAACTTCGTGTCCTGCTTTTACTTGCCTTTTTGCAAGTTCTTCAACTACTTGCTTTACTCCCCCTATGGCCGGAGTATAAAATGGACATACGTGTGCTATTTTCATTTTACTTTTTAAGATAAATCTCAGGATAACTAACATTTATGCCTTTGAAAGCTTTTTGGTCTTGCTTGTAGCTCTCCTGTATTATTTTTTTTACTATATCAAAGTTATATTCCATTGTTTTCATCCACTGTTTTGCAAATTTCTTATCTATAAAGCTTCCTGGCAAAAGAGTAGCTCCAACATGGAGGGGGTGGGGGTTTTCATATGCATCATATCTTAGTTTCTTATTTCCATCAAATAAAAATACTGCTTTGGATTTTGGAAGATTTTTTAGAATTTCCAATATTTCTGCTTTATTTGATTTTTTGTGAAGAATCATAAAAAGTGACTGAAGGGCAAATTCATCTGTAAAAATCTTTTGTTTTTTATTCTTAAAAAATTCGTGCTTTGCTAAAACAAACATAAGATAAAAATTTCTTAATCTCCAGATTTTTAATCTTTTGCTCAATGACAGTCCTTTTATTTTTATTTTGTTAGTGTTTAATTTTCCGAACAAGTAAATTGTGGATGCTGGATGGAATAAAAAATGTTTAATAAAGAAAAAAATCTTAGTTAGAAAAGAGATTTCACCTTGTTGAAAGGTTCTAAAGCCTTTTTTAGTTATTTTTCTCTTGAATACAGATTTACCTGAACTGGATAACCCAAAAAATTCTATTATCATTTTATTTTAATTTACCTGGAAGATTTTTTTCTATGGATTTATACATTTGTTTCAATGATTTAGAACTATCTACAAAAACCATTGGCCTTATCCTGCTTAATTTTTTTAATTTAGAATAAAAAGTCTCTAATTGTTCTGGGGAAGCGTAATGATTTCTTTTAAGAATTGTTCTTAGAGGAGCTTCAAGAACAATGCATAAGTCTGGCCGAGGGGTTAATTTTTCAAAAAATTTGAATTTAATTCCAGTCTCTGGGATTGACATAAGTTCTTCATAAAAATACCTATCAATCAAGGTTACTTGTTTCTTAGACTTTTTTACTTTTCTTTGCCTTGTCCACAATTCAAGATAGTATAGTAAGTAAAATAAAAAAGATCTTTCTTTAAATCTAACCAATCTTTCTTGTTTTTTCTTTTTTTCTGATTTAGATTTAAGATAAATCTTAGAAATGAATCTTAGAAGAGGATTTTGGAATTTTTTCCACCCAAAAACATATTCATCCACAGACAATCCTTGTTTTTGAAATTCATTCTTTAGAAATTTTCTAAAAGTGGTCTTTCCTGAACCATCACTACCTAATATTGCTATCTTAAATGATTTCATTTTTTGGGTTTGTAAAACTTGACTAAATAGCCTGAAGCAAGCATTTTTGCAACAACACCCCATCTTTTCTTATAATACCTATTAAACAAGAACTCTCTTGGAATCGGTAGAAAATCTGAAAAAAGAATGGGGTAAAACAGTATCTCCTCAAAATTATTCTTTTTAAGCAATTTACCCATTTCCTTGACAGAAATTCTTTTAGAGTGGTTTTTGTCTACCTTTTTGCCTAATATTTTCTTCATTCTAATGACTGTTGGATGAGGGGGAGAGGTTATTATGATTCCTCTTGCTCCTGGAGCCATTGCTTGCTCCATTTTCTTTATGACAAGCGGCTTATTAGGTATGTACTCTATTGCCCTAGAAAAGAACACAAGATCGTATGATTCTTTTTTTAATTTAACATCTAAAAAACTCCCCACTACTGTTTTTACTCTTTTGGATTTTATGTTCCTTTTTAATTCCTTAATCATCTCTTTGGAAAGGTCCACAGAAGTTATTTTAGCCTTAGGAAACCTATCCAAAAGAAATCTTGTCCAGGTTCCAGGACCGCATCCAATTTCAAGAATGTTCTTGCATTCTGCGCCCTTAAGGTGGTGAAGAATGCTTGTTTTTGATAAAAGATATTGTTTATAATGTCTAGGAGAACTAAACCATCTTGAATGTTCATAGCCTTTTCTTCTGTTGCTTACCTTTTTATTATAGTACTCTCTCATCCAATCTGTGAATTCTCTGTCTTGTTTGGAGTAACCCATATTTTCTTTCATAATTTTCCCTTCATCTCTCTTAATTTTTTTATTTCTTTTAAGCATTTCTTTTTTTCTTTTTCTGAAAGGCGATATTCCCTCAATGCTTTCTCATAATTAATAATCATTCCTTGTATCTGTTCATTGGTGGCGTCCATAGTAAAATATCTCCCATATGGATATAAAAATGTTCTTATAAAGTTTAAGTAAGATAGATAACTTTATATAAAACCAATATTCCGTCACAATAATGAAAAATAGAATAGTGCTTCTGCTTAAAGAATTAGACAAAAACAAGATAGATTATTCTTTAATAAATATTTCAAAAAAAGACATAAACAAAGCAAAAAGAATAATTCTGCCTAAAGGCGTGAATGAGGTCGGATATCTAAAAGACAATTCCTACCCTGGGGGGCTGTTAGAAAGGATTGATATTATTTTGCCTAAAAAAGATATCAAAAAGACTGTAAAAATTTTGAAAAAGAATAGTTTTAAATTTGGATATGGAAATGATAATTTTCTTTCTTATTTTTATTATGATTCTTATCTAGGACTTGTAAACATTACACTGTCGTATGATAAAAAATTTCTTCTTAAAGAAAATAGAAAAAGAAAAATCCTTACAAACAAGCTTTTTTCATTTATTTCTCCTGAAGGGGGTGGAAAAACAGTCTTGGTTAGCGCTGTGAATACAATCTTGAAAAAGTATCCTATTAAATTAGACAACATCCATTTTGGATCTTTTAAAAGATCCAGAATCCATAGGATAATAGATCTAATAAAGAAAATCTTTCGGATAAGAAAGAATAAATTTTACGGAACTGCGACTCTGACAGACAGGTATATTTACTTAACATTTAATAAAATTCCAACTCTTAGAAATCTTGTAAGATTTATTGCTCCAAAACCAAGCATTATTTTTATTGTAAAGGCTGATTATAACACTCACAAGAAAAGAAGAGGTCCATTATGTCCTCCAAGAGAAAGAATAGAGGAAATTTATTCAACCTACGGAAAACTTAAGAACAAATATGTCATTGATTCCTCTAAAACAGTTAAAGAGAATGTAAACATTATAGCCAACAAAATATTAGAAAATCTAGAGAATCAAAATGAAGAAGCAAAATACCTTAGAAAAATTATTCAGTAGATTGAATAAGGAGAAAATTGAGTACTGCATCCGTGGAAGTTATAAACATCTTCCAAAGAAAGTAAAAAAAGGAGATGTTGATATCCTGATTACCAAAAAAGATCTTAAAAGAATTGATAAAATTGTCAGAGAATTGGGATTTTTATTTTATCCACACACTGAACCGAATTTATTTTATTATTATCATGATCTTGAATTAGGATTGATTCAATTAGACATCTTAGTAAAACAAAAAATGGTTCCTGTGAAAAAATATAGGGGTTTTTTCATTCCAAAAGATGAGAAACCAATCAGAAATGAAAAAGGATTTCTTCAGAAAATCCCCACCTTTTCTAAAAGAAAACTAAAATACCTTTTTAGTGGAAAATTATTCTGCGTTGTTGGGCCAGATGGCTCTGGAAAGACAACTCATAGAGATGAAATTTACAGGGCTCTGAGGAAATTCCCATTAAAAAAACAAAAAATTCATTTTGGAACAGATAAAGGATTTTTCCTAAGGGTATTTGACAGGTTGTTTAAGCTAGCCAAAACATACAGAAACAAGTTTTCTGGAAAAATAACAATTACTGATAGATATATTTATTTAACTTTTAGAAAAGCAAATCCATTTTTAGTCAGGTTATTAAGGATGTTTTCTCCAAAGCCATCAATAGTGTTTGTTATTCAAACACCTTATGAAATAATCAAAAAAAGAAAACAAGGGCAAAGAGACTTATTAAAAGAAAAAACAGTAAAAGAGTTGTACGAGGTGTTTTCTAAGATAAAAGGTGTTAAGAAAGTCCATATTGATTCTACCAAACCAATAAAAGAAAATGTTCATAGGGAAGCAAATATAATCTTAAAAGAAATACTTGCTTAGAAACAAAAAATTAGAGATTTCTATATAGCCTAAACTTGATCATCCACCAGAAAGTTCCTAAGATGATAAATGCCCACATAAACTCAACCCTGCTGAATACAAGTGCAGCAGTCAGCAAAAATCTTTGAATATCATGGGTTAGGCCGATTCTTCCTTTTATTCTTCCAAAAATCTTTTTCTTAGTATTGTCATAAATCTGCTTTCTTGTATCCTTAAACATTCCTGCCTTTGCAGAAGTCAGATTCAGCATCATAAGAGTAAACATGCCTAATGCTGCTATGTAAATATGAAATTGCAATCCAATAAAAAAGGCAACAAATGCCAATCCGATAACACCTACTATGCTGTCCACATACTCTCCAAACCCCTTGCCTCTTTCCTTTTTTCCTATTGAAATATAATACCTAGCAAGCTGACCATCACAACAATCAATAAGAATTGCCAACTGGATAAAAAGTGCAGCCCACCAGAAACTTCCCTGAAAAATGAAGTATATTGCAATAAAATCCATTACTGGTGAAAGAGAAGCAACATACTCTGCCTTTAGTCTTAAATGATAAAAAAACCAACACAATGTTCCAGATATTTTTCTATAAGTGTAATAAGTTATGATGTCTTCTTTTTCCAGTGGCTTTTTGAACTTGTTAAAGTCCCCAATTGTTGGGGATGGCCTCTTTTGTTTTTGATTCATGATATTAAATTGAGAAGTTCTTTTATATTCTTTACGATTATGTCTGGTTTGATGTCTGAAAACTCAACATCCTCTCTTTTTGTCTCTCCTGATAAAACAAGCACTGATAAAATTCCTGCATTTTTAGCAAGAAGAATGTCTGTATAAAGCCTGTCTCCAACCAAGGCAAGTTCATGATTATTACTAAAAGAATTAACCAACTCCTTTGTAGGTTTACCGAATGTCCTGAGAGGAGTTTTTCCAGTCGTTATTTCAATCAATTTAATAAAAGAACCAATATCTGGAATTGGTCCATTAGGTGTAGGGCATACTAAATCAATATGTGTTGCAAAATAGGGGATATCCTTTCTCAAAAGGGAAGATAATTGTCTTAATTTATCATAATCCAGTTCAGTGTCATAAGTTAAGATTAATGCTTCTGGAGATTCTGAATCAATAATAAATCCCTGTTCTACAAAATACTCTGAAACCATTTTATTTGCTACAAGGAATATTTTTCTGATATTATTTCTTATAAGGTGCTCTATTAACGAATCTGTAGAAATATAGATGTCGTCTTTATTCATTTTCAGGCCTGCATTTAAAAAAATCTGTAAATGTTGGTCTTTTGTCTTTGAGGAATTATTTGAGAGTATATGAAAAACTTTTTCTGAATCTTTTAAAAAATCAAGAAATTCAGCAGAACCTTCCAATGGTTGATCCCCTAAAAGCAAGGTTCCATCTCTATCTAGTAAGAAACGTGTCTTTTGCCTTAGTTGATTTATTTTATCATTAAAGATTAATTCTGCCTTATGCAAATCATCAAAATCATCTATCTCAAACCATTTATACCCATTTATGTCTACTGGCCTTGCAAGGATTCTTTGTGCTTCAAATAGTCTTTGCAGCATTACTTCTGTCCAGACATCATTGATTTTTTCTACTTCAACCATCCTTTTCATCTCATTTACAATGGTTTGAGCATCTTCTTTTGTAAATTTGTACACATCAATAGAACACCCATATGAAGAGTCTTGGTGAACCTTTTTTGAAATATCAATAATATTTCCAGAATCATTAGTTACAACCTTCATGCTTTCATCATTATGAATTGCTTTTTCAACTGCAATAACACTTCCAGGAGATGCAACCATTTTCGAAATTACATCAGAATCAAAAACAACATCGCCATTCATAATAAAGACATCATCATCCAAACTTTCCTTAGCATTATACAGTGAAAGCATGTTGTTTATTGGGGCTTCTTCTCTGCTAAACTTTACCATTGGGAAATTCTCCCTGCAATACTTTTCAATCTGTTCGCCCATGTATCCCACACAAAGTGTAATGTCCTTTATCCCGTTTTTCAATAGGGCCTCTAATTGATATTCAAGAATAGATTTTCCATTAACTTCAACTAAACTTTTTGGTTTTCTTTCTGTAATTTTCCCTAATCTACTTCCTCTGCCTGCTGCAAGTATTACTGCTTTCATTATTAAATTAACCCTAAAGGATGTTTAAAAATATTTAGGTAATATCATAAAATTTTGTTTCTTTTACAAAAATAGATTAAAAATCAATGGAGTAAAATTCAAAATTGTTTAAGTTTGATAAAGAAAAAGAGAAATTTGACATTATTCTTGAGGGCAGAACAGAACCGTTAACCATCGGAAGTAATTCTTTTCTTAAATAGGATTTCATAATTGTTAAGGCGATTAATAGTTTGGGATTATAGAAATATTTCTAGCATTAACCCAGATATACTTTAGTATACTCTTTTTTGAGTGCCTTATAAGAGTAATTATCTAAAACAAAATTTCTTGCTTCTTTTGCGAGCTTTTTTCTCTCTTCATTAGATTTTGAAAAGAATTTTTTCAGTACTTTATTTGCTTCTTTTACAGAGGGTTTTGTTTTAAATAATGCGGGAGAGTCTTTTACTTCCCATTTCCTTAAAATGATTGAAGGGATTCCACAGGATAATGCCTCTTCTGTTGAGATTCCTAATCCTCCCCCTCCTCGATTAATACAAAAAGAAAAATCAGCTGCATTGTAATAATCCGCTAACTTTTCATTGTCCACCCTCTCTAAATGAATTAGATTCTTTGTAGATTTTGGGGGGAAATTCGGATCATTTATCTTTCCAATTACTAAAAAGGTTATGTCCTTATTTTTCTTGATTAATTCTCCAAGAATATCTGAACCTTTTGCATAGTTTACTCTTCCTACATTGATCACTACTTTATCCCTTTTTGAGATTTTTAATTTCTTTCTGCTAGTTGTTTTTGATTTTATCTTGAATTTCTTTTCATTTACTGGGGCAGGGAGATAAAAAGTTTTGTCTGGAGATATAAAAAATATTTCTTGGGCTTTTTTCTTCATATTTAGCTCATTAAAAGTTGCTTTTTTAGCTAGTGAAAAAAGGGGATAATAAAGTAGGAGGTCTAGATATGTCCTTATTTTTCTGAATATACTTCCTGGAAGATCTAATCGATAAAAAACATGAGTAAACAAATTTTCAATATAATCTGTTTTAGTGAAAAGGGTTGCGAATATTAAGAAAAGGCCTCCAAAAGAACTTCCCACTGTTATCATTCTATCTATCTTTTTTTCCTTGCAAAATTTTCTTAGTTTAAATGGAAATGTTAGTGGATTGTAATCCATTACTACTACTTTTGTTCTAGAAAGCTTCCACTTCTTTTCTGGGTATTTATCATACTTATTTGTTGTTACTAAATATATTTCTACATCTTTTGGAAAAATCTTTTCATGGAATTGCATTCGTATTAATCTATTGAAGGCAAATCCTCTGGTAAAAAAACAAATTCTTTTTTTCATAAAAAGAAGGATAATTTACTGTTTTTAAAGATATATGTAGGATACCTCTAAGAAATCATCGTTTAAAAATAAAAGAGAATATTCTTATGTCTTCTTTTTTAATTCCTCTGATTAAGAGCAGGGATAAGAAATATATAAAAATGCCTAATGTAACAAGGAAAATTCCAATTAAGAGAGTCATATCTCCAACATATAAAAGAGATTTGTACAACACAAATGCCATTATTACACTTGCTATGAATGGTTTTACTAAATTCTTAAGAGATATGTCTATTTTGAAATCCTTCTTTGCTACAGAAAGAGACATAAAAAAGTAAAATAACCAACTGATAATTGTGGCTAATGCTGCCCCGATTGTTCCTGCAATTGGAGATATTAGTGAGAAGGATTTTATGAAAATGATATTTAGAATAATATTCATCAATCCAACAATAAGTATTAATTTTGCAAATAATTGCGGCTTTTCTTTTGCAGAAAATAAAGGAACAATCATTCCCACTGCTACAAATGGAAAGACTAAAAAACCTAAGAAAGATAATGGCAAATATCCCGAAAGGTAAGAGTAACCATAAAGCAATCTTAAGAAATGTCTTCCTAAGACTAATATACCGAAAGATGCAGGAATTGCAAGTATTGCAAGATACCTAAAAAGTTTATTCAGAACTTTTTTTGTATCGTTTTTGTTTAGTTTCGTTAAGATGGGCAAAAGGATTGCATTTGGAAATCCTACTAGTCCTACTGCTCCCAAAACAAGAGTAAATGCTGCCTTATAATAAGCAACATATTCTGGCAAAAGAAAGATTCCTAGTATTACTGTATCTATATAAGCAAAAAAGACTTCAGAGATACTTATTATTGTTAAGAACTTTGCAAATTTCCTTACCCTCTGCTTATCTATTTCAATTCTAGTTTTTGAATGTAGTTCAGGAAAAACACTTTTTAATCTAAAAAATAAAAAGATTAACATAATCAAATTCACAAGAATCAGCATCACAAATATTCCAATTATGTGATATCTAGAAGCAACTAAATAAAAAACAAAAAAAGCCAAGACAATCCTAGAAATCTGGACTATTGATTCCTTTATACTTACATAATACACTTTTTCAATAGCATAAAATATTTTTGTATACAATCCTTCGAAGGATAATACTAAGATGAGGAAAGATGCCAAAAGGAACGGAATAATCATAGAAGGGTTTCTAAATACATAAACTGATAAAGGGTATGCTAAAAGAGCTAGCAAAATAGATGTTGAAAAAGAAATAATTGCCTTTAGTTTTAAGATATATTTGTAGTAAGAAGATATCTTCTTTTTGCTTTTTACCATGGCAGAAGAAAGATATCTCATCATTGTTCTGTTTAATCCAAGATCTGTAAAAGTGTTAAATATCATCGAGGTTGCAAAAACAGTAACATAGACTCCATAATTCTCTGGCATTAAGTATCTAGCAAGAATTATTGAAAAGAAAAGAGCTCCAAATTTATTAATTAATGTTGCTAGAAAACTCCAAAAAGTTCCCTTGACTAATCTTTTTTTCAGCTCTCCTGCTTTTTCTTCAGTTTCTTTCATTCAAAAAAAGAGTATTGAGTACTTATAAATTTTATTTATCAATAAACTTTAAAAATAAGGAGATTAGATGAATACTATACAAAATGAGTCTTAAAGTAAAAATCACAAAAGGTTTTAATCTATTAAAAAACAGTCTTAAAAATCCCAAAAGTGCTCTTAAAGGAATCAAAAAAAGTCTTCAAGATGATAAAAAAAACTATGTCATTAAAAAATATGGGCTTAAGAAAGGTCTGCCTTTTATAGATATACTTGACTTGCTTCCTAATTTTAAAGAAACAATCTTTCCATATAGTTATTTAAGCCATAGCTCTTATATTTCTGATCTTGCCTTATTAAAGGGTCTTGCAAAAAAATTCAAGAATTGCAGATATCTTGAGATTGGCACTTGGAGAGGAGAAAGCATTGCCAATGTAGCAAAAGTTGCAAAGAAGTGTGTTTCAATAAGCCTTTCAGACGAGGAACTAAAAAAATTTGGGCACAATAAAAATTACATTAAATTGCAGAGATTTTTTTCAAAAAAATTCAAGAATGTTGAACATATCTCTCATAATTCGCATACATATGAATATTCTAAATTTAAACAAGGGTTTGATTTAATATTTATTGACGGAGATCATAGTTACGAAGGAGTAAAAATTGATACTCAAAACATGTTTAAATTGTTGAAAGATGAAAACTCAATTATTGTATGGCATGATGGAGGATCAAATTTTGAAAACAATAGATGGTCTGTTCTTGCTGCAATACTTGATGGCTGCCCTCCTGAAAAAAGAAAGCATCTTTATAGAGTATCAAATACAATTTGCACTATCTACTATCCAAAAAAGATAAAAAATTCATTTCTAGATTATCCAAACATTCCAAATAAAAAATTTGAAATCAAGATTAATGCTAAAAAATTAAAAAAAGCTTAAAGACTATCTTTAACAGAAGACACAACTTCTCATAAATGTTCCAAGATCCATTATCTTTTTTACTTTAATTTCTTCAGCTTCTTATACTTCCAGATGTCCCATATAACTGAAACCTTGTCCAGCCTTCCCACAAGAACAATATGGTCAATAATATCAACAAACAAGTGAAATGAAAACCCTAAGAGTATGAATATGAATGGCTGCCACAAAAAAGACAAGAAGTAAAGAACTATCAATGGCTCTATTCCGTGAAGAAACAGAATTTCATTCTTGTGTTTTTTTCTTTCCTTTCTTGACAATTGCTTCATTCTCTGACGATTAACAAAGTGCCATTTATATGCTTTGAGTAGGCTTAATTTTTTTTCAGCCAGGACATAGTAAAGATAATGGTCAGCATCTATAAGAAAACTTGAAAGCCAGATTATTCCTGCTCCAAAGTATCCAATTTGCGGAAAAAAGTACAATGCAATTGCTGCAAAAAAGAACCCGAGAATAATGTGTGCTTTTGGTAGCATGCTTAAATTTAATACTCCTTTTTTTATTCCTCAATGTTTCTAATCATGTCTGTGAATGCAGGACGTGTTATTAAAACACCTGTTGTTATTCCAATTATTGTTGTTATTGCAAAGCCCTTCAACAATCCTGCTCCTGCCCATAACAAAGGAAGAAGTGCCACAAGAGCTGTGAAATACGCTCCTAAGATAATGGCAAATGCTCTCTTTAATTTCTGCTTTATGCTAAGCATTGTTGTCTGCCTTGCCTCATCCAATACAATAATCTGGCTGTCAATGCCTGTACCTATTGTGGCTAGAATTCCTGCAATGCTTGGCAAATCAAGGTTCCAGTCAATAAATGATGCAATTCCAAGAATTATAATCACTTCTGATATGCTTGTTATAATCAAAGCAAGAGATGATTTGAATTTCCTGTATCTAATAAAAACAATTATGGCAACAGCAAGGATTGCTGCCAGGCCTGCGAGGAGTATTGACTTTATGAACTGCTGCCCAAGAACAGGTGAGATTGTGTCTAACTTGGCAATTTCAAGCTTGTAAGGAAGGCTTCCTGTAATAAGTATTGTCTGCAACTTACGCATATCTGCCTCTGCTGCATTGTAAGCTTCCTCTGCATTTTTCCCAGAGCCTGAACCTGATATTTGAATCTGAGTTGTCACTTGCCCCTTAAGGCTTTCACTGATAAGCAAATCACTTAAGAAAACATCGTCAACATACAAGTCAAGCTTCTCTGACAAGTAGTTTCCATTAGGTGTTGCATTAACCTCTAACTTGTTTGTTATGTCAGCATGCTTTTGAGCTGCTTCCTCGCTTAAGTAAACTGAAAAGGCAAAATAGCATGCATGGCCACCATCTGAGGTTTCTCCGCATCTCTCGATTCCTGAGCAAGTTGCATCATTTCTGCAGACAGAAGTTATGTCTCTGTTTCCTCCGATAAAGACTGTTTCATTGACTATCTTGGCTTCAAACTTTCCTTGCTGTGAGATTAATTCCTCAAGGTCTTCTGGAGTTGCTCCTGCAATTTCAATAAGCATGTAATTGTTTCCTGCCAGGTCTGAAACAGGAAGTATGTTCATATCTGCTATTCCATAAACATTAAGCCTGTTGCTGACAACATCAATCAAATCCTGGACTTCTGAAGCAGTCAGTTCTTTTTCCTGAGCTTGAACCAGTGCTCTTGCTCCTCCTGCCAAATCCAATCCTGTCTTTATGTTTGTTTTTGAGATTTCAGAAACAGTTATTTCTGGTGTATTATTTGAAAAATACACTGCTTCAAGTTCATTTGTCTGAAAAATAGTCTTTGTTTTTTCTTCTGAAGGATAGGTGTCTTTTAGGGCATCTGTGAAATCCTGAAGGCTTGTGATTTTATTTCCATCAATCTTTGTTATTATTTGCCCCTGCCTTAAACCTGCATTAAATGCTGTTGAATTTGATTCTACGCTTGCTATTACCACTCCGCTTTGAAGAGCTTTTGGAGGCATTCCAAAAATTGCAATTAGGGAAAATGCCAGGACTATTATCAGCAGCCATATTCTCAAGGTAAACTTTTTCATATTAATTGCCTCCTCCATGCTTTTTTTCAATATACCATTTAAGTATTGCAACATTAGTTATCCATGTGTTAAGAAGGTCAAACACCAGGCCAATTGCCAGGATAGTGAAAATTTGAGTTAGGATAATTGAAAAGGATTTTACAACAAACAATGCAAAAACTATTGCAAGCAATGAAGTTAAGGTCATTGTTGTTCCTGTCTGAAAAGCTGAATAAATTCTTTTATTCAATGAACCTTCGCTTCTTTTCAATAGGCGTGTTGTCAGCAATATGTCTGTGTCCACTGAATAACCAATAAGCATTAAAAAGGCCACAATTCCGGCTGTTGACATTTGCATTCCAAAAAGATTTACCGCAACAAGAGTCATTAAAATGTCCAATAATGCTGATATTATGACTGCCATTGAAGGCACAAATGTTCTAAAGATAATAAATACAACAATACCCATAAAAACAAATGCAATCAAGATTGCTGTCAAAAGCTGCTGGTAAAAGCTTTCGCTGAGTGCAGAGCCTGTGAACTCAAAGTCTGCGTTTTCTCCTGGAATTAAATCATACTCTAAATAATCCTCTAAAACCTGCTTTGTCAAATCACCATCTGATTTTGTCTTAATGACAAGGGCTTTTTGCTCATTTGTAAATAAGTCAGAGACAACTCTTGTGTTTATGTCCTCAAGCTTATCTGACAAATCAGCCTTAAGCTGAAACGCATCAACTGCATCATAAATGGTGACAGAGGTTCCACCTGTGAGGGAAATATCTTTGTAGATGAAATCTCCGTGAGTTGAATTGAAATTAACCATGTAAACAATTGAAAAGATTGTTAAAATTACTGGAATTAGAAATAATAGCTTGTAATACTTATCATGCCAGTTTTTCTGATTTTCTTCCATTATTTGCTTTTTTCCTTTTTTGAATCAAATGCGCCAGCCGGGAATCGAACCCGGATCAATTGGGTGGAAACCAATTATACGAGCCATTATACTACCGGCGCAGGTTATAAATTAAGAAAGCTTTGGTACTTTTTTAAATGTTTTGAGTTAGCAGGTTTCACCCTATTAAAGAATCTTAAGATATCTTCCTTCCTATAAAGAAAGGTTCTATTTTTCCCATTTGAAGGATTAAAACCTAATAAAGCAAGAACTCCTTTTACTTCATTTAAGAAGTTTTCATCAGCACTGGTTATTTCTACCACTGGATCTTTTCCCCTTCTAAGGTAAAAACTTCCGTCTGTATCAAACAATCCTCTTATATATGCTATTAATAGCTTTTTAGAAGGTTTTATTTGTAGAGGAATCTTTAACTTTCCTAATTTATTTCCAACTGGAAGCCCAAATTCTTCAATCAAAAATTTGTGGATATCCTTTGAATAAATTCTTAATTTTATTCTTGTTGGTTCATACAAAAAACAAAAGGAAGTTCCAAAAATACTCCTGGCTATCTTGTTTAAATGAATTAGGTAATCTTTTTCTCTTGCATCGCAAACAATGCATACTTCATAATTGGATGCGGCCACATGCCCATCCCCATTAACTGCACCAATAAATTCTGATAGTTGTTCATCAAGATTTGCTTTGAGTATTTTCTTTCGGGTATATTTTGGCCTTACTTTTTCTTTTATAGAAGGTATCTTTAAAGAATATTCATTTACCCATCTCCAAAATAATTTTTTTGGGATAAAATATCTCCCGGAAAGGTAATTAAAAAACATGGATCTGCTGATATTATATTTTGGATAAAATGCCTCCCAAGAGGAATCTATCTTTGATTTTAAATCTTCAAAAAAGATTTTTCTTTCAGAGGGGTTAATTAAAATAAATCTTGGCATTAATTAATCAGAGTAATAAACTAAATTAATACTCCTTTCAGTTCTGACGCTATACTATTTTTGAAACAAGTTTTTAATAGATAAAATGCACCTGGAAGGATTTGAACCTTCGACTTCTTCCTTAGGAGGGAAGCGCTCTAATCCAGACTGAGCTACAGGTGCTTGGATTGGCTTTGGTAGTGCGGAAGCAAGGATTCGAACCTTGGTAGGC
>Ga0272442_10004015_pt1 | contig 20299 bp, 20 predicted proteins | sample SSMForm2O_FD_200262 | JGI IMG/M metagenome (GOLD analysis project Ga0272442, IMG submission 200262) | Marine sediment archaeal communities from Little Sippewissett salt marsh, Falmouth, MA, United States - SSM-Form-2O | ecosystem: Environmental > Aquatic > Marine > Wetlands > Sediment ... | reverse complement strand
GAGGGCTTCTTCTACAAGCCGCGGATGGACTACGAGATCCTCGCCGAGCACTCCGAGGGCATCATCGCCTTCACCGGCTGCCCGTCCGGCGAGGTCCAGACCTGGCTGCGGATTGGCCGCTACGACGAGGCCCGCAAGGCAGCCGGCGACCTGCGCGACATCTTCGGTCCCGACAACCTCTACGTCGAGCTCATGGATCACGGACTTGACATCGAGACCCGGGTGGCCGGTGACCTGGTGCGACTGGCTCACGACCTCGCGTTGCCACTGGTGGCGACCAACGACCTGCACTACACCAAGGCCGCTGACGCCGAGGCCCACGAGGCCTTGCTGTGCGTGCAGTCCGGCTCGAACCTCAACGACCCCAAGCGGTTCAAGTTCGACGCGTCCACCTTCTACCTTCGCCCCGCTCACGAGATGCGCGAGCTGTTCGCGGAGGTGCCGTCGGCGTGCGACAACACCCTGCAGATCGCCGAACGTTGCCAGGTCGAGTTCGTCGAGGACGCCGACCTCATGCCCAAGTTCGACGTGCCGCCGGGGGAGTCGGAGGCCACCTGGCTGGCCAAGGAGGTCGAGCGCGGCCTGCACACCCGCTTCGGTGCGACAGTGCCCGATGACGTGCGGGCTCAAGCCGTCTACGAGACCGACGTCGTCACCTCGATGGGATTCCCCGGCTACTTCTTGGTGGTCGGCGACTTCATCCGGTGGGCGAAGGAGCAAGGCATTCGCGTCGGGCCGGGCCGTGGCTCGGCGGCCGGCTCGGTCGTGGCCTACGCCCTGGGCATCACCGACCTGAACCCGCTGGAGCACGGGCTGCTGTTCGAGCGCTTCCTCAACCCCGAGCGCGTGAGCATGCCCGACATCGACATCGACTTCGACGAGCGCCGCCGGGGCGACGTCATTGCCTACGTCACCGAGAAGTACGGCGAGGAGCGGGTCGCACAGATCGTCACCTACGGCACGATCAAGGCCAAGCAGGCGATCAAGGACGCCGCCCGCGTGCTCGGCTACCCGTACGGGTTGGGCGACAAGCTCACCAAGGCCTACCCGCCCGGGGTGATGGGCAAAGACATGCCGCTGGTCGGCGTGTTCGACCCGGAGCACCCGCGCTACGCCGAGGCCGGTGAGTTCCGGACGCTCTACGACACCGACCCCGACGTGAAGCGTGTCGTCGACATCGCCCGGGGGCTGGAGAACCTCAAGCGCCAGTGGGGCGTGCACGCAGCCGGTGTCATCATGTCGGCCGAGCCGCTGATCGACGTCATCCCGATCATGAAGCGGGAGCAGGACGGCGCGATCATCACGCAGTTCGACTACGGCTCCTGCGAGAAGCTCGGCCTGCTCAAGATGGACTTTCTGGGCCTGCGCAACCTCACCGTGCTGGACGACGCGCTGGTCAACGTGCGGGTGAACCGCAGCATCGACGTCGACCTCGACGCGCTCACCCTCGACGACGCCCCCACCTACGAGCTGCTGGCGCGCGGCGACACGCTCGGGGTGTTCCAGCTCGACGGTGGCCCGATGCGCGGGCTGCTACGGCTGATGAAGCCCGACTCGTTCGAAGACATCTCCGCGGTGCTGGCGCTCTACCGGCCCGGCCCCATGGGCGCGAACAGCCACACCAACTACGCGCTGCGCAAGAACGGCCAGCAGCCGAACACACCGATCCACCCCGAGCTGGCCGAGCCGCTGGCCGACATCCTCGACACCACCTACGGCCTGATCGTCTACCAGGAGCAGGTGATGGCGATCGCCCAGCGCGTCGCCGGCTACTCCCTGGGTGCCGCCGACCTGCTGCGCCGCGCCATGGGCAAGAAGAAGAAGGAGATCCTCGACAAAGAGAAGGTGCCCTTCGCCGCCGGCATGCGTGAGAACGGCTACTCCCAGGCCGCGATCGACACGCTCTGGGACATCCTCGTCCCGTTCTCCGACTACGCCTTCAACAAGGCACACACCGCCGGGTACGGGCTGGTGTCGTACTGGACCGCCTACCTCAAGGCGAACTACCCAGCCGAGTACATGGCGGCGCTGCTCACCAGCGTGCGCGACGACAAGGACAAGTCGGCGCTCTACCTCAACGAGTGCCGCCGCATGGGCATCAAGGTGCTGCCGCCCGACGTGAACGAGTCGCACGGTGACTTCACGCCGGTGGGTACCGACATCCGCTTCGGGCTGGCCGCCATCCGCAACGTCGGCGGCAACGTGGTGGAGGCGATCGTGACCGCGCGCGAGGAGCACGGCCGGTTCGCCGACTTCGGTGACTTCATGAACGCAGTCCCGGCGATCGTCTGCAACAAGCGGGTGATCGAGTCCCTCATCAAGGCCGGCGCATTCGACTCCTTCGGCTACGGTCGACGCTCGCTCGTGGCCGTGCACGAAGAGATCGTCGAGGCAGTCAGCCTGCGCAAGCGCAACGAGGCGGTCGGCCAGTTCGACCTGTTCGCCACCGACCCGGCAGACTCGGCGGGCGCGGCGCAGCCTGACGACCCGGGCAGCATCGAGATGACGGTCGTCGACCTGCCGGAGTGGGACAAGGCCATCACGCTGGCCTACGAGCGGGAGATGCTCGGGCTCTACGTGTCCGACCACCCGCTGATGGGGCTCGAGCCGCTGCTGGCCACCAAGACCGACCGACCCATCGCCGCCCTCACCGACGAGAGCAGCCTGCCGTCTGGCTCGGTGGTCACCATCGCCGGGCTGGCCAGCGCCGTGCAGCGCCGGGTCACGAAGAAGGGCGACACCTGGGCGGTGGTGACCCTCGAAGACCTCGAGGGCAGCGTCGAGGTGATGGTGTTCCCGCAGATGTACGCGCAGGTCGGGGCCCGCCTGGCGCAGGACGCCGTTCTCGTGGTGAAGGGTCGTGTCGACCACCGCGACGAGGGCCTGCAGGTGATCGCCATGGAGGTCAGCGAACCCGACCTCAGCGACGCCAGGGTCGGTCCCGTCGTGCTGGCTGTCCCCGCCGCACGTTGCACACCGCCGATGGTCACGTCGCTGCGGGAGGTGCTGGCCAGCCACCCCGGCACCACGGAGGTGATGCTGCGTCTGGAAGGGCGCGGGCGCACCACGGTGATGAAGCTGGATGACGGCTTTCGTGTGGCACCGACCCCGGCCCTCATGGGCGATCTCAAGGCGCTGCTCGGCCCCGGCTGCCTGGTCAGCGGCGGGTGACACGGCGACTCGCCTGGCAGGCGCTTGCGCTGCACCTGCTCGTAGCCACCGCTGTCGGGGTCGGGTGGTGGCTGCTGGCACCTGATCTCACCTACACGGTGATCGAGGGCCAGGCCTTCTTGTTCGACGAGGTGGCCTCCCGTCGCATCTTCGCCGGTGACGCCACCTTCGTCCTGCTGGGCGGCGTGGCCGGACTGGTCTGCGCGGTCGGCCTGCTGCTGGCAGGCCACCGGGGTGCGATCGTCGCGGGACTGCTGGCCGGGGGCGGACTGCTCGGCTCCGTCACCGCCTGGTGGCTTGCGGTTCAGCTCGGTCCTGGGCGCCTCGACGCCCTCGCCGCCGAGGTGGGAGACGGCGAGGTGCTGGCGGGCCCAGAGCTGAGCGCGCACGGTGCCCTTCTGGTCTGGCCCATCGTCGCGGTCGCGGTGGTGCTGGTCGTGGCGGCGTTCAGCGAGCCCGAGCCGTCACCGAGGCGACCGTTGCCCGTGTCAGCGCAATGAGATCCGCCGGGGCGAGGCCGAGGTCGAAGCCCCGGCGCCCGCCGGAGACGTACATCGTCTCCAGCATCTCGGCACTGCTGTCGACGACGGTTGGTAGGGCCTTGCGCTGCCCGAGCGGACTGATGCCGCCGACGACGTAGCCGGTGACCCGCTCGGCGTCGCCCGGTCTGGCCAGCGTGGCGCGCTTGCCTCCGACGACCCCGGCGAGGGCCTTCAGGTCGAGCTGAGCCGTGACCGGCAGCACGGCCACGACCAGGACTGCGTCGACCTCGGCGAGCAGCGTCTTGAACACCGAGCTCGGATCCAGGCCGAGCGCTTCGGCGGCCTCCAGCCCGAAGGACGGATGGTCAGGGTCGTGCTCGTAGGGGTGCTCGCTGAACGGCACCCCGGCTGCGGCCAGGGCGCGCACCGCTGGGGTGCCACCGGCGCTGCGCTTGCTCGTCTTCCTCGCCATGCTCCCTCAGTTCAGCGTCATGCCGGCACGAAGCAGGTCGGTCGCTGGGACTGCCCCCAGAAGCCCGATCACCGTCTGCTCGCGTGCCAGCAGCGTCGTCAGCCGAGCCAACCTGTCTGTCGTCGTCGGGGCGGCGAGCAGGCGCTGCCGGTCGGAGAGGTCGAGCAGCATCGCCGCTGACACGAGGTAGGACAGCACCGTCGGGTCGTCCGGAAGCTGTCCGACCTCGGTCGTGTCGTCGCCGGCGTCCGGACCCCCAGCCAGCAGGGTCTGGTAGTCGGCGAACCGGGCAGCCACGGACGCGCTGAGCTCAGCCAGCGAGTCGGGCGCGCCGTCGGCCTCCGGTATCCACTCCACCTCGGCCTGCAGGTAGGGCAGCGAGTCGTCGACCCCGTGCAGCCGAAACCGCCGGGCACCGACGGTGAGGATGTCGCAGCGACCGTCCGGGTAGGGCGTCACGCGGCGAAGCAGGGCGGTGGTGCCGACCTCGTGCAGGGCGGACACCGACGAGGCGCCCACCTCGTGCCCGGCGCGGATCGCGACCACGCCGAACGACCGCTCGACGTCGTCCTCTCCCTCCGACAGCCGCGCGACCAGCAGCCGGTAGCGCTCCTCGAAGATGTGCAGCGGCAGCGCCAGGCCAGGGAACAGCACGCTGCCCAACGGGAACAGCGGGATGATCGCGCGGGACACGACAGGCAGGCTAGGGCCATCGTCGGCTCGTGGCTCGCCGGCGGCGGTCCGCGCGGGCGCGATCTAGACTCTGCCGACGTGATGCGCCGACTCGACCTCCGGCAGTCCGACGCGAGCAGCCCGCGGGAGTACCGACACGTGGTGCCGCGTGCGGCCATGGACGTCGAGCACGCGCTCGACGCCGTCCGTCCGATCTGCGCCGACGTGCAGGCCCGGGGAGACGAGGCGCTGCTCGACCTGGCTGAGCGCTTCGACAGGGTGCGTCCGGCCTCCGTGCGCGTTCCCGACGACGTGATGGACGCATCGCTGGCTGCCCTCGACCCGAGCGTGCGTCGCGCCCTCGAGACCTCGATCGAGCGGGCCCGCCTGGTGCATGCCGACCAACGTCGTGCTGAGGTCACGACGTCGGTCATTCCCGGCGGCAGCGTCACCGAGCGCTGGGTCCCGGTACGTCGGGTCGGCCTGTACGTTCCCGGCGGGCTGGCGGTCTACCCGTCCAGCGTCGTGATGAACGTGGTGCCGGCGCAGGCCGCCGGTGTCGCGTCCCTGGCCGTCACCTCCCCACCCCAGCGCGACAACGACGGCTGGCCTGACCCGGCGATCCTCGCGGTGTGCCGCTTGCTGGGCGTGGACGAGGTCTACGCGACCGGCGGGGCTCAGGCCGTGGCGATGTTCGCCTACGGGACGGCCTCGTGCGAGGCCGTCGACCTGGTCACCGGGCCGGGCAACATCTACGTCACCGCCGCCAAGCGACTGCTCGAAGGGCTCGTCGGGATCGACTCCGAGGCCGGCCCCACCGAGATCGCGATCCTGGCCGACGACACCGCGAACCCGGTGCACGTCGCGGCCGACCTGATCAGCCAGGCCGAGCACGACCCCCTCGCCGCGAGCCTGCTCGTCACCTCTTCCGATGCCCTGGCCGACGCCGTGCTGGCCGAGCTGCCGGGCCAGGTGAGCGCCACCAAGCACAGCGAACGCATCACCGCGGCGCTGGCCGGCGAGCAGAGCGCGGTCGTGCTCGTGCGCGACATCGACCAAGGCCTGGCCGTTGTGGACGCCTACGCAGCAGAGCACCTCGAGATCCAGACCCGGGACGCGGCGGAGGTGGCAGCCCGTGTGCACAACGCCGGCGCGATCTTCGTGGGGCCGTGGGCGCCGGTGTCGCTCGGCGACTACGTCGCCGGGTCGAACCATGTGCTGCCCACCGGTGGCTGTGCGGTGCACTCCTCGGGGCTGAGCGTGCAGACGTTCCTGCGTGGCATCCATGTGGTGGCCTACGACGAGCAGGCGCTGCGCGACAGCGCCGAGCACGTCGTTGCGCTGGCTCAGGCCGAAGACCTGCCCGCGCACGGCGCGGCGGTGTCGCTGCGCTTCGACCAGCGGCGGTGAGCACGGCCCTTCCGCTGCGCCCCGAGCTGGTCGGAGCGGTGCCCTACGGCGCGCCCCAGCTTGACGTGCCCGTTCGGCTCAACACCAACGAGAACCCCTACCCGCCATCGGCGGAGGTGGCCCGTGACGCCGCAGCGGCGGTCGCTGATGCGGTGGCCGACCTCAACCGCTACCCCGACCGCGAGGCCACCGCGCTGCGAGCCGACCTCGCGGCCTACCTGAGCGCCGACACCGGCGTGGCCCTGCGCACCGAGCGCGTCTGGGCGGCGAACGGGTCGAACGAGGTGATGGTGCAGATTCTGCAGGCCTTCGGCGGCCCGGGACGCACAGCGATGGCGTTCAGCCCCACGTACTCGATGTACCCGGAGTATGCCCGCGACACCTTCACCGGCTGGACGACCGGGCGTCGCGGTGACGACTTCGCGCTGTCGGCCACGGACGCCGCCGCGCAGGTGCGCGAGGCGAACCCCGATGTGGTGTTTCTCGCCTCGCCGAACAATCCGACGGGGACGGCGCTGCCGCCCGAGGTTGTCGCCGCGGTCTACGACGCCAGCGACGGCATCGTGGTCGTCGACGAGGCGTACGGGGAGTTCCGCCGCGCCGGCACCCCGAGCGCCGTCCGCCTGCTCGACGGCCGTCCCCGCCTCGTCGTCACCCGCACGATGAGCAAGGCCTTCGCGTTCGCCGGCGCGCGCCTCGGCTACGCCGCCGCCGACCCGGCGCTGGTCGACGCTTTGCGGGTGGTGCGTCTGCCGTACCACCTGTCGGCAGTGACACAGGCGGTCGCTCGGGTGGCGCTGGCGCACGCCGACGCACTGCAGCGCGACGTCGCCCGGCTGCGCACCTCGCGCGACGACCTGGTCGACTGGCTGCGCACCCACGGGTTCGACGTGCCCGACTCCGACGCCAACTTCGTGCTCGTCGGCTCGTTCCTCGACCGGCGTGCCGTCTGGCAGGGGCTGCTCGAGCGCGGAGTTCTCGTCCGCGAGGTCGGACCGCCACAATGGCTACGGGTGACGGTGGGCACCGAGGACGAGATGGACAGGTTTCGTGACGCGCTGCTGGCCGTCACGCGTGGAGAGGCAGGCACATGAGCGCACCCCGGACGGCTCGTATCGAGCGGGTCACCCAGGAGTCCAGCGTGCTGGTCGAGATCGACCTCGACGGCACCGGGCGCACCGACGTGGCCACCGGCGTCGGGTTCTACGACCACATGCTCAGCCAGGTCGGGCGCCACGGCCTCATCGACCTCGCGATCACCACCGAGGGCGACCTGCACGTCGACGCGCACCACGTGGTCGAGGACACCGCCATCGTGCTCGGCCAGGCGCTGCGCGAGGCCCTGGGTGACAAGGCCGGAATAGTCCGCTTCGGCGACGCGCTGGTCCCACTGGACGAGACGCTGGTACAGGTGGCTGTTGACCTGGCCGGACGCCCCTACTGCGTGCACACCGGCGAGCCGGCCGGGCAGGAGTACGCGCTGATCGGCGCCGGCACCGGGGTTCCCTTCATCGGCTCGCTCACCCGCCACGTCATCGAGAGCCTGGCCAGCAACGCCGCCATCGCGCTGCACGTGCGGGTGCTCGCCGGCCGCGACCCGCACCACGTGGTCGAGGCTCAGTTCAAGGCACTCGGCCGTGCGCTGCGTACGGCTGTGGCGCGCGACCCCCGCGAGGGCGGCGTGCCGTCCACGAAGGGTGCGCTGTAGCGACATGGGCCTGGTGCTGATCGCGGTCGCCGGGATCCTGCTCGGTGGCCTCATCTCGTTTCGACGTCAAGGAAAGCCGCTGGGCATCCAGGTTGTTCTCGGCGCCGGCATGGTGATCGCGCTCGTGCTGGCCACTCAGACGGCCCCGTTCGCATGACTCGGCCTTCGGTCGTCGTGCTCGACTACGGCTCGGGCAACGTGCGCTCAGCCGTGCGGGCCCTCGAGCGAGCGGGCTCGGACGTGACGTTGACGGCCGACTACGCAGCAGCCAGCGACTGTGACGGGCTCGTCGTCCCCGGTGTCGGGGCCTTCGCCGCCTGCATGGCCGGGCTCCGCGCCGTACGGGGACCGGAGATCATCGATCGACGCCTCGCCGGCGGCCGCCCCGTGCTGGGTATCTGCGTCGGCATGCAGGTGCTCTTCGAGTCCGGTGTCGAGCACGGCGTTCAGACCGACGGGCTGGGGGAGTGGCCGGGGGTGGTGGAGCAGCTGCGTGCTCAGCCACTGCCGCACATGGGGTGGAACACCGTGCAGGCCCCTGCGGAGTCGAGCGTGCTCGTCGGGCTGGACGGCGCGCGCTTCTACTTCGTCCACTCCTACGGTGTGCGCGAGTGGCTCATGCCGGCCGAGCACGAGGTGTTCACCCCACCGGTGGTCACCTGGGCCGAGCACGGCGGTGACCGGTTCGTTGCTGCGGTCGAGAACGGCCCGCTCGTCGCGACCCAGTTCCACCCGGAGAAGTCGGCCGATGCCGGTGCCGCGCTGCTGCGCCGCTGGGTGGAGAACTTGTTGTGAGCGGGCAGGCATGAGCGAGCACACCTGGGACAGCAGCACCTACGACCGTGACTTCTCGTTCGTGGCTGCCTACGGCGAGACGATCCTGGGGTGGCTCGACCCACGGCCCGGCGAGCGCATCCTCGACCTGGGGTGTGGCACCGGCGACCTGACCGCCCGCCTGGTCGACTCCGGGGCGCAAGTGGTGGGGCTGGACTCCGACGCGGCGATGGCCGAGGCCTTTCGCGCGCGGCTGCCGACGGTTCCGCTGGTGGTGCACGACGCGCAGCAGCCGTGGCCGGTCGGAGCCCCGATGGACCGGCCGTTCGACGCCGTCTTCAGCAATGCCGCGCTGCACTGGATGCCTGACGCGCAAGCCGTGGCCGCCTCCATGGCGCACGTCCTCGTCCCGGGCGGCAGGCTGGCCGTCGAGCTCGGCGGAGTCGGCAACGTCGCCGCGGTGCAGGGCGCGGCCGAGCAGGCAGCCGCCGACCTGGGGGTGGCGCCGCCGCGATGGAACCGCTACTACCCCACGCCGGCCGGCTACGCGGGAGTGCTGGAGGCCGCCGGGTTCGAGGTGCGCCAGCTCGAGCTGGCTGACCGGCCGACGCGCCTGGCCGGACCCGAGGGGCTCGGCGACTGGCTACGGCTGTTCGGCCGTGGAGCGCTGGCCCACCTCAGCGGTGGCGAGCAGCAGGCCCTGGTCGACCGCGCCGTCGAGGTCGCCAGGCCGCAGCTGTGGTCGGACGGCTCGTGGTGGGCCGACTACCGACGGCTCCGGGTGCTGGCGCTGCTGCGTGACACCGCGACGTAGGATCCGGCGCCGTGCTGCCACTGGTCCTGCTGCCCGCTGTCGACGTCGCGAACGGGCGGGCGGTGCGCCTGGTGCAAGGGGAGGCCGGCTCGGAGACCTCCTACGGTGACCCGCGGGAGGCCGCGCTGGCATGGCAGGCCGCCGGCGCGGAATGGATCCACCTCGTCGACCTCGACGCCGCCTTCGGGCGCGGGTCCAACGCTGACCTGCTCGCCGACGTGATCGGTCACCTCGACGTTCAGGTCGAGCTGAGTGGCGGCATCCGCGACGAGGACTCGCTGAGCGCCGCCCTGGCGACCGGGTGTGCCCGGGTCAACCTCGGCACGGCGGCCATCGAAGACCCCGACTGGACCGCGCGGGCCATTGCCGAGCACGGTGAGCGGGTGGCCGTCGGCCTCGACGTCCGTGGCCGCACGCTGGCCGCCCGCGGCTGGACCCGGGAAGGTGGCGACCTCTTCGAAACCCTCGCCCGGCTCGACGCCGACGGCTGCGCCCGCTACGTGGTGACCGACGTGACCAAGGACGGCACGCTGCGCGGCCCGAACGTCGACCTGCTGGCCCAGGTGTGTGCCGCGACCGACCGACCGGTCATTGCCAGCGGCGGGGTGTCCACGCTCGACGACCTCGTCGCACTGCGGGGGCTCGTCCCCGACGGAGTCGAAGGGGCGATCGTCGGCAAGGCGCTCTACGCCGGGCAGTTCACCCTCGAGGAGGCCCTCGCCGTCAGTCGGTGACCGGCTCGGTCGCGAGCACCGCCTCCATCTCGATCTCGACCTTCCATCGCGGGTCGACGAGCCCGGCCACGACGACCATGGTCGCGGCGGGCCTCACCGCACCGAAGACGGCACCGTGGGCGCGTGCGACCGCCTCCCAGTCGGCGGCGTCGGTCACGTACATGCGTGTACGCACCACATCAGCCGGCGTGCCGCCGGCTTGCGACAGGGCGGTCATCGCGATCTCGAGGCATCGGGCGGCCTGAACCTGCGGGTCGGGGTCGCACTCGCCGTCCGGCCACACCGGCCCGGTACCCGAGACCAGCACCCGGTCACCGACGCGCACGGCGCGGCTGAAGCCGATCGGCTGCTCGTACGGTGAGCCTGACGAGACCCGGTGCCGCTCAGGCATCGTCGCCGAGCGTGTCGAGGTCCGCCACGAGTGCATCCAACCACGACCGCTGGTCCGGCCTACGCTGGGCCTGTGTCGTTGGCCGTGCGCGTGATCCCCTGCCTGGACGTCGACGCCGGACGCGTGGTCAAGGGCGTCAACTTCGTCAACCTGCGTGACGCCGGCGACCCGGTGGAGATGGCCCGTGCCTACGACGCCGAGGGTGCCGACGAGCTCGTCTTCCTCGACGTCACAGCATCCAGCGACAGTCGCGCGACCACCTACGACGTCGTGCGCGCCACGGCCGAGCAGGTGTTCATCCCGCTCACGGTCGGCGGCGGGGTTCGCACTGTGGACGACGTCGACCGCCTGCTGCGGGCTGGCGCGGACAAGGTCGGCGTCAACACCGCCGCGATCGCCCGGCCGGAGGTTGTCGCCGAGATCGCCGATCGCTTCGGCAACCAGGTTCTTGTTCTCTCGGTGGACGCCCGCCGGTGCCAGGGAGAGCCCACCGAGTCGGGGTTCGAGGTCACCACCCATGGGGGACGCGTCGGCACCGGCATCGATGCGGTGGCATGGGCGGCGCGTGCCTGTGAGCTCGGCGCCGGGGAGATTCTGCTCAACTCGATGGACGCCGACGGCACCAAGGCCGGCTTCGACACCGAGCTGATCGCCGCGGTACGCGCCGTGGTGGGCGTGCCGGTGATCGCCAGTGGCGGTGCAGGGGCGCTGGAGCACTTCGCCCCGGCGGTCGACGCCGGCGGTGACGCCGTCCTGGCCGCCAGCGTGTTCCACTTCGGGCAGCTACGCATCGGCGAGGTCAAGGCCAGCCTGGCCGCTGCCGGCCACCCTGTGCGCTAGCCGACGACGGGGCGCCGATCACCGTCACCCGAGGGCGCCGGGTTGGTGCCCGGTAGGGGTTCAGATGCTCCGCGGAGTCTGGTGAAAGGCGGCGACGAGATCGTCGGGTCCCTCGACGCTCACCCGGGCCTGCTCGGTTCGGCCGTAGGCGTGCATCACCAGCTCGCTGACCGGACCCGACACGACGACGGCCGGGTGCCCTGGCTTGGCCACCAGCTCAGCGCCATCCGGGCGGCGCAGCACCACGGGAACGGGTGCCGAGCGGTACAGCTGCTTGGCCATCCCCGACAGCACGGCCCAAAGGGCACGCTCGTCGGCGTCGCTGAGGTCGCGTTGCTCCCATCCTTCCTGCGCGCGGCGCACGTCCTCGTGGTGCACGAAGTACTCCGCGCCGTTCACCCGAGCATCAACGGCCGAGATCGAGGAGGGTGACCACCAGGGCGGGGTCCGGACGCGGCTGACGAGCGTGTCCCAGGGGCCGCTGGCCATCTCACGCTGGCGTCTTTCCATCGCGCCGGCCAGGGGAGTGACGACGATCCCGATCGCCAAGGGGCTGCTCTCGCGCAGGTGCAGGTGCGCGGCGAGGTCGCGGGTGTCCCACCCCTCGCACAGGGTGGGGGCGTCGGGGCCGACCTCGGAGAACAGGTCGCAGAGCGCGGCGCGCTCCCGGGAAGCAAGGCTCATGGCACAACCCTAAGAGCCCGTGGGCACGACTGCTCCTTCAGCGGGGTCGAGACGAGGCCACGCGCGCGGCCTCGGCGGCGAGGCGGTCATCGAGCGGGTCGAGGTCGCGCCCCATCCCCGCAGCCGCCAGGGCGGCCGCGAGCAGGTGGTCGGCGACCGTCGGGCACTTGGCCAGCAGCGGCCCGTGCAGATACGTGCCGATCACGTTGTCGCGCCGGGCTCCCTCCGTGCCGTCCGTGCCGTTGTTGCCCTGGCCGAGCGCGGTGCGGCCCAAGGGTGCGGCGTCTGGGCCCAGGTAGGTGAGCCCGCTGTGGTTCTCGTAGCCCACGAGTGGGCCGAAGTCGCTGCTGGCGGTCACGTTGCCGATCAGCCGCGTCGGCCCCGCCTCGGTGCGGACGTCGAGCAGCCCGACACCCTCGAGCCGCGGGGCGTCGAACGGGGCGAAGTAGTGCCCGGCCATCTGGTACATGCCACAGATGAGCAGCATCGGAACCCCGTCGTCGGCGCGGGCCCGCAGGTCGGGGCCCTTGGCGGCGAGGTCGTCGGTGATCACGGCCTGGCCGGCGTCCTGACCGCCGCCACCGACCAGCAGGTGCGTGTCGGACGGCACCGGATCACCGACGCCGATGCGCGTGACATCGACGGGTATGCCACGCCACTCCAGACGGCGCCGCAGAACCTGCACGTTGCCGTTGTCGCCGTAGATGTTCATCTCGGCCGCGTACAGGTGCACGACATGGACGGCGCTCATGATGCCCTCCGGGCCCGGGTCCCACGCCTCGTCGGGCTGGGGCGTTCCCGCAGCAGCTCGTGCAGCCGCCACATGGCTGTGTACGTCGTGTAGATGACGACCCGACCGCTCTGTGGTGCGGCCGCGACGGCAGTGTGCAGCGCCGCTGGCACGTCGGTGATCCGCTCGGCCACCTCGACCCCGTCGTAGCGCAAGCGCAACGCCATGTCTGCGGCTCGGGTGCCTGCTGTCATGACGGTGCCGCGGGTGGCGGACAGGCCGGAGAAGTCCACGTCCCAGAGCCACGAGACGTCACGGCCGTCGGCGTACTCGTCGTTGATCGCCACGACGCTGACGTCGGGCGGCGACTGCTGCTGGGAGAGCAGGGCCAGCCGAAAGCCGCCGGGGTTCTTCGCCAGCTGCAGCACCACGGTTCGACCGTCGACGCTCAGCGTCTCGCCCCGGCCGAACGCCGGCGGCACGTCGGCCAACGCGGTCGTGACGGTGCCGGCATCCAGGCCCTCACCCAGCGCTGCGGCGACGACGGCCGCCGCGTTCTGGGCGTTGTGGGCACCCTCGGCCTTGAGCGCCACGGGGTAGGTGACGGCACCGATGCGGTACGTGGAGCGTTCCGGGGAGTAGTCGACCAGCTCGACGTCGGCGTGCCGGGGATGGGCTTCGGCGGGCGCCCCGACGGCCTCGTGCGTGCCGCTCACCTCGTCGGCGTGCAGCTCGTCGTCGGTGCGGAAGACGCTGCGCAGCGACGTGTCGACGCCGAACCATCGCACCGGGACGGTGGCCAGGTCGGCCAGCGCGGCGACCCGTGGGTCGTCCCGGTTCAGCACCACCTCGCCGGTAGCGGCCTGCACCGCCCGACCGAGCAGTCGCGCGGTGTGGTCGATCTCGCCGAAGCGATCCATCTGGTCGCGCAGCACGTTGAGCACGACGACCCGGCGGGGCGGCATCTGTTCGACGAACTTGGCGGCGTAGGCCTCGTCGAGCTCCAGGACGGCGAGGTCGTAGTCCAGACGGCCGTTCCAGCGGGCCACGTCGACGACGGCGCTCACCGCACCCCGGGTGAAGTTGCTGCCCGTGGGGTTCGTCAGCACCCGGTAGCGGGTGCCGAGCACGTGGGCCAGCATCTTCGTCGTGGTCGTCTTTCCGTTGGTGCCGCTGACGACAGTCACGCCATGCGGCAGGGTGGCCAGCCGGCGGGCGAGGTAGCCGGAGTCCACCGCCTCCACGACCTTGCCGGGCAGCGTGCCACCAGTGCGCCCGGCCAAGCGCAGCGACGACTGCACGCCTTTGCCCAGCCAGGTCGAGAGCACGTCCACGACGCGCGAGGGTAGCCCGACGGGAGCACGGAGCTCACCGGGGCGCGCACGGGCGGATGGAACAGAGCGGCCGTTTGCACGGTTAGGTAGCGGTTGTGGCCGACGACCGAGTGACCCTGCGCGAAGGGGCTCGCATCCTCGGCCGCGGGATCCGCACCGAACCCTGGGTGTTCGCCGTCTCCCTGGTCGGCAGCGCCGCCTTCGGCGTCATCACGGTGGCCTCGGCAGCCGTGGTGGGGCACGTCTCCGAAACCGTCATCACGCCGGCCTTCGCCACAGGGACGACGACGACCCGTGCGCTGCTCGGCGCCGCAGGCCTGTTCATCGGCGTGGCACTGGTCAAGGCCGCGGCGATCGTGATGCGCCGGCTGTTCGCCGGCATCATGCAGTTTCGGCTCGCAGCCCGTGACCGGCGTCGCGTCACCCGGCAGTACTTGAGGCTGCCGCTGTCGTGGCACCAGCGCCACCCCACCGGCGAGCTGTTGTCGAACGCCAACGCCGACGTCGAAGCGACCTGGGCGCCGGTGGCCCCCATGCCGATGGCCTTCGGTGTCGTCGTGATGCTCGGGGTGGCCCTGGCGGCGATGATCGGCGCCGACCCGGTGCTCGGTGTCGTCGGGGCGTTCATCTTTCCGCTGGTGATGCTGGTCAACGTGGCCTACCAGCGACGCATGGCGCCGCTGGCGTCCCGCGCTCAGGCGCTGCGCGCCGAGGTGTCGGCCATCGCCCACGAGTCCTTCGACGGCGCGCTCGTGGTCAAGTCGCTCGGCCGTGAGACCGAGGAGACCACGCGGTTCGCCTCGGCCGCCCACGAGTTGCGCGACGTCAACGCCCGGGTGGGGCGCCTGCGGGGCATGTTCGACCCCGTCATCGAGTCGCTCCCGACGATCGGCGTGCTGGCCGTGCTGCTCCTGGGTACCCAACGGGTGGCTGGCGGCGAGATCACAGCCGGCACCGTGGTGGAGGTCGCCTACCTGCTCACGGTCATCGCCTTCCCGGTGCGGGCCATCGGCTGGCTGCTGGGCGAGATGCCACGCAGCGTCGTCGGCTGGCGGCGCGTGGACAGGGTGCTGCAGGCGACCGGAGCCATGCCGTACGGACCGTCCACCCTCGCCGGCACCGAGCCGGTCACCGCACAGGCCAGCGGACTCGGCTACGCCTACGACGACGACCGGTACGTGCTGCGCGACCTCGAGCTCGCGGTCGCGCCGGGCAGGGTGCTCGCGATCGTCGGGTCCACCGGCGTAGGCAAGTCCACGCTCGTGTCGCTTCTGGTGCGGCTGGTCGACCCGAGCGCAGGCAGTGTCGTCCTCGACGACGTCGACGCGCGCGACCTTGCAGCAGGGGTGGTCCCCGGCGCGTCCTCGGTGGTGCTGCAGCAAGCGTTCCTGTTCGACGACACCGTCCGCGGCAACGTGACCCTTGGTGCCGACATGTCTGATGACCAGGTCTGGCAGGCGCTGCGCCTGGCCCAGGCCGACGACTTCGTCGCCGCGCTGCCGGACACTCTCGACACCCAGATCGGGGAGCGCGGCACGTCGCTGTCCGGTGGGCAACGCCAGCGGCTCGCCCTCGCGCGAGCGATCGTGCGACGGCCGCGCCTGCTCGTGCTCGACGACGCCACCAGCGCGGTCGACCCCGAGGTGGAGCAGCGCATCCTCGAAGGCCTACGGACGTCCGCCGGTGGTGTCACGGTGGTCGTCGTGGCGCATCGTCCGGCGACGATCGCGGTGGCCGACGAGGTGGCATACATGGTCGACGGCCGCGTGGTCGACCACGGGCCGCACCTGGACCTGCTGGCCCGCAACGCGGACTACCGCGGCCTCGTCACGGCCTACGAGGCTGAGTCGGTGGCCGCCCTGGGCGTCGGGCGGTCGTCGTGAGCGCCCGGACGGCCCCGTCGGCGGGGGCGAGCGTCGGCCAGGTGGGCTCCGGTACCGCCTGGACGACGGTCAAGCGCGGGCTCAGCCTGTCTCCGCAGATCCGGGAGGGCTTGCCGGTCACCTTGCTGCTGGCGCTCGCCGCGACGGCCGGGCGCGTCGTCGTTCCGGTCGCGGTGCAGCAGACCATCGATCGTGGCTTCGGCGCCGCGACGGAGTCCGGCGTCGACACCGCCTTCGTCTCCACCATGGTCGCCGTCGGCCTGGTCGCCGTCGTGCTCACCGCCCTGGCGGCCTTCGCCATGAACGCCCGGCTCTTTCGGGCGAGCGAGGCCGGGCTGGCCAGCTTGCGGGTGACGGCATTTCGCCACGTGCACGACCTGTCGGTGCAGACCCAGAACAGCGAGCGGCGCGGTGGGCTGGTCTCCCGCGTGACCAGCGACGTCGACGCGTTGTCGCTCTTCCTTCAGTGGGCCGGCGTCTTCCTCATCGTCGCCACCGGGCAGATCGTGCTCGCGAGCGTCGTCATGCTCGTCTACTCCTGGCAGCTCGCGCTCGTGGTGTGGGCGTCGTTCCTTCCGCTGGCTTTCGCCATCCGCGCGCTGCAGAAGCACCTTGCCGCCGCCTACCTGCGGGTGCGCGAGCGCGTCGGGGTGATGCTCGGGGCGATCTCTGAGTCGGTGGTCGGCGCCGAGGTCGTGCGCGCGTACGGCATCGAGGCACGTACCGGCGAGCGCATCGATACCGCGATCGAGGCCCATCGGGCCGCCGCTGTGCGCGCGCAGGCGTTCTCGGTCGGTGCCTTCTCCATGGGCGAGATCGTCGCGGGCCTTGCCAACGCGGCCGTCGTCGTCGCCGGCGTGCTCCTGGGGCTGGCCGGCGACATCACCGCGGGCGAGCTCGTCGCGTTTCTGTTTCTCGTCACGCTGTTCGTGCAGCCGGTGCAGCTGGGCACCGAGATGCTGAACGAGATGCAGAACGCCATCGCGTCGTGGCGCCGCGTGCTCGGCGTCGTCGACACCCCGGCCGACGTCGCCGACCCTGGCGAGAACGGTGTCGACCTTCCCGTGCGACCTGTGCGGGTGGACTTCGACGCCGTCGGCTACGCCTACCCGGGCGGGCCGCCGGTGCTGCGCGACGTCGACGTGCACATCCCGGCGGGCCAGCGGGTGGCTGTCGTCGGCGAGACCGGGTCGGGCAAGTCCACCTTCGTCAAGCTGCTCACACGGCTGATGGACCCCACCGAGGGGACAGTGCGCATCGATGGCACCGACCTGCGCCAGGTGCGTTTCGCGTCGCTGCGCCGTCGGGTGGTGCTCGTACCGCAGGAAGGCTTCTTGTTCGACGACACCCTGGCCGCGAACCTACGGTACGGCCGGCCCGACGCCACGGGGCAGGAGATGCTCGACGCGCTCGACGAGCTCGGGCTCACCGACTGGGTCGCCGGGCTGCCGCGCGGCCTCGACACGCCCGTCGGTCAGCGCGGGGAGTCGCTGTCGGTCGGCGAGCGCCAGCTCGTTGCCCTAGCACGTGCGCGGCTGGCCGACCCCGACCTGCTGGTGCTGGACGAGGCGACGAGCGCGGTCGACCCTGCCACCGAAGTACGCCTCGCTCGAGCCTTGCGCGCCCTGAGCCGGGGCAGGACGTCTGTCACGATCGCCCACCGGCTCTCCACGGCCCAGAACGCCGACCGGGTGCTCGTGTTCGACGCCGGACGCCTCGTCGAGGACGCGAGCCACGACAGGCTCCTTGCCGCGGACGGGATCTACACCCGGATGTTCCAGGCCTGGACCGTGACCTCGACCACCGACTGACCCGGTGCCGATTCACCGGGGGTGCTGGACGAGGCGGGTGGGGCTGCCACAGCCCTAGGCTCTCGGCCATGCACCGCTTCACCGGCGAGTCCGAACGGCTCGCCAGCCTCATCGTGTCGGCATCGATGGACCGCATGAAGATGGAACCGCCTCTGGACGGCCCCCGTACCCCCCACGAGCTGGCGGCCCAGGCCGGGCAGACCGTCACTGCCGAGGGTCTGGGCGGCGAGGAGGCGCTGCGGCTGTGGACCGATGTGCTCGCCACCGCGTGCATCTCCGTCGACCACCCGCGGTTCTTGGCCTTCATCCCCGGGGCGCCCACCGAGGCCTCCACCATGTTTGATCTGCTGGTCAGCGCCTCCAGCGTCTACGCCGGCACCTGGCTGGAGGGCGCAGGCGCGGCGTTCGCCGAGAACCAGGCTCTGCGCTGGATCGCCGACCTCGCCGGGTTCCCGGACGAGGCCGGGGGCGTGTTCGTCCAGGGTGGTTCGGTCGGCAACCTCTCCGCTCTGGTCACCGCGCGGCACACCGCAGCCCAGGGTCGCGGACCCCGCGGCCCGGGCGGCTGGTCGGTGCTGGTCACGGCCGAGACCCACTCGTCGGTGAAGTATGCGCTCGAGCGGGTCATGGACGTCCGGGTCGTGGGCGTGCCCGGTGACGAGCGAGGCCGGATGACGGGGGAGGCACTTCGTCGTGTCGTCGGGGCCATGACCGACGACGAGCGCGCCGGGCTCTTCGCGGTCGTCGCAACGGCCGGTGCCACCAACACCGGGGTCGTGGACGACCTGGCCGGGATCGCCGACGCCGCCGAGCGATACGGCCTGTGGATGCACGTCGACGGTGCGTACGGCGGTGCCGCCCTCGCAGCACCCAGCGTGGCGCACCTGTTCGGCGGCATCGAGCGAGCCGACTCGTTCATCGTGGACCCACACAAGTGGCTGTTCGCCCCGTTCGACTGCTGCGCCCTGCTGTACCGCGACCCGGCCTTGGCCCGAGCCGCCCACACGCAGTCAGCGGACTACCTCGACACAGTGACCGAGGTCGACGACTGGAACCCGTCGGACTACGCGGTCCACCTGAGCCGGCGGGCCCGCGGCCTGCCGTTCTGGTTCTCCCTCGCCACCCATGGCACGACGGCCTACCGGGAGGCGGTCGAGACCACGATCGAGGTTGCCCGGTCCGGCGCGGAGGAGATCCGCCGCCGCCCCTACCTGCGGCTGCTGGAGGAGCCCGACCTCTCGGTGCTGCTGTTCGCCCGCGAGGGCTGGACGGCGTCGGACTACGCCCGGTGGAGCGCCGAGCTGCTCGACCACGGCAAGGCCTTCGTCACGCCGACGAAGCACCGGGGGCAGCCGTGCACCCGTTTCGCGATCGTCAACCCGCGCACGACTCTCGCCGACCTGCGCGGCATCCTCGCCACCATGGCCTAGCGGCGGGCGGGCCCGGACAGGGGAGCGCCGCCCCGAGGATGGACAGCCCGCGTCGGCTCTTCCTAGCGTGGGTCACCCCGTCCGCACCCGAGGAGACCTCGCTGATGCTTCCCGACCTGCCCACCGTGGCGCACAACGATCCCGACCTACCCGGAAACCTCGAGCTGGGCGCCTTCTCGGTGTCGCTGAACGTCGCCGACCTCGATGCCTCCCGTGCCTTCTACGAGGCCTTGGGCTTCGTGGTCACCGGCGGAGCACCCGAGCAGAACTACCTGATCATGAAGAACGGCGAGTCCACCATCGGGCTCTTCCACGCCATGATCGAGGGCACCACGCTGACCTTCAACCCCGGGCTCACCGGTCGGATGGAGCGCGTGGAGACGTTCGTCGACGTCCGAGAGATCGAGGCACGGCTCGAGGCGGCGGGGGTCGACCTCGTGACCGGGGTCGAGCCTTCGGCCGGTGACCACGGCCCCGCGCATATCACGCTCACCGACCCCGACGGCAACGCCATCCTGATCGACCAGTTCTTCTAGACCGTCGTCCTGCGCTGCCGGTCCTGCTGGGATAGTTGCCTCGTGAGCACCCCGCCGACCTCGGGCCTCGACCCGCGCGTCGCCGGGCGGCTCAAGCGCGACGCCGCCGGGCTCGTACCCGCTGTCGTGCAGCAGCACGACACCGGCGAGGTTCTCATGGTCGGCTGGATGGACGACGAGGCGCTGCACCGCACCCTGACCACCGGGCGCACCACGTTCTTCAGTCGCAGCCGACAGGAGTACTGGGTCAAGGGCGAGACCTCGGGCCACCGCCAGTGGGTGCGGCAGGTGCGCCTGGACTGCGACGGCGACACGCTGCTCGTGCGTGTCGAGCAGGAGGGCCCGGCGTGCCACACCGGTGCCCGAACCTGCTTCGACGACGACGTGCTTCTTGGTTGAGCGCTCAGGAGGCGACCGGCGCGA